>Ga0209162_1002863_pt1 | contig 14557 bp, 7 predicted proteins | sample YNPNPMetaG_FD_187121 | JGI IMG/M metagenome (GOLD analysis project Ga0209162, IMG submission 187121) | Anoxygenic and chlorotrophic microbial mat microbial communities from Yellowstone National Park, USA - YNP NP MetaG (SPAdes) (version 2) ... | reverse complement strand
CCGGGTACCGAGCCCCCTTACGGAGGCGGCTCGACGGCTATCCGAGGTTACGGGGCTCGATCAGGAGCGCTGCGCGAGGGCAGTCCGGGAACTCCTCGTCCATGGAAGCAGTTTCGTGAGCGAGGACGGAACGAGGGCCGTGGCCTTCAAGCTCCATCAGTTCGTGGCCCAGGGGCGGACTCTTTACTCAACACTCGAAAGCAGAGACAAGCGGGAGTTCTCCCTCGATGGGCAGGTTCAGGCGGGCGAAGGAAAATTGTTTTTCCCGGTCAAGTTCTGCCGCCAGTGCGGCCAGGACTACTACCATGTTCTTGAGCTGGAAGGCAGGTATCTTCCCCATCCTGTGGGCGCGGAGCCCGAAGAGGAGGCTGGTCCGCAGCAGGCGCCTTTGTTCCCTCATGAGGCTGCCGGGAAAGCGCTTAAGGGAGCTGTCATCCTTGACGGGGTTTCGTTCCCGTTTCTGGATAACTTGAACGGGATGCGCGACTTGATACCCCCTTGCCGACGGGTGAAGGACAATTACCCGGACCTTTCCGAAATGGGGTTTGGGCCCTTTAGGCATGTTACCCTGGGAAGTGCGCATAAGCGACTCTAGAGGACGCCCATCGTGCCCTTCTCGAGGCCAGGGGTGTATCGGACGATCCCATTATGCAAGGCTTTCCCAGGAGCGGTACGGAGACATATGGCTCAGGAGGGGGGCCATCGCTGTGGCCAACTGAGAGCGAGTCGCGAAGGCCTCGTGCCCTACGAAAGAGATGCCGAAGATCACGCGGGAGCTGAGGTAGTTGTTCGAACTCAATGTTACAGCCGAGGGGGAGGAGTTCTGGTTCGAGAGAAGGCAGCAGTTCGGGGGCGCTTTCGCCATCTTTCGCATCTGGGACGAGCTTGGGTGGAACCAGGTATTCGGGAGGTGTGTTAGGGGCCGGGATCATGAGCTTGATTCATCGGCCAACGTCGTGCTGCTTTTTGCCAATCGGCTGTTGGGCCCCATGGCCAAGATCCACATCCTCGAGTGAATGGACGGGACCACTCCACCAGATAGCGAGGGAGAGGATGTGATGTGTGCTCATTGGGGAAAAAGGGCTTCTCAGTGAGGACAACCTGGAGGTGCTCTCTGAGGCTTGGCTGCACCGAATAGCGCCCACGGGAACCTCCTTCCCAAGAAGGCATCGTCAAGGATATAGGCCACAGGCTCGAGGAATAGCTAGGCCTATTTGAGGCCTAAGTGGGGCCTTTCCCAAAGACCAGGACCCGGACCCAAAGCGCTGTATGACTCCGATGAAACGACCTCCTCGAAGTGAGCTAATTTTGAGCCCAAAACTGATGATCTCTGGAGGTCCGGGAGTGTGGGTCCAAGTCCGTTCCATCAAGTCCGTTTCATTGGGAAAAACAGGGCTAATCGCGAGGACAAAACCCAAGTAGCCTCTTGGCCGACAGGGCCGCCAATGCCGCCAAAGGAGCTTTTCAGCCCGAGTCTCCAGCACAAGGCCAAAGCCGCCAGGAACGTCCCATCAGCCCCATGAAGCTCACCCACGAAGCCAGGACCGGTATAAAAGGAAAGATACCATAGTCAAGCCGAAGACTTTTTGTCTATAATGGACCCCAATCGGGGGATGCCGAAACAGGGGTGTTTTTCTCGCTGGCCAGTCGTGTCCAAAGGCCGAGGCGATCATGAGGCTCGAGGATCTCGAACCAAAGGCTACGGTGAGGGGCGTGCTACCTGATGCCCCAGTAACTGTGGTGAGCCTTCAGTGGTTCGGAACGGACGCCCTGGAGCTCACATACAAAGACCTCGCGGGTCGAGTAGGCCAGGTTCTTCTGTATCGGGACGACGAACCGCATCTGGAGTTGGTGGAGCGGGGTCGGCCCTGGGGCTTTGACGGCGATGGAGCCCTGTTCCGGCTGGTTTCGGAAGCCCACCGAATCCGGCTAGCATACCTTTTCGACCCTTTGCTCGCAGTCCACACCTCCCTGCTCGACCCCCTTCCTCATCAGATCACGGCAGTGTACGAGGCGATGTTGCCGCGCCAGCCCCTTCGGTTTCTCCTTGCGGACGACCCAGGAGCGGGCAAGACCATAATGGCCGGGCTGCTCATAAAGGAGCTTGTGGTGCGAGGCGATGTGCAGCGATGTCTTGTGGTCTGCCCTGGAAATCTCGCCGAGCAGTGGCAGGACGAGCTATACCAGCGCTTCCAATTGCCTTTCGAAATCATGACCAATGATAAACTGGAGGCAGCGCGCACTGGAAACTGGTTTCTTGAGAACGACCTCGTGATAGTGCGGCTGGACAAGACGGCCAGGGACGAGTCAGTTCAGGCAAAGCTCAGCGTACCCGATTGCCGTTGGGATCTAGTCGTAGTGGACGAGGCCCACAAGATGTCCGCCAGTTTCTTCGGCGGCGAGGTCCGCTACACCAAGCGCTACAGGCTGGGGCAACTCCTTTCAGGTCTCACCAGACACTTTTTACTCCTTACGGCCACGCCCCACAACGGAAAAGAGGAAGACTTTCAACTCTTCTTAGCGCTTTTGGACGGGGATCGCTTCGAAGGCCGTTTCAGGGATGGGGTGCACCAGGTGGACGTTTCCGACCTGATGCGGCGAATGGTCAAGGAGAACCTGGTGAAGTTCGATGGGACTCCGCTCTTTCCAGAGCGATTCGCCCACACCGTGCCTTACCGGCTTTCAGATTTGGAGGCGCGGCTTTACAAGGAAGTAACGAGCTATGTCCAGGAGGAATTCAATCGAGCCGATGCCTTAGACGATGAGAAGCGCAAGGGAACGGTGGGGTGGGCACTCACTATTCTGCAACGGCGGCTGGCGTCAAGCCCCGAGGCTATCTACCAGTCCCTTCGACGCCGTCGGGAAAGGCTCGAAAGTCGGCTAAGAGAGCTGGAGCTGATTGAGCGAGGGGGTGCCTTGCCTGTCCCCGCTTGGGTGGGGCCAACAGTGGATCTAGAGGAGCTGGAGGAGCTGGAGGAAGCTCCCGAAGCCGAGGCGACTGAAAAAGAAGAAGAGGTCTTGGATCAGGCCACCGCAGCCCGGACCATCCAGGAACTCCGGGCTGAGATTGCCACCCTTAAGAGGCTCGAATCTCTGGCCTCGCTAGTGCGGCAAAGCGGTGAGGACCGGAAGTGGCAAGAACTGTCCAAGTTATTGAGCGAGCTTTTTACACCAGCGGCCCTTCGGGGCCGGGTCGCGGAGTCAGAGGAGTCGTACCGTCAAGCTCCTCCCAAGCCAGCGGCCTCCCCTTATCAAAAACTCGTTATCTTCACCGAGCATCGGGACACTCTGAGCTACCTCGTGGAGCGGATTTCGACCCTCCTCGGCCGGCCTCAGGCGGTGATGTGGATCCACGGTGGCATGGGGAGAGAGGAGCGGCGCAAGGCTCAGGAGGCGTTTCTTCACGATTCCGAGGTGCGGGTGCTTGTGGCTACGGACGCTGCTGGCGAGGGCATCAATCTCCAGCGCGCTCATTTGATGATCAACTACGACTTGCCATGGAACCCAAACCGCATTGAGCAACGCTTCGGGCGTATCCACCGGATCGGTCAGAAGGAGGTCTGTCACCTGTGGAACCTGGTGGCCATCGAGACCCGGGAGGGCGACGTCTATTACACGCTGCTCAGAAAACTAGAGGATGCGCGCCAGGCCCTGGGAGGCAAGGTCTTCGACGTCCTCGGCAAGCTGCAGTTCGAGGGAAGACCCCTTCGAGACCTCCTCATCGAGGCCATCCGATACGGAGAACGGCCGGAGGTGAGGGCTAGGCACGCCCAGGCCATCGACCAGGCTCTGGACCCCTCGCGCCTTCGGGATCTGGTCGAGGAGCGAGCCTTGGCGCAGGAGATCATCGACTCTGAGCGCCTACGCAGGGTCCGGGAGGACATGGAGCGAGCCGAGGCGAGACGTCTCCAACCCCACTACATCGAGTCCTTCTTCCTGGAAGCCTTCCGGCGTCTTGGTGGTACCGTGAGGCAGCGGGAACCCCGCCGCTACGAGGTTACGCACGTGCCCGCTGCCGTGCGCCAGCGTGACCGGCTCATCGGGACAAGAGAACCGATCCTTCACCGTTACGAGCGCATCACCTTCGAGAAGGACCTCATCGCCCCCCAAGGCCAGCCCTTGGCGGCCTTCATTTGCCCAGGCCATCCTCTCCTTGATGCTGTGGTGGACCTGACCTTGGAGCGTCACCGCGACCTTCTGCGCCGCGGTGCTGTTCTAGTGGATGAGTCCGACCCGAGCGATAGACCGAGGGTCGTCTTCTGCTTGGAGCACGCCGTCCAGGATGCCAGTATGAATGGAGCCGGAGAGCGCCGGGTAATCTCGCGGCGGATGCTGTACGTGGAACTGGACCCGGACGGGGGCCCCCGCGACGCGGCCTATGCGCCGTACCTGGATTACCGACCCCTGCGTGAAGAAGAACCCGATCCTGAAGAGATCCTCGGCCTGCCGGAGTGCGCCTGGATCACCCGCGACCTGGAGATGAAGGCAATGGAGTACGCTGTGGCCCGCGTGGTGCCAGAGCACCTGGGAGAGGTCCGACGCCGACGCTTGGAATGGATCGAAAAGACGCGAGCTGCGGTGAAGGACCGGCTCACCAAGGAGATCGCCTACTGGGACCACCGGGCGGAGGAGCTGCGGCTGCAGGAGCAGGCAGGTAAGCCCAACGCCCGCCTCAACTCCCAAGAGGCCCGCCGCAGGGCGGACGAGCTGGCGGCCCGGCTTTGCAAGCGCATGGAGCAGCTGGACCTGGAGGCCCAGATCTCCCCGCTTCCACCCGTGGTCATGGGCGGGTTCGTGGTGGTGCCAGCGGGGCTGCTGGCGAAGATGCGCGGCGAGCCGGTGCCTGTGGACAGCCAAACCGCGGACACCCGCGCCGTGGCGGAAAAGGCGCGGGCAATTGTCATGGAAGTCGAGCGTCGGCTGGGCTACGAGCCCGTGGACCGGGAACGGGAGCAGATCGGCTACGATATCGAGAGCCGCGACCCCCTTACCGGGAGGCTGCGGTTCATCGAGGTGAAGGGCCGGGTCGCCGGCGCGGAGACGGTCACCGTGACCCGCAACGAGATCTTGACCTGCCTCAACAAGCCCGACGACTATATCCTGGCCATCGTCGAGTTCCTGGACGGAGGCGAGCACCGTGTCCACTACGTCCGGCGGCCCTTCAGGCGCGAGCCGGACTTCGGCGTGACCAGCGTGAACTATGCGATGGCGGAGCTACTGGGACAAGCGGAGGAACCAAGATGACCGCGCCCGAGGAATTCCGTGAGCTTCTGGACAGCTCGGAAGGAAGCCGTGTGGAGTTCAAGACGGCCTCGGGCGGATTTCACTTTGACGACCTCGTGAAGTATTGCGTCGCTCTCGCAAACGAAGGCGGAGGGCGCATCGTGCTGGGTGTGACGGACAACAGGCCTCGCCGAGTGGTGGGGACCAAGGCCTTCCAAGAGCCGGGGCGCACCGAGGCGGGCCTTTACGAACGGCTTGGACATCGAATCTCGATCCAGGAGTACTGGCACGAGGGGCGGCGTGTTCTCATCGTTCATGTGCCAGCGCGGCTACCCGGGACAGCCTGGCACGACCGAGGCACCTACTGGATGCGAGCGGGTGAAAGCCTTGTACCCATGTCGGACGAACATCTTCGGCGGATCCACAATGAGACGGGACCAGACTTCTCGGCAGAGATCTGCTCTGGGGCGCACTTGTCAGATCTGGACCCAGAAGCCATCGAGCTGCTACGTACCCTGTGGGAGCGCAAAACGCCAGGCCAAGGCATCGCCACCCGACCCGTCGAGCGACTTCTCGCCGATGCTGAACTGATAGTCGGCGGGCAGCTAACGTACGCCGCCCTCATCATGCTCGGGACTCGGGAGGCGTTGGGCCGATTCCTCTCACAGGCCGAGGTGATCTTCGAGTACCGGCCCAATGACGCCCCCGGGCCAGCCGCCGATCGGCGTGAGTTCCGACAAGGCTTCCTTCCCGTGCTCGACCAGGTCTGGCACGCCATCAACCTGCGTAACGATCTACAGCACTTCCAGCAGGGACTCTTTGTCTGGAATGTGCCCACGTTCGACGAGCGCGCCGTACGGGAAGTCCTTCTCAACGCTGTGAGCCACCGGGACTATCGTCACAGCGGCTCGGTCTTCGTGCGCCAGTACCCGCGTCGCATTGAGATCGTGAGCCCGGGCGGGTTCCCGCCTGGAATCAACGAACAGAATATCCTGTGGGAACAAAATCCGCGTAATCGCCGGATCGCCGAGGCTCTGGGCAAGCTCGGGCTTGTCGAGCGGGCGGGTCAGGGCTTCGACCTCATCTACCGGACCTGTATCCTGCAGAGCAAGCCGCTTCCGGACCTCAGTCGTACGAGCGAGTACTCGGTCTGGGTCATCTTGCACGGCCAGGTCCAGGACCCCGAGTTCCTCCGCTTCCTCGAGGGGATTGGCCGCGAGCGCCTGGCTGCTTCCTCCATCGAGGACTTCCTGGTCCTGGACTTCGTGCACCGGGAGCAACCGGTGCCCGAGTTCCTGAGGCCGAGCCTGGGACCGCTGCTGGACCAGGGCATCATTGAGCGGGTGGGCCGCGGCCGGGGAGTCCGCTTCCTACTTTCGCGACGGTTTTATAGGTTTCTCGGCAGGCCTGGGGTTTACACGCGCAAGCGAGGACTCGACCGTGAAACCAACAAGGCGCTTTTGCTCCAGCACCTTCAGGATGCCTTTCCAGAAGGATCTGCCATGTGGGAGATCGAGCAGGTCGTGCCCCATCTGTCGCGGGCTATGATCAAGCGGCTGTTGGACGAACTCCGTCGCGAAAATAAAGTAAAACTTAAGGGCACACGTCGCTGGGCACGTTGGTTTGCCGCCGAGTCCTCCATACCGCCCCGGCGGGGTCGTCGTATGGATCAGAGGTCGAAAAATGAGCTATAGATGAGCCATATAGAGAGCCATAGAATAGGAAAACCAAGGAATCCCCGGCATGAAGGCACGGGGCATTGAGCCAAAGGGAGCCATAAGCGGTGACCTCATCGGGCATCTTTCAAACGCAATTCGATGCAATGAAGACGCAATTCAAAGGCAATTCAGCACGTAAGTGCCCACACAGGAACGGGTTGTCAAAGTGGGCAAAAACGCAATTCCGTTCGGCCAATATGCAATCGGCCCTCAAGTCCGAGGGTGTCTTTCAGACACACGCGGGGGAGACGCGATGAACAAGAAGCTCATCGAAGTTGCACTAGCGCTGCCGGAAATCAACGACGCCTCGGCGTACGACAAGATGCCGGGGATCGGGGCGCATCCGAAGGGGATTCACCACTGGTGGGCGCGGCTGCCACTGCCGGTGGCCCGGGCGGTGCTCTTCGCCTCGGTAGTGGACGACCCCTCGAGCCACCCGGAGAAGTTCCCCACCGAGGAGGCCCAGGAGAGAGAACGTGAGCGGCTCTTCGGAATCATCCGCAAGATGATGCAGCCTCAGCTCCACAAGCACCCGGAGGTCTACGCCGAGGCACGGGCGGAGATGCTCAAGTACTGCAACGGGAAGCTCCCTCCCCTGCTGGACCCATTCGCCGGAGGGGGCTCCATTCCGCTGGAGGCGGCCCGGCTGGGGATGGAGGCGTATGCCGGGGACATCAACCCCGTGGCGGTACTGCTCTGCAAGTGCTACCTGGAGCTGGTGCCCCGGTTGGCCGACCACCCGCCGGTGAACCCGGAGGACCGGCGGAAGATCGGAGGCAAGCAGGGCTGGCGGGGTTCGACAGGCCTGGCGGCCGACGTGCGCTACTACGGCCGGGTGGTCCTGGGGCGGGCGCGGGAGCGGATCGGCCACCTCTACCCTCCGGTGAAGGTGACGGCGGAGATGGCCGCCGAGCACCCGCATCTCAAGCCCTACGTGGGCAAGGAACTGCCTGCCATTGCCTGGATCTGGGCGCGGACGGTGCCGAGCCCGAACCCCGCAGCGCGCGGGGCGCCCGTCCCGCTCATGAGCACCTTCTGGCTTTCGAGTAAGAAGGGGAGCGAGGCCTGGCTGGAGCCGGTGGTGGACCGAGCGGCGGGCACGTGGCGGTTCCGCGTGCGCACCGGCGCGCCGAAGCAGCGCGAGGTGGTGAAGGCGGGGACCAAGAACGCAGGCTCTGGCTTCCGCTGCCTCCTAACAGGCGCGCCGATTCCCTTCGAATACGTCCGCGAACAGGGAACGCAGGGCCGAATGAGCATCGCCATGGTGGCGATGGTGGCCGATGTAGGCAGGGGACGGGTCTACCTCCCCGCGACGCCCGAGCAGATTGCGGCAGCCGGAAGGGCAAATCCGTCCGGCTTTCCCGATACGGATCTGCCCGATGACGCCCTCGGGTTTCGGGTCCAGAACTACGGCATTCGCAAGCATTGGCAGCTCTTCACCCCACGGCAGCTCACGGCGATGGTGACGCTATCGGACTTGGTGCGGGAGGTTCGGGCGGACGTGCGGCGAGATGCGCTGGCGGCGGGGCTCTCGGAAGCCGAGGCGGACGCCTACGCCGCCACGGTGACCACCTTCCTGGCCCTGGCCCTGGACCGCTGCGCGGACTACAATAACTCGCTTTGTCGGTGGGTGTCGGCTACCCAGAAGGTCGAGAACCTCTTTGGCAGACAAGCCATCCCAATGATGTGGGACTTCGGGGAGGCGAACATCCTTGGCGATTCCGTCGGTGGGTGGGTCACCGTTGTCGATCGGGCGGGCGAGTGCTTGAAGGCGATCGGACCAGGACTCGCCGGTGGCCACGCCCGGCCCATTGACGCTGCCAGCCCCTGGGACGGCCTCGCGAACGTCCTCGTCTCCACCGACCCGCCCTACTATGACAACATCGGCTACGCGGCGCTGTCGGACTTCTTCTACGTGTGGCTCAGGCGCACCATCGGCGACCTCTACCCAGACCTCTTCGGCACGATCCTGGTGCCCAAGGAGCCGGAGCTGGTTGCTGCCCCCGAGCGCTTCGGCGGCGACAAGCGGAAAGCGAAAGAGCACTTCGAACAGGGCTTCCGCCGGGCCTTCGCCGTGCTGCGGGAGAAGATGGACCCGCGCTTCCCCCTCACCGTCTACTACGCCTTCAAGCAGGACGACGAGGAGAGCGGCGCCGACCAGGAAGCGGACGGCAACGGGAACGCTGAGCGGGTGGACCGCACCACCGGCTGGGAGACGATGCTCACCGCCCTCGTCGAGACCGGCTTCCAGGTCACCGCCACCTGGCCGGTGCGGGCATCGTACCAATGGCGGATGCGCGCCATGGGCTCGAACGCCCTCGCCTCGTACATCGTCCTCGCCTGCCGGCCCCGGCGCGCCGACGCCCCCCAGACCGACCGGCGCTCCTTCGTGGCAGAACTCAAGCGCGAGCTGCCGACAGCGCTCCGGCGCCTCCAGCAGGGGAACATCGCCCCGGTGGACTTCGCCCAGGCGGCGATCGGCCCCGGCATGGCCATCTACTCGCGCTACAGCCGCATCCTGGAGATGTCCGGCCGCCCCATGAGCGTGCGCACGGCCCTCGCCCTCATCAACCAGACCCTCACCGAAGTCCTGTCCGAGCAGGAGGACGAGTTCGACGCCGACACCCGCTGGGCCATCGCCTGGTACGAGCAGCACGGCTTCGAGGAGGGGGAGTTCGGGGACGCGGAGCTCCTCTCCAAGGCGAAGGTGACCTCGGTGAGCGGGCTCGTCGAGGCGGGGCTCGTGCATTCCCGGGGCGGGAAGGTGCGGCTCCTGCGGCCAGAGGAGCTGGCGCAGGACTCGGATCCCGAGAGAGACCGGCGACTGACTGTGTGGGGAGCCGCGCACCACCTGCTGCGCGTCTACTACCACGAGAAGCGCGGGGACCAGGCCACGGCGGGACTTCTGCGACGGCTGGGCTCCCGGGGGGAGCTCGCCCGCGACCTCGCCTACCGGCTCTTCGCCATCGCCGAGAAGAAGGGCCGCTCCCAGGACGCCCAGGCCTACAACGCCCTGGTCCTGGGCTGGCCCGAGCTTGCAAGGCTGGCCCGGGAACCCGGCTCGGGTACGGGCTTGCTTTTCGGAGGCAGGGAGTAGACGTGTCTGAGGATCTGGTACAGACCATGGTCCAGCGCATCGTGGAACGCTTCCGCCCCGTGCGCGTCATCCTGTTCGGGTCGCGGGCCCGCGGGGAGGCGGGCCCCTGGAGCGACGTGGACCTTCTGGTGGTCCTGGAAGAAGTCGCTAACAAGCGCCAGGCCATGGTGGAAATCCTGCGGGTTTTGAACGACCTCCCGGTGTGTAAAGACGTGGTGGTGACCACGCCGGACGAGATTTCGCGGCGGGGCCACGTGGTGGGCGACGTCCTCCGGTCTGCTTTGCGCGAGGGCAAGGTGGTCTATGAACGGACCTGAACTGCAGAGCGAAGTCAGACGGTGGCTCCGTTTTGCCCAGGAGGATCTCCGGGAGGCAGAGCGGCTCCTGGCCTCGCCCGACTCCGTCCCCCGGCACGTCTGCTGGTTTGCACAGCAGGCCGCGGAGAAATCCCTCAAGGCGGGCCTGGTGCTGGAGGGGATCGAATTCCCGTTTCGCCACGACCTAGACGGGCTACGCAACCTTCTGCCGCCTGGCTGGTCCGTGAAGGAAGCATACCCCGACCTGGGCGAGCTGACGGCGTGGGCGGTGGAGGCCCGCTACCCGGGGGAGTGGCCGGAGGCCACCTGGGAAGACGCCCGCCGTGCGGCGAGCCTGGCAAGGGCCGTCTACCAATGCGTCGTCAGGGACTTCGAACGGCGCGGGGTGAGGGTCGAGGGAGGGTGAACCATGGCCATGACCAACCACGAGCGAGTCGGCAAGGCCCTGGACCTCCTGCGGGCGGGCCTAGGGCCGTTTGTCGAGCGGGAGCTCCAGGGGCAGTACCGGGGCCAGGCCAGGGCAGAGGCCGTGCGGCTGGTGGGAGACGACCGGAACGTGACGGGCAAGGCCATCCGGGACTGGGACGTGGCGGCCCTGCTGCGGGTCATGTGGGAGGGCTGGAACGAGGTGTTCCGCCGGATTCTGGGCCAGACCGAGCGGAGCCTGGTTTCGGAGCTGCGGGACTGGTGGAACAAGTGGGCGCACCAGGAGGCCTTCAGTAGCGACGACGCGTACCGGGCACTGGACTCCGTCTCCCGGCTCCTTTCGGCCGTATCCGCCCCGCAGGTGGAGGAGCTGGAGCGCATGAAGATGGAACTGCTGCGGGTGCGGTTCGACGAGCAGGTGCGGGCCGAGCGCCGAAAGGCCGGCGGAACGCTGGTGGAGGCTGCCGCGACGGGTGCCTTGAAGCCGTGGCGGGAAGTGGTGAGCCCGCACCCGGACGTGGCCAGCGGCCGCTACCAGCAGGCAGAGTTCGCCGCAGACCTGTGGCAGGTGTACCTGGGGGAGGCGTCCTCCGAGTACCAGGATCCGGTGGAGTTCTTCCGGAGGACGTACCTCACGGAGAACCTGAAGCGCCTGCTCGTGAACGCGGTCCAGCGCCTCTCCGGGGCCGGGGGCGACCCGGTGGTGCAGCTCCAGACGAACTTCGGGGGTGGTAAAACACACGCCATGATCGCCCTCTACCACCTGTTCTCTGGGAGGCTCCCGGCGGAGCTCCCGGGTGTGGACGCCGTCATGGCGGAAGCGGGTGCGCACAGCTTACCCGTGGTACGGAGGGTGGTGCTGGTCGGCAACCGCATCTCGCCGGGAAGACCTTCGGTCAAGCCGGACGGTACCGTGGTGCGGACCCTGTGGGGGGAGCTCGCCTGGCAGCTCGGGTACGCGGCAGGCGGCATCGAGGAGGCCCGGAGGGCCTACGCCCGGGTGGCGGCGGACGACGAAAAGGCCACCAGCCCCGGAGACGCGCTGCGGGAGCTCTTCAACGCGTACGGCCCTTGTCTCGTCCTTATGGACGAGTGGGTGGCCTACGCGCGCCAGCTCCACGACGCACCCGACCTCCCCGGCGGGACCTTCGACACCCAGTTCACCTTTGCCCAGGCCCTGACGGAGTCTGCACGGGCAGCGCGCGCCTGCCTCGTGGCCATCTCCCTGCCGGCTTCCGACGAGCCCGCGTCCCCCCACCTGCAGGCGGAGGACATCGAGGTCGGCGGGATCCGGGGCCGTGAGGCGCTGGCCCGGCTCCGCAACGTGATCGGGCGGATGGAAGCGCCGTGGCGGCCGGCCACTCAGGAGGAGAGCTTCGAGATCGTCCGCCGCCGCCTGTTTGAGCCGATGACGGACCCCGAGCAGTTCAAGGCGCGAGACGTGGTGGCGCGGGCCTTCGCGGACCTGTACCGCACGCAAAAAGGGGAGTTCCCTCCGGAGTGTGCCGAGCCGGACTACGAGCGCAGGCTTAAGGCCGCCTATCCCATCCACCCGGAGGTCTTCGCGCGCCTTTACGAGGACTGGGCTACCCTCCCCACGTTCCAGCGGACGCGGGGTGTGCTACGCCTCATGGCTGCGGTGATCCACAGCCTGTGGGAGCGGGGTGACCGGAGTCCGCTCATACTGCCCTCCACCATCCCCGTGGACGACCCCCGGGTGCAGTTCGAGCTCACCCGCTACCTTTCCGAGAACTGGGTTCCGGTCATCGAGAAGGACGTGGACGGGCCGAACTCGCTCCCGGTGCGCCTGGACGCGGAGGTCCCCAACCTGGGCAAGTACCACGCCTGCCGTCGGGTGGCCCGGATTATCTACCTGGGCTCCGCCCCTATCCAGCGGGCAGCGCACCAGGGGATCGAAGACCGCCGGGTGCGGCTGGGGTGCGTGGCGCCGGGGGAGTCCCCGCAGATCTTCGGAGACGCCCTGCGGAGGCTCGCGGGGGAGGCCACCTATCTCTACCAGGACGGCGTGCGTTACTGGTACTCCCCCCAGCCGAACGTGACGAGCCTCGCGGAGGACCGGGCCGAGCAGCTCAAGAGGGAGCCGGAGAAGGTGGCGCGGGAGGTGGAGCGCCGGGTGCGGGAAGAGGTCCGGAGGTGCGGGGCCTTCAGCCGCGTCCATGCCTTCCCGCAGTCGCCTCAGGACGTCCCGGACGACATGGACGCCCGGCTGGTGGTGCTCGGGCTGGACCGGCCGCACGCGCGGGGCGAGGACAGCCCGGCTCTGCTGGAGGCAAAGCGGATCCTGGAGTCCCGCGGCACCGCGCCGCGCGTGTACCGTAACACCCTGGTGTTCCTGGCCCCGGACCGGACGCGGGTGCAGGACCTGGACGAGGCGGTGCGGCGGTACCTCGCGTGGGATTCCATACTCAGAGACCGGGAGGCCCTGGACCTGACGCCTCACCAGACGGGGCAGGCCGAGCAACAGAAGGACGCGAGCGACGCCACAGTGAAGGCGCGGCTGCCGGAGACCTTCTGCTGGCTGCTGGTGCCGGTCCAGCCGGACCCCACGGGGGAGGTGACCTGGCAGGAAATCCGGCTCCAGGGCAACGAAGGACTGGCGGAACGGGCAAGCAAGAGGCTCCTCCGAGACGAGTTGCTTGTGGTAACGCTTGCCGGAACTCGTCTCAGGATGGAGCTCGACAGGGTGCCTCTCTGGCGGGGTGACCACGTAGAGGTCCGGCAGCTGGTGGAGGATTTCGCCAAGTACGTGTACCTGCCCCGACTGAAGGATCCCTCGGTCCTGTTGGGGGCTGTGGCGGACGGAGTGGCGCTACTCACATGGGAGCAGGACGCTTTTGCTTACGCGGAGGGCTACGACCAGGCAACGGGCAGGTACAGGGGCCTCCGGGTCACGCAGCATGTCCAGCTATCGCCCGATGCCCCCGCCGGCCTCCTGGTCAAGCCCGAGGTGGCCCGGCGGCAACTGGATGCCGAGATGCCACCAGGGCAGCCGATGACTCAAACTCAGGGCCCTGACACAGGGACACGAGGGGATACGGCCACTGTGCCTGGCGGGATGCCGGCTCCGGCGCCTGCACCATCCCTTCTTCGGAGGTTTCACGGCAGCGTGGACCTCGACCCCCTAAGGGTGGGAGCCGACGCGGGCAAAATAGCCCAAGAAGTCATTGCCCATTTGGCAGGGCTCTCAGGAGCACAGATGAGGATCACCCTGGAGATCGAGGCCACATTGCCGAATGGAGTGCCGGATAACGTGGTGCGGGTGGTGAGTGAGAACTGTCGGACTCTGAAGTTTGTAACCCATGGCTTCGAGACCGAATGATGGTGCGCCTATACCAGAGGCCCGTGTGAACTGGGTTCAGGATCTCGGCTGCCCGGTGGGCGAGTTTCACTCCCGGATCACCTCCCCGGAACCATTTGATTTCTTGGGGCCTTTAAGGGACGTTCCCAGTCTCTGAGACATTGAAGGGAGCACTCAGGAAGAGATCGGGAAGGCCTCGGGGCGGGCCATTGGAGAGAGATAAGTACCATCCCCGCAAGGGGCTTCTTTCTCGCTGGGGACGAGCTCGAGGAACAAGGCGCACTTCCTCTTTTGGTGCCGAGTCTCAGGGAACGAGGGAGTCCTGGGAATGGCGAAGTTCCCCTGGTCCGCAATTTGTCGTACGACCCCTTGAGGGGAGCTGGAGGCTTCCCTAACTTGATCACAGGCCCTCGACCAGAAAGTGGTCCCTCGGCATGAGGGTAGCCCCAGCGAGCTT
>Ga0209162_1002856_pt1 | contig 14620 bp, 12 predicted proteins | sample YNPNPMetaG_FD_187121 | JGI IMG/M metagenome (GOLD analysis project Ga0209162, IMG submission 187121) | Anoxygenic and chlorotrophic microbial mat microbial communities from Yellowstone National Park, USA - YNP NP MetaG (SPAdes) (version 2) ... | reverse complement strand
CGAGCCGCAGCGCAAAGAGAAAAACCAGCAGCCCGAGGAGCGCGAAATTCAACACCACGTTAGGCGAATAGTACAACGCCACTGTCGCGCCGGCGAGTAGCGCGAATTGCGCGAGTTCAGGTAGCGTGTGCCAGCGTGTCGCGAGCGCGTGCCACGCGCGCTCCCAGGGCAATTGCCATACCGCCCGCGCGCCGTACCACGCACTCCCCAATGCCACGAGTAAACACACGCCCAGCGTCGCGTACAAGCGTGTGAAATCGAATGCGGGCGGTGACAGTGGTTCGCCGATGGCACGCGTGAGAGCCGTGTGTAGCGCGCGCGGTTGCAAGTTTTTATCCACCAGCGCAAATCCCCACACGGGATCGTCATCAGGCGCGTGAGGGTGGAAAGTCTGGACAATCATCACCGGCATCCACGACCATTCGCGACGCGCACGCAGAATGGCATTTGCCAGGCGCGCGCTCTGAACCTCCTCCGTGTCCGTGCCCCAGGGCGACGGCGCGCCGCGCCAATCGCGCGGGAGCGCGTTCCAGCCAAACTCGACTGCCCAGATGGGCTTGGCCGCGTCGCCGTAGGCAAGCATTTCATCGCGCAAAAGAATCACGCGCGAAAAGTTAAACACCTCCTTGTCCACGCGTCGGTCTTCGGGTCCCGACCACATTCCGTACGCTTTCGCGCCGACGATGTCGAAAAAGTTGTGCGCGCCGATTTGATACAAACCGCGCAAAAACAAAACGTCGGAATAGTCGGGATGACCGCGAATCAGTTCGCGGCTGGGCGCCAGTCCCGCCGATAAAATTTTCGCCTGTGGGTTCACCGCGCGTGCCTGCGTCGCGGCGGCGCGCAACAACGCGGCATAATCGAACGGGTCGGCGTTGCGCCGTCCCCAGAACGGATGCACGTTGGGATTGTCCCAGATTTGAATGTAACGCACGCGGTCGCCATAGCGTCGTACGAACGCGGCGACAAAGCGCGCGTAATCGTCGGGATTTGCCGGAGGAGCGTAGAGCAAATCGGCTTCGCCGGGATGGCGCGCCCAGGGAGGCGTGGTGACAATCACCGCGACGATTTGCAAATCGAATTCACTGGCGCGCGCGATGAGATGGTCGGCGTGTGTCCACACCAGTTCGCCCGCGCGCGGTTCCATCTCGTTCCAGTAAAAATACTGGCGTATGTAGCGCAGTCCGCTATCGCGAATCAGTGTGAGCGCGCGCGTGAGCGTTGCATCGTCATACTGTTCAAGCGCGACATTCACGCCGAATGCGGTTTCGGCGCGCGCGTACCCTTCGATACCGCGTGTGTTCGTCTGATAGTCGCGCAGCGTGAAGAACATCACCGCGCCGGCGATACTCAGGAGGATGGTCGTGAAGAGAATAACAAAGAGGTGAGTGAGTGTGGTTCGCTTGGTCATCGCGGCGATTATAGCGCGCCTCGCCAAACGCGTCAACGCGCCGCCGGCATTTCTGCCGACGACGCGTTGCACAAGGAGGAGGGGGGAGTATGCGCCAGCGTGTGGCGCTGCCCAAGGAGGAGAAGAATGAACGCTTATTCAGGTTGGAGGATAGAGCGTGTCCCTCTGAACAGGGAATGCTCCGGCGTTGTTTGCCCGGGTTCAGATATTCGCCGCCATATGCTCCGCGACTTTGGCATCCTCCAACTCGATTCAAGTATCGTCCGACAAGATTAGAAGCAAATGAAAACTACCTGAGCAAACGGTTAAAACTGAACGCTGGTTCACTACGCCTTCAACACACTGTACAAATTCAACTCCGCATCGGCATAGTACTGCTTGACGACCTGAAATCCGCTTTGCTCTGCCAGACGTTGCATTTCTTCCGGTGTAATCAAATGGCAATAGCGATACCCCACGCCACCGCGCTGCCACGCCAGCAACGCATCGCCGGGTTCCAGCGCACTTTCGTCCAGACCGACGTGTGACCATGGGACGATGCGTTTGCGTTGTCGCTCGGTTCGATCAAATGCCCAGTTGGTCAGCACGAGACGCGCGCCAGGTTGGAGCAGCGCGTGAACATCGCGCAGCACCGCCACGCGCAAATCGAAACCGGGAATGTGATGCAATACGGCGAGCGCGACTGCTACATCGAACAACGTATCGGCAAAGGGAGCGCTCCAGTTGGGCTGGGTGATGTCGGCAACGAAAAAATCAGCGGCGATGTGGCGGAGGTGCATCTTGCGCGTCAACGCAATCGTAATCAACTGGGGCGATGCGTCCACACCCACATAGCGCGCGCGTTTGCCCTCGCGCTCCAGCCGTTCTGCCAATCGCCCATTGCCGCAACCCACGTCGAGAATCTTGCCAGCATTGCCAATGTACGCTACAATTCGGTCGAGGCGTGTCTGCGCGCTGGAACGCGTTTCCGAAAACGCGGACGCGAACTCGGTATAGAATTTGCGATTGATCGCAATGAGTTGTTGGATGATTTGCTCGTCCATTGCTTTGTGATTATACCATGAATTTTCAGGAACGTGAACGCGCGCGGCGCGAGTGGCAAGCCCAGCGCAACATCGTGATTGATGTGGATGCCCACCGCGACGCGCTACTCGCCCTTTTCGATGCGGCGCGCGCCGAAGAAACGTGGACGCGCCAAAAACTGAATCAGTTGATTGCTCACTACTTGCCGATAGGGGATCGCCCGATACCCAAGGAGAGTGTCGTACGCGCGTATCGAGAACTGGTGGCGCGCGGGGTCATCCCGTTCGAGCGCGCGCTGCTCGAACGTTTGCAACTCAAGCCCGTGCGTACGCTTTCGGGTGTCACGCCGGTCGCGGTGATGACGGGACCGTATCCCTGTCCGGGCACCTGCATCTTTTGTCCCGAGGCTGAGGGTTTTCCCAAAAGTTATCTGCCACTGGAGCCGGGCGCGCAGCGCGCGGAAGAGCATCGTTTCGATCCGTACGCGCAAACTGCCGCGCGCATTCGCACACTCGAAACGATGGGGCACAGCACGGACAAAATCGAACTGTTGATTCTCGGTGGCACGTGGTCGGTCTATCCGCGCGCGTATCAAGAGTGGTTCGTCCAGCGGTGTCTGGATGCGATGAACGAGCGCGATTCGGCATCGCTGATGGAAGCACAACGCGTCAACGAAACCGCCGCGCATCGCAACGTGGGGATGGTGATGGAGACGCGTCCCGATTACGTCACGCTTGACGAGGTGCGGCGTTTGCGCTGGCTGGGCGCGACCAAAGTGCAAATGGGTGCACAATCGCTCGATGATGCCATTCTGGCGATGAATCGGCGGGGACACACGGTGGCAGAGACGCGCCGCGCGATGCGTCTGCTGCGACTCGCCGGTTTCAAACTGCATCTGCACTGGATGCCGAATTTGCTGGGCGCGACGCCCGACTCGGATCGCGCCGATTTTGCGCGCCTGTGGGGCGATCCTGCGTTGCGTCCCGATGAACTCAAAATTTATCCGTGCAGTCTCCTTGAAGGCACTGAATTGTATGCGCGCTGGCAACGCGGCGAGTATCAGCCGTACCGTGAGGAAGAGTTGATCGAGTTGTTGGTGGCGTGCAAAGCGATGGTGCCACCGTACTGTCGCATCAATCGCGTGGTGCGCGACATTCCAGCGAGTTACATCGTCGCGGGCAACACGACTTCGGATTTGCGAATGGTGGTGCAGCGCGCGATGCAGGCGCGCGGAATGATGTGCCAGTGCATTCGTTGTCGCGAGATTCGCAACGAGAAAATCACCGCCGACGAGTTACGTCTCGATGTGCTGACCTACCCGACTGATGTGACCACCGAGCACTTTATCCGTTTCATCACGCCGCGCCATCGCATTGCTGGCTTTTTGCGTCTCTCGTTGCCCTCCCCCGATGTGCCAAGCGACGAAGTGCTGGACGAGGTGCGCGGCTGTGCGATGATTCGCGAAGTGCACGTGTACGGGCGCGCCCTCGAAATCGGCGCGGAGAGTACGGGCGAGGCACAACACGCGGGCTTGGGCACGCAGTTAATCGAACACGCGACACAAATCGCGCGCGCGAGTGGGTTCAAGCGTCTCGCGGTTATCGCCGCCATCGGCACGCGCGAGTACTATCGCAAGCTGGGGTTTGAACTGGGCGAGTTGTATATGAGCAAGCCGTTGTGAATGAAAAAATGAGCCAATGAGCCAATGAGCCAATGAACCAATGTGCCAAATGACGTAACTAATCAGCCCATCTGTCATTGCGAGCCGCACAGCGGCGAAGCAATCTCCAATTCGCCCATTGGGGATTGCTTCGCAAACTGCGCTCGCAATGACCACTGGGTAGTTAACAAATGACGAAATACGCAGTGTGCGAAAATGGATGTGATTTCGGCGGAGGAGATTGCACGTGGTCTGAATACGCGCGTGCTGGGGCGGCGCGTCCTCTACTACGAACGCGTCGGTTCGACGAACGATGTGGCGCGTCAACTAGCAGAGGCGGGCGAAGCGGAGGGTACGCTCGTCATTGCCGATGAGCAATACGCCGGACGCGGACGCCTCGGGCGCGCGTGGATAGCGCCGGCGCGATCGTCCCTGTTGATGTCACTCATCCTGCGTCCCGATGTGCCACCGGCGCATACGCCGCGCGTGATGATGGCGATTGCTCTCGGTGTGTGCGAGGCGATTCGTACGACAACGAATTTGCCGGCACACATCAAGTGGCCCAACGACTTGCAGATTCGCGGCAAGAAATTCGCTGGCATCCTCGTCGAATCGAGTATCGTGGACGAGCAACTCGAGTACGTGATTGTGGGCATTGGCGTCAACGTGAATTTCGATCCTGCGCACGTGGAGGGCATACCGCAGGAGGCAACCGCGCTGGCGCTGGAACTCGGGCGCGCGGTGCCGCGCGTGCCATTGGTGCAGGCAATTCTATGCTCTATCGAAGTGCACTATACACGCTTGCGCGCGGGTGAAGATGTGCGCGCGGCGTACAAAAATCACCTTGTGACGCTGGGACAGTTTGTCCGCGTGCAGACGGGGCAGGGCAGCATCGAAGGGCGCGCCGTGGACATAGACGATCTCGGCGCGGTGGTGCTCCAGCGCGCCGAGGGTTCCTGCGTTTCGATTCCTGTCGGCGATGTGACATTCGTGAGAAACGTGGAGGTGCAGAATGGCTGAGAATTTCAACACCTTGACGTATCGGCATTGGTTCTTTATCGCGCTGCTGGTGTTGATTAATGTCATCATCTTTGGGTGTGTGATTCTGGCGATGACGGGCAAGTTGTATTTTGAGTAGACAAGTATTACGGCACCAGCACCAGCGTTCCTTCGCGTCGCTGGTCAATCGTTGCGCGATCAAAGAGCATTGGAATGTAAGAGCCATCGCGCCAGAGGAGAATCATATCGCTGTAATGCTTGTGTAGTGGATGACCCGATTGCCCGGTGGTGTGAATGTAGCGCGAGTTGGCGAGATTCCCCAGGTCAACAATCATCCGCATTGAGGAGACGCTGTTGATGGGGAAGGGAATGTTCGCGCGAAAACCCATTCGCATCACCGTCGCTTCACCACCAGGCGCGGGAATCGGTCCGGCGTTAAAGAGTAAATTCAGCGGCTGCACGCTACCAAGGGTGTGACTGAATGTGGCAGTGTGCAGACGTCCCCAGCGCCACTCGGCGGGCGTCTCTCCATAGTCCTTGCTCAATATCTCGATCGCTTCGGCGAAACTTTTTTGCAAAATGACATCGCGCGTCTCCTTTTGCGATGTGCTTGGATCGTCCCACCAGGGATTGTCCGGTTGTTCGAGCAAGGTGAGAAGGACGCGTTGATTATAGTCACTGCGACTCAAGTACAATTTGGCTAAATCCGCATCGAGTTTGTTGCCAAAGACATTCCGAATGACGCGCTGGAGAGTTGCCTCGGTGATGGTGCTTCCCACACTCTCCATCGTCAGATAGCCATCCCACGTTTTCACATACTCGAGCGCGCGCGTTTGCAAGAGATTCGTCGGTGTAAGCGCCGCCAGATACTTGGCAAGGCGCGCCTCAGGTGCCGAGTAGGTATCGCGGTGCATGGCTTCGATGTCCTCGATGGTCAACTTGTCTTTGGCTTTGATGAGGTCAAAGATGCGTTGTTGCCGAAACGGTGCCGCGCAATCGTACGACAACCAGTACTTGTACGTGGAGGGCACGATGCAGTTGTTCGCGCTTGCCATAAAGTGCGTGGGAGGATTGAAAACGGAGGGTAACTCGTCGAAGGGAATGTAACTTGTCCATTCGTACTCGCCCGTCCAGCCCGGTGCGGGGAACATCCCATTGCCTTTGGCGCGAATCGGAATGTTGCCGGGCAATTGATAGCCAATGTTGCCATCCACATCGGCATACACAAAGTTCTGGGAGGGCACGTCCCACAGTTTGAGCGCGGCGCGAAACTCGTCCCAGTTTTGCGCGCGATTGATTTGCAATACCGCTGCAAACAAGCGACTTCGCTCACGCAAGCCTGTCCACTGGAACGCCAGAGGCTCTTTTACGCCAGGCAAAACCGGCGTGATGATGGGACCGTGTCGTGAGATTTTGATTTTGAGTGCCTCGGAAACGACACCCTTGACCTTGATCGGTTCTTCGACGATTTCAAAATCGAGCCATTTGCCCTGATACTCGTACTGGTTCGGATTCTGGGGATTGATTTTTTCGACGTACAAATCTGCCACGTCAGCATACGGCGTGGTCACGCCCCACGCGATTCGATCGTTGTGTCCAATGACCACGCCCGGCGCCGCAGGGAACGAAAAGCCCACCACGTTGTACGGACAGTCGTTCGTCTTGACAATGCAATGCAAACCATTGGCATACCAGATGGAAGGCATCTGAATACTCAGATGGGGATCGTTAGCAAGGATGGGTTTGCCAGTGGCGGATTTGGTTCCATCAATCACCCAGTTGTTCGAGCCGATGCCAGGATCGTGCAGGGCAAGCCATTCGTTCAGTCGCGCAATGGCATTCCAATCCGGCGTGCCGATCTGAACGCGCGCGATTTGCTCGTTTGTCATTTGTTCATTTGTCATTGCCGATTTGTACTCGCGCGCTTCGGGGGGCACGACGAACGGCCCTTCGGCGGGATAGGGCGGTAGCAGTTCTTTGACCTTGGTTTCGCCAAGTTTATCCACCACCATTTGGCGGAACAAGTCCCCTTCGTACTGTCCGCTCAATTGATACCCCATCACTTTGCCCCACACAATCGTGTCCACTGGCTCCCAGGGCGCGGGCGTGTACCCCAGCAAAGTAAACTCAATCGGCAGGTTGTTGCGATTCTGTTCGATGAACGCGTTGACGCCGCGCGCGTACGCTTCCAGCAGACGCCGATCCTCAGCACTCAGCGCGGCATAGTCGGCGCGCGCGGCGCGCGCCAGACCAATCGTGCGCAAGAAACGATCATACTCGATTGCGCCAGAACCCAGGACCTCGGACAGCGTGGCGTGACCGATGCGGCGGTTGTAATCCATCTGCCACAGCCGATCCTGCGCGTGCACGTACCCCTGGGCGAAAAATAAATCGTCCGCGTTGTAGGCATAGATGTGGGGTATGCCCATTGCATCGCGAACGATTTCTACTTGGGCGCGCAAGCCCGGCACGCGCAGCGTCCCGTTGACCAGCGGATGACTTTTGGTGACAAACCAATAGCCACCCGCGCCACCTGCCACGATGAGTACGACGAGAACTACCAGAACGATGAGCAACGCGCGTTTGATTTTTTGCATCATCTTTTCTCCTCCTTGAGAATTTTTGCAGGTTGCAAGCCTGCGGGTTACCAGTTATCCTCGCCGCCGTCCACACGAATCACGGTGCCAGTCACCCAGTCCACGCGCGGATCTGTCAGCGCAACGATGAGGTGTGCGACATCTTCGGGGGTGGTGAGGCGTTTGTCGGGATGCATCTCTTTGACGCGCGCGACGGCTTCTTCATGCCCGGGAATCGCGCGCAACGCGGGCGTGTAAGCAGCGCCCGCCTGAATCGCGTTGACACAGATGCCCCGGGCAATCAGTTCGAGCGCGAGTTGACGCACGTGCGATTCCAGCGCGGCTTTGGCTGCCGAAACGGGACCGTACCCCAGAAAGACGCGATGCGAACCGGCACTCGTCATCGCGTACACCTTGGAGCCGCGTCCAAGCAAGCCCGCGCGCACGAGGTCTTGCGTCCAATAGACGAGCGAATTTGCCATCACATCCAGCGTCATTTCTAACGCTTTGCGATCCACCGCATCTTTCGGATCGTCGGCGATGTAGCGCTTCAAGTTACCGAACGCGATCGAGTGCAAGACGACTTGAATCGTGCCGCCACCCGATTTTTGTAAATGCTCTTGAATTTTCTGGATAATTTCGGCGCGGTTGCGATCATCGGCGACGTTCTTGTTGAAGAAAATCGCCTTGCGTCCTTTTGCTTCGATATCGGCTTTGACTTGCTTGGCGCGCGGAAGCGTCGCCTTCAAATCCAGATGTACGCCGAAAATGTTAAACCCGGCTTCAGCCAGCGCGCGCGCAGTCGCCGCGCCAAAGCCGGAGGATGCACCCAGGATGAGTGCCCACCGTTCGTTAGATTGTGTCATGCGTTTCCTCCTGCGTTCTCTTTGATCTTTCCAGACGCAACGTCACCAGATTGTGCAAGTCAGGGCATTGCAATTCGATCACATCACCTTTCCACCAGGGAAGACTCCCGCCAAATTGAAACGTTTGCAGGTCGGGAAAGATGTGATAGTAGAAAAACCCGCACAAGCCCGCAGGATTGTGGCAACTGATTTCAAAAGTGTCTCCGACCTGATGACCGGCGTGACATTTGCCCTGTACGCCGGTAATCGTCGCTATGACGCGATAGCCGATGCCCGGTTCGTGAGCCATTGTTCCGCCTCCCTTGAAAAGCCCGCGATTGAAATCGCTCCATGCGAGCCGTTGGCTGGTTGCCAGCGCCGATTTCAATCGGCAAATTTTCGTCCGAATGCTAGTGAACGCATCACGCGTGGTAGCACAGGATTCAATCCTGTGCTACGTTGTTCATCGCGATCATACCTCGCGCTTCGAATAATGACAACAGGTTTACCAGTTAAGGCGCGCGGCTAGAACGCGCTCGCCAGAATCACCTCACGATTTTTCAGCGGCGATGTGTCCGCAGCTTGAATCGCGCGCACCGCGCCATGCACTTGCGGCAAATGCGCGCCGATGTACGCCTGCGCGATTGCGCGCTTTTTGTCGTCCACGCGCGCGTGTTGCAACAACAGCCAACTGTTGCACACCTGCACTGCGATATCTACCATATCCGACGCATAGTAATCCACCACGTCGGTGGGACATTCTTTGAGATGATCGGCGCAACGATTCATCAGCGCGGTCGCTTCGACCACTTGATCCTTGAGCGGCGCGAGGTCGGCGCCGTACTCTTGCGCTGCCCACTCGTTCAGCAAATCGTCGAGTGCGTGTCCCAGCAATTTGCCAATCGCCGCGACGATCTGGAGCTGGCTTGTCCCTTCGTAGATGTTCGTCACGCGAATATCGCGATAGTGCCGCTCGACGTTGAACTCGCGCATATAGCCCACACCGCCGTGCACCTGCATCGCTTTGAAACACACGCGGTTGCCCATCTCGGTTGCATAGTACTTGACGAGTGGCGTCAGCGTTTCGGCGAGGCGCGCCGCGCGCTTTAACAGTTGCCGATCCGCCGGGTCGGGCTTGGCACTCTCGGCGATGTGATGTTCGAGTGCTTTTTCCAGGTCCACCCAGCGCGCCACTTCGTACATCAACGCGCGCGTCGCCTCGATTTCCGCGCGCATCGAAACGAGCATTCGCGTCACCGCCGGCAAATTGCGAATCGGCTGGTTGAATTGCACGCGCGTATTCGCGTACCGATGCGCTTCACGATACGCGGCTTCGGCGATGCCGACGGCTTGCGCGGCAACGGCAAGGCGCGCGCCGTTCATCAACGCCATCGCGTACCGAATCAACCCAAAGCGTCGCTTGCCGATGAGTTGCGCCGGCGTGTTGTTGTATTGAATCTCACACGTCGGCGACGCGTGCAAGCCCATCTTGTTTTCGATGCGTCGAATCACCACGCTGTCATCTTTCTCGACGAGAAAGAGCGAAAGGCCGCGCGCATCGTTGCTGTCAGGTTCGCTGCGCGCGAGGACGACCATCACGTCCGCGCAGCCGTTGGTGATGAAACGCTTGACGCCGTTGATGCGCCACACTCCGGCGGCTTCGTCGTACGTCGCGCGCGTTTGCACGGACCCCAGATCAGAGCCGGCGTCGGGTTCGGTGAGGACCATTGCGCCAGAGACTTCGCCGCGTGCAAAGCGCGGGAGCAGGCGCGCTTTCATCGCTTCGTCGCCAAATTCCGCGATGGATTGCGCGATCTCCTGCAAGCCAAACACGGTCATCAAGCCCGCTTCCGCGCGCGAGACGATTTCCACCATCATTTGATAAATCGTCTCGGGCAAGTTCATTCCGCCGTACTCCCACGGCAACATCACACCGAACAACTCGGCTTGCTTGAACGCGCGGAGCGCGTCCTGCGTGGCTGGTGAGTACTCGACTTTGCCATCGTGAAACCGCGCGCCAATTTCGTCCGCTTCTGCTGCGCGCGGCGCGACGCGCGTCGCGCAAATTTCACCCAGCACCGTTAACAATCGCCGATAACTATCGAGCGCGTCTTGATAGTGGCGCGGCGCGGCGGGATATTTTTCGTGATAGGTGTAATTCTTTTCCTTCAGCGCGACCACCTGACTCAAGTCGGTGTGTTGCAGATGATACTGAAGATCGAGATTGTCGAGAAAGAAATTTTCTGGCATTGGATACGCTCCACGTCACCTGGTTTTCTCGCGCAGGGCGCGCATCATCAACGGAATCACTTCTTTCAAATCTCCCACGATTTTGTAATGCGCGATTTGAAAAATCGGCGCGCTGGGATCGGTGTTGATGGCAATGATCTTGGCGGATTCGCTCATCCCCGCGCGATGTTGAATCGCGCCGGAAATGCCGGCGGCGATGTACAGGCGCGGGCGCACGGTGGTGCCGGTCTGTCCGACTTGATGCTCGCGCGAAATCCATCCCGCATCCACTGCTGCGCGCGATGCGCCCACTTCACCGCCGAGAAGATGCGCCAGCTGGCGAATCAATTCAAAGTTTTCTTTGCTTCCCACGCCAGCACCACCCGAAACGATGATGGGCGCGCTCTTGAGGTTGACCCGCGACTCGCGCATCTCGCGGCTGAGGACGCGCAACACCAGGTCACGCGGCTCAAACGTCGGTGTGATGTGTTCGATTTCGCCGCGCCGCGTGGTGTCCGCGTCGTGACGACGCATCACGCCCTCGCGCACGGTCGCCATCTGCGGACGCGTCCTGGGGTTGACAATCGTCGCGATGACATTGCCGCCAAACGCGGGTCGAATCTGGTACAGCAGGTTGGGGTACAGCGTCTTTTCTTTTTTCGATTCGTAATCGCCGATTTGCAAATCGGTGCAGTCTGCGGTCAGTCCCACTTGCAGCGCGCTCGCGATGCGCGGCGCGAGATCGCGACCGAGTGGTGTTGCGCCAAAGAGAAACGCGTACGGGCGACGCTCGCGCGCCAGCATCGTGATGACGCGCGCGTACGGCAGCGTGCGATAATCCTCCAGTTCAGGATGATCGGCGAGGAGCACGCGATCCGCGCCATAGTGGATGATCGGCTCGGCAAGTGATTCGATGCGATGTCCGCAGACGATGCCGCACACCGCGCCATTCACCTGCGGCGCCAACTCGCGCGCTTTGGCGAGTAATTCCAGACTCACTTCGGCAATCTTGCCCTCTTCTTGTTCGATGAAAACCCAGATGTCGTTGTTGGTCATTGGCAATTCTCCAGGTCGTTGATCGCTGACCGCAGACAGCCGACTGCATCCAGAGTAGCATAGTCGAAGAATGCGGCGGTCTGCGGTCATCGGCGGTTGTCATCCAACGATGTATTCCCTCACCAATTCCTGCATCAGCGCGGCGATACCTTCCGCGTTCGCGGGAATTTCTTTGCTCTCCCTCGTTTCCAGCACGACGTAATTCACTTTGTACACCTGCGTTGGTGAACCATTCAACCCCAGGCGATTGTGATCCACCGGCAGGTCGTCGGCAGTCCACACCGGAATTTTAAGATTGCGCGCGGCAAGGTACGCGTCCAGTTTTTCTTCCGTCTCGAATTCCGGCCATTGACTCAAGAGCGATTTGTATTCGAGGGGCGTCGCCGCGAGTTTACACTCGATCATCTTGCGCGCCGAGGGCGGGCGTGGAATGTTTGCTGTGCTGACGACCGTCAAGAGGCACGGCAGCGCGCATTTGACGATTTCCTTGCCCAGCAGCAGCGCGCGCTCGACGACGATTTCGTTGCCATCGAGTTGCACAATCGTTTCGGCGTACGTGATTTGCGGGATGCCGAGTTTTTCCGCGACCTGCGGCGGCACCTGCGCGGTATCGCCGTCAATCGCCTGGCGACCGCAAAAGATCAAATCGTACGCGCCGATTTTTTCGATGGCGCACTTGAGCGTGTACGACGTCGCGAGCGTGTCCGCACCCGCGAATCGCCGATCGCTGAGCAGGATGACGCGATCCGCGCCGCGATAGAGCGCGTCGCGCAACACTTCGGCGGCCGTCGCGGGACCCATCGTCAGCACGGTGACGGTGCCGCCGTAGCGTTCTTTCACTTGCAGCGCCATTTCGAGCGCGTTCAAATCTTCGGGATTGAAAATCGCGGGCAATGCCGCGCGATTGATCGTGCCATCTTCCTTCATCACGTCGCCGTGAATGTTGTGCGTGTCTGGCACTTGTTTGACGAGAACGATGGAATGGTAGGGCATAATGTTTTGTTTCTCCAATCTCCAGTCTAACCCCTGATTCCCCACGCGCGCGTCACCGGGACGACGAAGAGAATGCCGGTGTTGGGTTGCGCGAGATCGCCGACGATTTCTTGCGTGGCAGTGACTGCGCGTTCAAGCACCGCATCGTCTCCAATCACCGCGAACATCGTGCGATTGTGCGTTTCCGCACTCGCCAAAAGTGTATGAATGGAAGGCATCAGGGGGACATCATCGCGACGCGCGCGCTCGCCTAATTGTCGGCTGCCCACGCTGTCCAGCAACGTAATCCCCGATACTCCCGCGCGCTCCCACGCTTCGATAATCTGTGGACATTTTTCCACGTCCTTTAGCACCAGCACAAGTAAATTAGCCATCACTTGTCTCCCCTCTGGCAAAAACGAGTCGCAGCAGAAACGGTGTCACGAGTGTCGTTGCCAACACCATCAAAACCATCTCGGAATAAATGGCGGTGTCAATCAATCCTTCATTCAAGCCAATCGCGGCAACGATCAAGCCCACTTCGCCGCGCGAAACCATTCCGACGCCCACGCGCAGCGCGCTCTTTGAATCGAACCCACCTAACCGTGAGCCGAGCCAGCCGCCGATCACTTTGCCGACAATCGCCACGAGAATGATAGCGAGGGCAAAGAGCCATTCGTTGGGACCGAGTTTGCGCGCGTCGGCGTGTAGCCCAATGCCGATGAGAAAGATCGGCACAAAGAAAGCGTAGGTGAGGGTGTGCATTCCTTGCTCAATCGCGTGTTTGAGATGCGTGCGTGCAAAGAACAAACCCGCAATGAACGCACCAGTGATGGCGGCAATCTCGCCAATCACTTCCGCCGACCACGCGTACAAGAGCGTCGTCACAATCACGAGTGCAATCACTCCTTCGCTGATGGGTAGCCGCTCGACGAGGTTGACAAGCGGCGCGAAGAATTTCGCTCCAATCAGAATCGCCGCGCCGAGAAAGATGCTCACTCGTAGCACGAGGAACACCACGTCCAGCGCGCCACCGCCACTGCTGCCGGTGACGGCAAGAAAAAGTGAAACGATGAGGATGACCAGAACATCATCCACGACCGCCGCGCCTAACAACGCCAAGCCCTCCTTGCTTTGCAGGACACCCAATTCGATTAACGTCTGCGCGGAAATGCTGACACTCGTCGCGGTGAGAATGATGCCGATAAAGATGCTACTCACCACAGCCGGCTTGACGGTGAGCGCGACGGGAATCGCCAGCAGGAGCGGTGCCACAACACCCAGAACACCTACCAACAACGACACTTTACCTGCTTTGAGCATCTCTTCCAGATTCACTTCTAGCCCTGCCATGAACATCAAAAAGATTACACCCAATTCACCCAGTTCGTAGATGGTGATGGAGAGATGCTCGCTGGGAAAGATCGTCCAATGCAAAAGATCCAGCACGCTCGGACCGAGTACGAGTCCAGCGAGTAATTCGCCCAACACGGCGGGCTGACCGAGTCGCGTGCTGACATAGCCCGCCGACTTGGCAGCAACGATGATGAAAACGAGTAGAAGAATGAGTTGCAGAAAAGGAGTCATCTATCAACCGCCAAAACTGCTGACCCGCGCACCTTGCTCGCTTTCAGCAGTTGCAGCGCGCGGTTCGCTTCGCGCAACGAAAAGATTTCGACTTCGGTTTGCACCGGAATTTCTGCCGCGACGCGCAACAAGTCATGCGCGTCTTGCCGCGTGCTGTTCGCCACACTGCGCATCACGCGCTCGTGATACAGCAAGTTGTAATCGAGTTGCGGAATCGGCGAACTGTAAACGCCGGCGTGCGCCACCACGCCCCCTTTCCGCA
>Ga0209162_1002854_pt1 | contig 14626 bp, 10 predicted proteins | sample YNPNPMetaG_FD_187121 | JGI IMG/M metagenome (GOLD analysis project Ga0209162, IMG submission 187121) | Anoxygenic and chlorotrophic microbial mat microbial communities from Yellowstone National Park, USA - YNP NP MetaG (SPAdes) (version 2) ... | reverse complement strand
AAAGGGGTTTTGAGATTCTGCAGGCCTACAGCGGCCCGGAAGCCCTTCAGGCGCTGTCCAAAAACCCCAAGGTGGATGTGGTCATTCTGGACGTGAAGATGCCCGGCATGGACGGCATCGAGGCCTTGCGGGAAATCAAGAAGGCCCACCCTCTCGTGGAAGTCATCATGCTTACGGGCCATGCCACGGTGGAAACGGCCATCGAAGGCATGCGCCTCGGGGCGTTCGACTACCTGATGAAACCGTGTGACATCGACGAACTGGTGTCCAAGGTGCAGGAAGCCAAAGAGAAAAAGGCTCGGCACGAAGACAAGATCATGGAAGCCAAGGCCAAGACCATCGCCTTGCGCCGGGGCGATTGAGGAGACGAGACCGCCATGACCGGTCCGCAGCGTCCCGAAACGCGCGAGCTGCGCGTCCTTTTGGTGGACGACGAAAAGGGCTTCACCGATGTCCTGGCCCGCCGTCTTGGGCGCCGATCCATGCGCGTGACCACGGCCAGCAGCGGCACCGAAGGTATTCAAAGACTGCGGGATCAGCGGTTCGATGTGGCGGTCTTGGACCTGAAGATGGAAGACATGGACGGCATCGAAGTTCTCAAGATCTTTAAAAAGATCGACCCTCACATGCCGGTGATCATGCTCACCGGCCATGGTTCGGAACAGGCGGCTCGAGAGGGCTTGGCCTACGGGGCCTTCGATTACCTGACGAAGCCCTGCGAGTTGGACGATCTGGTGGCCAAGATCTGTCGGGCCGTGGAAGCGACGAGGTGAGTCCGTGGAAACGATTCGTGTGTTGCTCGTCGATGATGAAGTGGAATTCCTCGACACGCTGCTCAAGCGCATGCGTAAGCGGCAAGTGGAGGTCGCCGGGGTCTACAGCGGGGAGGAAGCGCTGCGCTACCTGGAGTCGTCCCCGGTGGACGTGGTGGTCTTGGACGTGAAGATGCCGGGGATGGACGGCATCGACGCCCTGAGGGCCATCAAGGAACGCCATCCCTTGGTGGAAGTGATCATGCTCACCGGTCACGCCAACGTGGAGGTGGCCATTCAGGGCATGGAACTGGGCGCCTTTGACTACCTGATGAAACCCATGGACATCGACGAGCTCCTCTACAAGGTCCAGGACGCCTGCAAGAAAAAAAGGCTGCACGAAAAGAGAATGCTCAAGCGAAAGGGGGTGGAGACGGAGAGCGACGACGGAGGAGTGTGAGGCCGAGACCGACGGGGACGGCCTTAAAGAATGCAGACGAGACGCAAAGCAGAGGTTGAGACCATGAAAAGCATGCGAAAAGCTTACGAACTCCTTCTCAGCGCATCCAAAGCGCACGCCCGCTGGGATTACGAAGCATCCATGACCATCGTGCGCAGTCGAAAGCGCCTGGCCCTTCTCGGGCTTTTGGCGCTTCCGGCGTTGCTGTTTGCCGTGGCCTTTGCCGCCGATCCTTCCGGGGGAGGGCTGCCGGGCATGCTGGGCGGGAAAGAAGCCTACACGCCGGCCTTTTACGACACTCGAATCTTTTTGATTTCCATCCTTATCGGCCTGTGTGCCGGCCTGATCACGGGATGTATCGGTGCCGGCGGCGGGTTCATCATCACGCCCGCCTTGATGAGCGCCGGCATCAAAGGGATTCTGGCCGTCGGGACGGATTTGTTCCACATTTTCGCCAAGGCTATCATGGGCACCACGGTCCATAAGAAGCTAGGCAACGTTTCCGTGCCCTTGGCCATATGGTTTCTCGTGGGATCCGGGATCGGGGTGACCGGGGGCGGGGTCATCAACCGAACCCTTTACGAAATCAATCCACTGCTGAGCGATACCTTCATCAGTGTGGTTTACGTTTTGTTGCTGGGATTCTTGGGAATCTACGCCCTCACGGATTTCCTGAAGCTGCGCAAAGCCGGTGTGGATGTGGGCGCGCATCACGGGGAAAGCCCTCACGGCGCCGAAGCGGCTTCGGGCAAGGTGGGACTGCCGGCCCGATTGCAGGCCATGAACATTCCACCGTACATCCGCTTCGACGAGGATCTGGTTCCCGGCGGAAAGAAAATCCCCGCCATTTTTGTCATCATCGCCGGCGCCATGGTGGGTTTCGTGGCGGCCATCATGGGCGTGGGCGGCGGTTTTCTCACGTTCCCCATCTTCGTCTACGTCCTCGGCGTCTCCTCCTTCACCACTGTGGGAACAGACATTCTTCAGATCATCTTCACGGGCGCTTACGCCGCCATCTTTCAATACGCCATTTATGGATTCATCTTCTACACCCTCGCCATGGGCATGCTGTTGGGCTCGCTCCTTGGCGTCCAATTGGGCGCTCTGACGACGAAAGTCATCAAAGGAATCTACATTCGCGGCTTTTATGCCACGGCCATCATGGCCGGTTTCATCAACCGGCTGTTCGCGCTGCCCAAGAAACTGGCGGACATGAAATACATCAGCCTGGCTCCCGAAACAGGCAAAATGCTCACCACCGTTGGGAACTGGGCCTTTTTCATCGTGGTGGCTATTTTCGCCCTATGGGTCATCGGCACTTTTGTGGCCCGCATCGGGCTCCTTCGCGGAGAGGAGGCGTAAATCATGATTCGGAATAAAAAAGCCTTCAATGTGGGACTTCTTTTGACCGTCTCCTTTTTCATCGTCCTGTGGATCATGTTCCTGCCGTATTTCGGCGGCGAGAATGCGTTCCACGCGGCCGACCGTTTGTTCAACACCATTTCCAAGGGATCTTCCTACTACATTCCCGGCTTGGTGGAAAAATCCAAAGAATGGCAAGGGAAGGCCTTTGACGTGAAGATTTCCGTCAGCCCCGATAAGCTTCGGGACAATGTGGCCAAGGTCCTCATGACCAACGGCGTCATGGTCGCACAGGAGGCCAACGCGCTCAAAGTGCAGGGCGATTTGGGATCCCTTTTCCAGGCGGCCCTAAGAGACAGCGACGATATGTACCACAACCGCGGGGACGCCGTGAGCACCCGTTACGGCATGCCGGAAAAGGAAGCTCTTTTTGCCTGGCACAATGCGCTCAAGGCCATGGACAAGGCCCTCAAGGAGCAAAAGAACTTCAAGGAATCCAAGGCCGTCAATGAGGTGATCGCTCGTGCCGTGGAAGTCGGTTACAATTACTACGGGATTGCCCCGCAAAAGGCTTCCGAGCGTGCCGGCATTCTGGCCTTTTCGCTCATCTTCTACGTTGTTTATACGATCTGGTGGGGTTTTGCCATTATGTATCTGTGCGAAGGAGTCGGCCTGGCAATGAAGAAAGGGGCCAAGAAGGAAGTGTAGGGGTTTTTCCAGTGGTGAGGAGGCCTGTCGTGGGAAAGGCCATACCCCCCCCGAACCGGCGCAGCCCCGCGGCGGGACTCCTCCCTCGACCTTCCCGGCGGGTTTTCCGTCGGGAAGGTCTTTCCAGGGTTTCGAAGCCCCGGGATCGGCCGCGCGGGCCCTTTTGCCCGGACAGCGCAGCAGCGGGGCGTGGTTTTTTCAACCGGCGGGCCTGATGAAAAGGGGATGGTGTGAGCGGGACACCCAGGGGAGGATCCGGTGGCGAGCGCGTTGAAAAGGGGCCTAGAGAAATGGGCGAAGAACGTGTCGGGCTGGCTCGGCCTTTCCCTGTCCAAGGAACCGGTTCCTGAGGAGAGCCTGGAGGATCTGCGTCTAGCTTTTCAGAACCGGTATCATCATTTCAAACTCCTTCTGAACGCCAACAATCGCGCCCTGGAGATCATGACCGAAATGGAAGAAATGCTCCAGGGCACACGTCCCTTCGGCATGAGCTTCGTGCGATCCCGCTGCACCCAGGTGTCCACCAGTGTTTTTCAGATCATTCAGCATCTGGACGCCTTAGCCCCCGGAAAGTATGCGGACCTTTACGATCGGTTCCGAGCCATCCAAAGGGAAATAAACCCTTTTATCCAAGCCGTGCGGCCGTCGCCATCGGGCCCCTTGGTGGTGGCCATGGACCAAGTGGACAAAGAATCGGGCGATCTTGTGGGATCCAAGATGGCAAACCTGGGCGAAGTCAAATGCCGCCTCGGCGTGCCCACTCCCGAAGGATTTGCGGTCACGGTTCAGGGCACCGCCCGCTTTTTTGAAGAAAACGACTTGCAGGAAGAAATCGATCGGCGCGTGCAGGCGGTGCCTGCGGATCGGTTGGACGATCTTTTCGCCTTAAGTGCCCAGATTCAACAACTGGTCATTAACGCCTCGGTGCCGCAGGACCTTCGGGAGGCTGTGGAAGCCCACGTCCGAGCACTCAAAGACAGGATCGGCGGAAGGCTGCGTTTTGCCGTAAGAAGCAGTTCTTTGGCGGAAGATCTTCCGGGCATGTCCTTTGCCGGCCAGTTCCGCTCCGAACTCAACGTGGGCGAAGAAAACATCCTGCAGGCGTTCAAGGAAGTGGTGGCCAGCAAGTACGGCGTGGCCGCCATGACCTATCGGCTGCGCCACGGCCTTCGGGACGAAGACGTGGCCATGTGCGTGGGCTGTCTCGTCATGGTGGACGCCGTGGCGAGCGGGGTGCTCTACACGCGAAACCCCCTCAATATTCGAGACGATGTCCTGGTGATCAACGCCGTGTGGGGGCTTCCCAAGTCGGTGGTGGACGGCAGTGTGAGCCCTGATGTGTGGATCGTCTCCCGCAGGCAGCCGCACGCGGTGCTGGAGCGCCGCATCGGGGAAAAATCGGTCAAGTACGTGTGCTATCCCGATGAAGGGGTGTGTCGGCTGGAAATGGCCGGGGACGAAAGCCGCCGTGCGTGTCTGACGGATGCCCAGGTGGCGGAGCTGGCCGGGCTGGCGCTACGCATCGAGGCTCATTATGGAGGGGCTCAGGATATCGAATGGGCTTTGGACGGCTCGGGCCGCTTCGTCGTCCTTCAGACACGGCCTTTTGAAGGGCGCGTCTCAGCGGATCGGGCCGTTTACGTCCCCGGGGAAGATCGTGGCATCCCCAAGGGCGTCCAGGTCCTCGCTGAGGGAGGTGTCACCGCTTCCTCGGGGGCGGCGTCCGGGCCCGCTTACATGGTGCGCCGCGATGCCGATGCCTTGCAGTTTCCCGATGGGGCCGTCTTGGTGATTGCCCAGGCACTGCCCCGCTGGGCGCCCCTTCTCGGGCGGGCCGCAGCGGTCATCAGCGAACAGGGAAGCGTGGCCGGTCACTTGGCCAACGTGGCCCGCGAATTCCGAGTTCCCGCTCTTTTCGGGCTTTCGGGAATCCTGGAACGCCTGGAGTCGGGTCAAATAATCACCGTGGATGCCGATCAGGGACGCATCTACAACGGCCGGGTGCCCTTGCACGTGGAGCGGCCGCAAGCCCGCCCACCCCTCATGAAAGGCACCCCCGTCTACGAGGCCCTCGAGGGGGTCAGTCGCCTGATTCTTCCGTTGCATCTTCTGGATCCCGAATCGCCGGATTTTTCCCCCAAGAAATGCCGTACGTTCCACGACATCACGCGTTTTTGTCATGAAAAAGCCGTCGATGAGATGTTCCGGTTCGGTTCGGAACATCGCTTTCCCCAAAAGTCGGCCAAACAGCTCAAATGCCGCGTGCCCATGCAGTTTTGGATCATCAACCTGGATGACGGTTTCACGGATGACATCGAGGGCCCCTACGTCACCCTGGACCAAATCGTCTCGGTGCCCATGCTCGCTCTATGGCAGGGAATGACGGCCATTCCGTGGGAAGGGCCGCCGCCCATCGACAGCAAGGGGTTCATGTCCATTTTGATGGAAGCCACGTCCAACCCAGGTCTAGATCCTACCGTGGCTTCCCCGTATGCCATCCGCAACTATTTTATGATTTCGAAGAACTTTTGCAGTCTCCAGTCCCGGTTCGGTTTTCATTTTTCCACGGTGGAAACCCTTGTGGACGAAAGGACGTCGCAAAACTACGCGAGTTTTCAGTTCAAGGGCGGGGCGGCCGACAGGACGCGACGGATCCTGCGCGCCCGTTTTGTGGCGGATCTTTTGGAGTCTTTCGATTTTCGCTGCGAAGTTCGCGAGGATGCGGCTTTTGCTCGCCTGGAGGGGCGCCCGCAGGACATCATGCTAGATCGCCTGCGTATCTTGGGTTATCTCATTATTCATACGCGCCAGCTCGATATGGTCATGAGCAATGCGGGTTCGGTGTACCGCTACAGGACCAAGATGCTCCAGGAGATCGAAACGGTGCGACGTGCCGACGGTTTGGTCTGCCCGGAGTAGGCCGCTGCCCCCCCGGGGGCTGGAGCCAAGACGGCCACGTCGCGGCGGGAGATTGTTCATGGGTTCCATAACGTTCCAGAGTGATTTAACAACGGTCGCCTTCAGCCGCCGCAAGCTCATGGGCCGCAACCGGGCCCTATCGGTGCTTTTGGGCTTGAGCGACCTGTTGTCCCAGTCCAAGGGGGTCAGCGGACTCCTGAATCAGGCGCTGGATTATGTGCTGGAACACACGGTTTTTGACGCCGGCCGCATCTACCTCATGGAACCCGACCGGCAAACCCTGCGATTGGCCGCTTATCGGGGTCTGGATGTGGAAGGGTTGGAGCGGGTAAGTCTGGATGAGGGCTTTACGGGGCGGGCAGCCAAGACGTGTTCTTTCATCGCCCAATCCGTGCAGGCCCTGGGGGACACCAAAAGAGCCGAACTCCTGACGTCCAAGGGGATTCACACGGTGGTCTGTGTCCCGTTTGTCGTTTTGGACCGTGTGGAAGGCGTCATGAACCTGGCGGCCAAGAACCCCATTCGATTGGACCAGGATGAGGTGGATCTCCTCATGATGATCGGCCACCTCATCGGTGTGGCGGCCATTCATTCGGAAACCGAAGAAATTCTAAGGGAAATCGTTGAGGAGCTCCAACATCGGAACGAAACCATCAAACTTTTTGTGTCCACGGTAGGCCACGACTTGAAAGGGCCGGCCGTGGCGGCCTACGGGTTTGCCAAGCGGCTGCAGGAACGCTACGCCGGCGTGCTGGATGAGCGAGGCGCGCTCTATTGTGAGCAGATTCTGAAGGCCACGAGGCAGATTGCGTGCATGGTGGATGAATTGAACAGCTTCGTGCGCACCCGCGAAATGACCCTTCAGGTCCAGCGCCTTCCCGTCTCGGCCTTGTGGGAAAGCCTGCGGCAGGAATTTTCCCCGGAGTTCACCAAGAGATCCCTGCGTTGGGAGGAACATGCTCAGGTGGCTGAAGTCATGGCCGACGAAGTCATGGTGCTTCGGGCCCTGAGGAACCTCGTGCAGAACGCTCTGGCCCACGGCGGCCCGACCTTGAGCGCCATTCGCGTGGGTTGTGAGGAAAGGGAAGGGTTTTTCGTCTTTTGGGTCGCCGACGACGGCCGAGGTATTCCCGTGGAAGAGCACGAAAAACTGTTCCAACCCTTTGCCAGGCTGAAGACGTCCCAGGCCGTGGAAGGTTCGGGCTTGGGATTGACCATCGTGCGTGAAGTGGCACATCGCCACGGGGGGGAAGCCTGGGTGCGCTCCGAGCCGGGCAAGGGGGCGGTTTTCTTTTTCAGCGTCGCGAAAGCCATGGGGGCCGAATGTGGGGGCGCCCGTAGAGGGGAGTGAACATGTTCAAGACAATTTTATTTCCCGTGGACTTTTCCGATGTGTCGGCCAAGATCGTGCCGGTGGTGCGGGAAATGGCCGCCCGTTTTGACGCCTCGGTTCATGTGCTCTTTGTGGCACGAGTTTTCGATCACCTGGGAAGCATCTATGTGCCGCACCCCAGCATCCAGACCATTCAGGCGGAATTGGTCGAAGGGGCGCAAAGAAAACTCGGTGAATTCCTTGCACAACACTTTCAAGGCATGGCCGCGGAGGGGCGGGTGGTTTCCGGCGATCCCGCCGAGGAGATTTTGAAATATGCGGGCGCTCAGAGGATCGATCTGATCATTATGGGCACGCACGGCCGCAAGGGGTTTGAACGGATTGTTTTTGGCAGCGTGGCCGAACGGGTGGTCAAGGGAGCCGTCGTGCCGGTGTTGACCGTGAATCCATACGGTGAAAAGGGGAGATCGGGGGAGTAGGGGGTTGTTGGGGGTGATGTTGGGGTTCGCTGCGCTCACCCCAACCTACGAGATGATCTGAAGCGCCATTGTCTCTCAAATTCCTTCGGGAGTGCATGCATGGGACTATTCAATCTCGATCGGATGTTCAACCCCAAGACGGTGGCCGTCATCGGAGCCAGTGAACGCCCGGACAGTGTGGGGGCGGCCGTGATGCGAAACCTCGCGGACGGCGGTTTCCCCGGCGCCGTCTATCCCATCAACCGGCGACGCGCCGCCGTTTGGGGCCTTCAAGCCTACCCAAGCCTTGGGGACGCTCCCGGTCCCATCGATCTGGTTGTTGTCGCCACGCCCATCGACACCGTCCCGGAGATCATGAAAGAATGCGGTGCCAAAGGTGTCGCGGGGGCCGTGGTCCTTTCCGCCGGAGGGCGGGAGATCGGCCACGAAGGCCGGCGCTTGGAAGAGGCCATTGCCCGCCAAGCCGCAGAGGCCAACGTGCGCATCATCGGCCCCAACTGCCTCGGGATGATCATTCCCGGGGTAAAGCTCAACGCCAGTTTCGCGGCCCACATGCCCAAGGCGGGTCGATTGGCTTTCATCTCCCAAAGCGGGGCGTTGTGCACGGCCATTCTGGACCTGTCTTTGCAAGAAGGCATCGGTTTCAGCCACTTCGTCAGTATTGGCTCCATGCTGGATGTGGATTTCGCGGACCTCATCGATTACCTGGGCAACGAATTTCGAGTGACGAGCATCCTCCTGTATGTGGAAAGCATTCCCAACCTGCGCAAGTTCATGAGCGCCGCTCGGGCCGTCTCCCGCATCAAGCCCATCGTCGTGCTCAAATCGGGCAAAAGCCCAGCGGGCGCTCGGGCCGCCTCGTCGCACACCGGAGCCATGGCCGGAGAAGACGCCCTTTATGATGCGGCTTTCCGCCGTGCAGGCGTGCTCCGCGTGCAGACCATCGGAGAACTATTCGACTGTGCGGAACTCTTGGCCAAACAGCCTCGACCTGAAGGGCCGCGGTTGGCCATCATCACCAATGCCGGCGGCCCCGGCGTCATGGCTGCGGACGCCTTGGCGGAATACGGCTTGGAGCCCGCCCCGCTGGGGGAAGAGACGCTCTCGGCGTTGGACGCGGTCCTGCCGCCGTGGTGGAGCCGCAACAACCCAATCGATATCCTGGGGGATGCCTCTCCCGAGCGCTATGCCACGGCGCTTCAGGTGTGCCTGGATTCCACGGATATTAACGGCGTCTTGCTCATCTTGACGCCGCAGGCCATGACCGATCCTTCGGCAGTGGCCCGCCAAGTGGCTTCCATGGCCGCTCGCCGCCCCTGTCCCGTGCTGGCCTCTTGGATGGGCGGCGTCAACGTGGAAGAAGGCCGCCGCATCCTCAACCAGGCCGGCATTCCCACCTATGCGACACCGGAACAGGCTATTCGGGCTTTCATGGAATTGCACCAGTACGCCGTGAACCAAAAGATGCTCAAGGAGATTCCCAAGAGGTTCCGGGAAGACCTGACCTTTGACACCGAAAGGGCCGCAACGATTCTCCGCACCGGCCTTGCCCGGTCCAACGGGATGCTCACCGAGGTGGAATCCAAAGGCTTGCTGGAAGCCTACGGGATTCCCACCACGGCGACGCGGCTTGCCACGGACGAAGACCAGGCCGTTCTTTTCGCCCGGGATATGGGCTTTCCCGTGGTCCTCAAGATCAGCTCCCCGGATATCGTCCACAAGACGGAAGCGGGAGGGATTCAGCTGGATCTGCAGAACGAGGACCAAGTGCGAAAGGCGTATCGCGCCATTGTTCAGAGCGCTCGCGCCTACAAGCCGGACGCCGAAATCCAGGGGGTGTCCGTCCAGCCCATGCTGCGCAGTGCGCAAGGTTCCGCCGGCGTGGAACTCATCGTCGGGGCCAAGAAAGACGACCAGTTCGGTCCGGTCATTCTTTTCGGCATGGGCGGGATTCTCGCCGAGCTTCTTCAGGACCGTTCCTTGGGCCTTCCGCCCCTCAACCGAGCCCTCGCCCGGCGCCTCATGGAAGACACCAAGGTCCATAAGGTGCTCCAAGGGTACCGCAATCTTCCCGCGGCCAACATGACGGCTCTGGAAGAACTGCTCATCCGTCTGAGCCAGCTTGTGACGGATTTTCCGGAGATCGCCGAATTGGATATGAACCCGGTGATCCTTCAGCACGGCCGTCCTTGGGCGGTGGACGCTCGGGTGCTGGTCAGACCCAGCGCCGTGTCGTCGCCCATGCATCTCATCATCAGTCCCTATCCGGCGCGCTATGAAAAGCACGCGGTCACTTCCTCGGGGCTACCCGTGTTCATTCGGCCCATCAAGCCCGAGGATGCGCCCTTACTGGTGGATCTCTTTCACGTGCTGTCCCCGACGAGCATTTACTTTCGGTTCTTCAGCCCCCTGAAGGAACTTTCGGAAGACATGCTGGCCCGGTTCACCCAGATCGACTACGACCGGGAAATCGCCATGGTGGCCGTGGAAGAGCCGGGAACGGGTCGGGAGAAACTGCTGGGCGTGGCCCGCGTGATCAGCGACCCGGACGGCAAGAAGGCCGAATTTGCCGTGCTGGTGGGCGATCCCTGGCAGGGCAAGGGGATCGGAGCGTTGCTCCTGGAAAACTGCCTGCATATTGCCAAGGAGCGAGGGATCGAAACGGTGTGGGGTACGGTGCTGCAGGAAAACACGCATATGCTGGCCTTGGGCCGCAAACTGGGTTTTCGCATATGCAGAGTGCCCGAAAGCACGGACTGCGAGTTGACCATCGAATTGAGCCAGGTGGCCTTCGACGAACACGGGCGCCTCATGCGCTCCTGAGGGGGAGCTTCCGGGCCTTTGGGGAGGGAATCCCATGGATAAAAAGAAAATCCTCGTCGCCGTGGACGGATCCCGATGGGCCATGGAAGCCGTGCGCTATGCGGCGGAGGTGTGTGACCCCCACAGGACGGAGATTGCCCTGTTTCATGTCACCATGCCCATTCCGGAAAGCTTTTATGATGTGGAAAAGAACCCGGCTTTTCGAACCCGGCGCGCTCCTGCCCGCGCCTGGGAAGACGCATGGCGCCTCATGATTGAAGATTTCTTGGAAAGGGCTTCAGAAATCCTGAAAAAGTCGGGGTTTGAGGGGGCCGGGGTTCAGATAATCCTCAAGACCCGGCAGGTGGGCATCGCCCGGGACATCATCACAGAAGCGGAAAGGGGCTATGACGCCGTGGTCTTGGGGCGACGCGGCATGAGCGACATGAAGGATCTGATTCTGGGCGGCGTGAGCACAAAGCTCATGAGCCGCCTGAACCAGGTGCCCGTGTGGCTTGTGGGCGAAAAAGCCCGCGGCGGCGGTTTCCTGATGGCGTTGGATGCTTCCGACGAAGCCCTGAAGGCCGTCACCTTCGCCGCCCCATTCCTGGCGGCGAAACCGCGTGACGTTGTGCTCCTTCACGTGGTTCGAGGCATGGACCCCCAAACGGAAGCCCTGGCTCGGTTCCTTGCCCCCGAAGACCAAAAGGATTGGCTGAAAAAAGTTCGGGAGGAAATGGAGCGTGCCGCTGGCTTCATGGACGAGGTTTTGGAGAGGGCTTTCCTGATTCTGGAAGAGCACGGTGTGCCGCGGGATCTGGTGAAGACGCGGGTCGTGACCGGAGTGTCCAGCCGGGCCGCCGCCATTGTGCAGGAAGCCAAAACCGAAGGAAGCGGCACCATCATCATGGGGCGGCGCGGCTTAAGCCGCGTCGAGGAATTCTTTATGGGACGGGTGAGCCACAAGGTGATTCAATTGGCCCAAAATCATACCGTCTGGATCGTCCAATAAATTGGGGGACGCCTTTGGGTGTCGAAGCCCCATGGGCTGGCGTCGGAAAGGGGACGTAGGGTTTGAGGGGTTTGTGAACGTTTTCAAGTAATCCCTTGGAGCTGCCGATCCATCATAAGGGAACGCCGTTTCTGCAGACTTTCAAGTGGGAATTCCCCATGGACATCATCACGACCCATAAGAACGTGGACTTCGATGCCCTGGCCTCCCTTGTCGCCGCCTCCCACCTTTACCCCGACGCCCGCATCGTTCTTCCCCGCAGTATCAACGCCAACGTGCGGGCGTTCCTTTCCATCCACAAGGACCTCTTTCCCGTTCTGAGCCCCTTGGATCTGCGCCACGACGAAGTTTCCCGACTCATCGTGGTGGACGCCAACCGGTGGGAACGGCTCGATGGCATGAACCCGCTCGTGGGCCGCTCTGACCTGGAGATTCATCTCTACGACCATCATCCCGAAATTGGCGACATCCATCCCTGCCGAGGCAAGCAGGCCCTGGTGGGCTCGGCCGCCACGCTGCTCGTGCAGGAATTGGAAAAGCGACGCGCGCCCATGGACCCCATCCATGCCACCCTCTTTTTGGCGGGAATCTATGAGGACACGGGGCATCTGACCTTTCCGTGCACAAAACCCGACGACGCGCGGGCCGCGGCCTTCCTGCTGGAAGGGCAGGCGGACCTGAACGTAATCCAAACGGTGCTGAGGCCGGGCTACGGCCCTCACCACAAGGAGATACTCACCCGGCTTCTGGAAACCGCCCGGCGCACCCCCATGAATGGCCATGTGGTGTGCTTCGCCGACGCCGAGCTCAACGGGCATGTGTCGGGACTCGCCTCCGTGGTGGCCGTGCTTCGGGACATCTTGAGTGCCGATGTGATCTTCGGCATGTTCTGGGACGCTCGGCGAAAACAAAGCATCGTCATCGCTCGAAGCGGGTCGGAAAGCGTGGATGTGGCGGCCATCATGAAGCCCTTGGGCGGCGGAGGGCGACCGGAAGCGGCCTCCGCTTTGGTCAAGGGGGCGCGCCCGCAAGGGGTCGAAACCTGGATTCGGGAGCTGCTAGCTCAAAACGGGCACGCGTCGGTGCAGATTTTCGATCTCATGTCGTTTCCCGTCTTTACCGTGGCTCCCGACGCCACGGTGGAGGCGGTCCATGCGCAGCTGCGGGAGCGGGGTCACACGGGAGCCCCCGTCATGGACGGGGAAAAACTCGTGGGCGTCATTTCCGTGCGCGACCTGGTTAAACTGGAACGGCCCTCGCAGCGTTCCGCTCCCGTGAAAGCCTTCATGAAAAGGGACGTGGTCACCATCGCCCCGCAGGACCCCATCACCAGCGCCTTGAAGCTCATGGTCAAACACGACATCGGGCGGCTGCCCGTGGTGGACGACGGGCGCCTTGTGGGCATCGTCACTCGATCCGATTTGATGCTTTACTACTACAATCTCATGTGACGGAAGAGGGCAGGGCGCTCTGGGGAGCGGACGGCCGGGGCCGTCCGAAAGGCGCGCGGGTTGGTAAAAAACGGCGTGAACGGCCCGGTCAGGGGAGAATACGGGGAGCCGGCCCATATTCTGGCAAACGGGAATCGAGCCGGACCGCTCACGCACCGAGGAAGCCGGGCCGCACGAACTCGAGCGGCCCGAGTGCCGCCGTGGATTAGTAGCCGCCGTCCACGTCCACGCCCAAGCGTTCCCACTGGGCCTTGGCTTCCTGCTGCGCCTTCTCGATCTCTTCGTCGCTCCACGGTTCGATGATGAGGGTGTCGGCCACCAGTTCCCAGATGTATTTCACCTCGTAAGTGGCGTCTTCCGGATAATACTTGGGCAACCGTTTCATCATCTGATCGTGGCAGTTGGAGCAGCCCACGACCACCACGTCCGCTCCGGCGTTCTTGATCTGCCTGACTTTATGGCGCCCGTGATAAGCCGATTCCTGCTCGAACGGCATGGGCCACATGCCGCCGCCGGCGCCGCAGCAGTAGTTCATGCTTCGGTTGGGTTCCATATCCACGAACTGGTCCACACATTGCTGAATGATCCAGCGCGGTTCTTCATAATAGCCCTTGCCGAAATTACGTTCCAGTTCGCGCCCGTGTTTACAGGAGTCGTGCCAGGTAAAGACCTTGCCCGCATTGCGGCTCTTGTCCAACTTAATGCGGCCCGTCTCGATGATTTCCTTCAAATAATCGTAAAGATAGATGTAATCCACGCGGTTGTTGGGGTCTTCCATGGAACAGACCTTGAGGCCTTTACGGCACCCGTAGGAGCCGCCGCCGCAGTCGGGCATGATCATGCGTTTGACCTTGAGGCGCTTCATGTGGTCAATTTTGCGCTGCGCCAAAATCTTTGTGGCTTCGTAATTTCCCGTAAAAAGGCCCCAATCCACGGCTTCCCAATTGGTGGACGGAATGGTCCAGTTTTCCTTGGCGGCGTAAAAGATTTTCCACCACCACTTCATGTCTTCATTGTCGGCAAAGACTTCCTTGGAATTGGGGAAAAAGAGAATATCCGCCCCTTCCTTGTCGATGGGCACGTAAAAGCCGGGGCACTCGTCGGCGGCCAGTTCCGCGCCCATGTCGGCCATGAGAAAGAGGTAGTCTTCCAAGGGGATGGCCATGTTGTTGCCGGTGTTGAGGACGTTTTCCACGCCCTTGTGCAGAATGCCGGGCACTTGATCCCGCGGGCGCAGGTGCCTCATGTGCGCCAGAATGGCCACAATATCAATCCCCATGGGGCAGGCGTGCGCGCACCGGCCGCATCCCGTGCACAGCCAAGGAAACTTGGAATTCACCACCTCGTC
>Ga0209162_1002853_pt1 | contig 14632 bp, 8 predicted proteins | sample YNPNPMetaG_FD_187121 | JGI IMG/M metagenome (GOLD analysis project Ga0209162, IMG submission 187121) | Anoxygenic and chlorotrophic microbial mat microbial communities from Yellowstone National Park, USA - YNP NP MetaG (SPAdes) (version 2) ... | reverse complement strand
TAGATCAGGCCGGTGATGAACTGTTGCTTTTGCCGCGCTTCCTCCAGGGTGCGGAAGGCGTTGAGCTTGTCGGTCGGGTCGTAATCGGGAGCGAGCTTCTTCAGGACGATCTTCGTGCCGTCGTGCATCTCGACCTGGAGCTCTCCTTCGTACTGGCTGTCAATGGTGATCTCCGCGTAGTCGGGGATGAAGTTCAGCTCGTTGAGCGGCGTTTCCTGGGCGCGGCCCCAGCTATAGCTCTTGGTCGAATCGTCGTGGTTGTTGAAGGTGACGCACGGGCTGATGATGTCGAGCACGGCGATGCCGCGGTGGCTGAACGCGGCCTTCAGCAGGCTCTCGACCTGCTTGGGATCGCCGGCGAAGCTGCGGGCCACGAAGGTGGCATTGGCCGCCAGCGCCTCCATGCAGATGTCGAGCGGCGGCAGGTTGTTCACGCCGGCGTACTTCAACTTCTGGCCCAGGTCGGCCGTGGCGCTGAACTGGCCCTTGGTCAAGCCGTAGACGCCGTTGTTCTCCACGATGTAGACCATCGGCACGTTGCGGCGGATGGCGTGCTTGAACTGGCCGGTGCCGATGGAGGCGGTGTCGCCGTCGCCGCTGACGCCGATCACCGTCAGGTTGCGGTTGGCGACGACCGCGCCGGTGGCGAGGGCCGGCATGCGGCCGTGCAGACCGTTGAACGCGTGGCTCCAGCCCAGGAAGTAGGCCGGCGACTTGCTGGAGCAGCCGATGCCGCTCATCTTGACGACCTGCGTCTGATCCAGGCCCAGCTCCCAGGCGACGTTCATGATGCGCTGGCTGATGCTATCGTGGCCGCACCCCTTGCACAGGGTGGACGGCGCGCCCTGATAAGCCTTCTTGTCCAGGCCCAGGGCATTGACTTTGGCCCCGCGGGGCGAGACTTCGATGGTGACCATAGGTGACGCTCCTGTCACATCTGCTTCTGGATCGCGTCGGCGATCCACTCGGCCGAGAGCGGCCAGCCGTTGCAGCGGGCGATCGAGACGAGCTTCTCGCCGCAGCATGGCTCTTCCGACAGCAAGATCAGGTTGAGCTGGCCGTCCCGATTGTTTTCCACCACAAAGATGCGATCGTGCTCCTCGATGAATCGCCGCACCTCTTCGTTGATCGGCAGCGCGCGCAGGCGCATGTAGCTGGTCTCGACGCCGGCCGCGCGCAACAGATCGCGCGCCTCTTCAACCGCCGGATGATTGGAGCCGATGGTGATGATCCCGTACCGCGCGCCCTCGACGCGTTCGACGATCGGGCCGGGCACCAGGCGCCGGGCGGTCTCGAACTTGCGGGCCAGGCGGTTCAGGTTGGCCTCCCAATGTTCGGGGCGCTCGCTGTAGCGCGCGTATTCGTCGTGGCCGGTGCCGCGCGTGAAGTAGGCCGCCAGCGGATGCGGCGTGCCCGGCAGGGTGCGATAGGCGATCCCGTCGCCGTCCACGTCCTTGTAGCGGCCCCACGACCCGCCCAGCTCGCGCACCTGTTCGGCCGTCAACACCTTGCCGCGGTCCATCGGCCGGTCGGGATATTCGAACGGGTCGCTGATCCAGGAGTTCATGCCCAGGTCCAGGTCGCTCAGGACGATCACCAGCGTCTGGAGCCGTTCGGCCAGGTCGAAGGCCAGCCAGCCGAACTCGAAGCATTCCTTCGGGTCGGCCGGGAAGAGGAGCACGTGGCGGGTGTCGCCGTGGCTCAGGTAGTAGGCCGCGGCGATGTCGCCCTGGCTGGTGCGGGTCGGCAGGCCGGTGGACGGCCCGATGCGCTGGATGTCCCAGATGACGGCCGGCACTTCCGCGAAGTAGGCCAGGCCGGCGAACTCGGCCATCAGGTCGAGGCCGGGGCCCGAGGTGGCGGTCATAGCGCGCGCGCCGGCCCAGCCGGCGCCCACCACCATGCCGAGCGCGGCCAGCTCATCTTCGGCCTGGATGATGGCAAAGGTGGCCTTGCCGGTCTCCGGCTCGGTGCGCAGTTGGGGCAAATACTTGTTCAGCGCATCGGCCACACTGGAGGCCGGGGTGATCGGATACCAGGAGACGACCGTCACGCCACCGAAGATGGCACCCAGGGCGGCCGCGGTGTTGCCGTCCACCAGGATCTTGCCTTCGTTGAAGCCGCTCATGCGTTCCACGCGGAACGGATCGGACTTGACCAGGTTCCGTTCGGCCCAGGCATAGGCGCGACGCACCATGTCCATGTTGAGCTGCGTGGGCTTGGGCCGGCCGCTGAAGTTCCAGGAGATGGCGTCTTCGATCTCCTTCAGCTCGATCCCCAGCAGATAGGCCAGCGCGCCCACGTAGACCATGTTGGCGATGTAGTCGCGCAGTTCGTAGGGCAGATTGGCCTCCTTGACCAACTGGCCGACCGGCACGGGGTAGTAGGTGACGTCCCCGCGGCGTGCGGGGATCGGCAGGCTATCGTCGTAGATGACGATGCCGCCCGGCGCGACATTGGCCATGTCTTCGGCGACAGTGCGGCCATTCATGCACACGGCGACCTCGTAAGATTCCTTGCGACCCAGATAGCCGTCCTTGCTCAAGCGGATGATGTACCAGGTGGGCAGGCCCTGGATATTGCTGGGGAACATGTTCTTGCCGTTCACCGGGATGCCCATCTTGAATAGCGCGCGCAGCAGGACGCCGTTGCTGGTCTGGCTGCCCGAGCCGTTGACGGTGGCGATGTTGATGGCGAAGTTGTTCACCCACCGATCGGCCGTCCGGGCGATGGCCGGCGACTCTACCTTCTGTTGGGCGGGGGCTTCTTGAAGTGCAATACTCATAGCATGGCTCCTTGGGTTTGTGGCGTATTCACGGGTATCGCGAACTCGTGCGCGACCCCCATTCTGTCTATCAACCGCATGTGTTGAATCAGGAGATCCTTTCCGGTCGCAAGGTCGCCGGCCTCGATGGCCCGGGCGATGCGCTCATGATAGCTCCAGACCTCTTGCAGATAGCTGAAATCGGCATAAGTGTTGAACTCCACGGCCTCGTAGGCATCCCAGTACGCGGCCAACAGCCCCTGGACAAAGGGGTTCTCCAGCCGGCTGAAGATGGTCAGGTGAAACTGGCGGTGTTCGGGGTGCGGAATCTGGATGCGATCTTCCGCGAGTTTGGCCTGCGCCTGGGCTACCAGCTCGTTCAGCCGCGCCACATCTTCGGGCAACAGCCGGCCGACGGCTTCGTCCCAGAACGCGGTTTCCAGATGGATGCGCAGCGCGGCGAAGGCCGAGAACGCGTTGCGATCGAGCGCCAGCGCCACCATCAGGCTCAGCCGCACCGCGGGCAGGAAATCATAGGCCAGGCAGCGGATCCCGCGCCGCGGGCTGGCCTCGACCAGGCCGAGGGCGCGCGCCACCTCGAACTGCTCGCGCAGCTTGCCCACGCTGATGCCGATCTCGGCGCTGATCTCGTCGAGGGAGGGAAGCCGCGTGCCGGGCTGGCAGTCGTGTGTCAACAGATAGCGCAGGAATTCCGATTCGATCCGCGAAGCGATCATGATGGCGTGACCTGTTTGTTCATATTGTTTCAATTGATCAAATCAATCAGATTGATTATAGTATAGTCGAAATCCGGCATCATGTCAAGAATGAAAACCGGGCGAAAGCCGGTCGGGATTGTATGCGATCTATCATCTTTTCATGGATAAACCTTGTATAATAGGCCGTGATAAGCAAAGCCCGGCTGCGGTTGGCGCTGCACGCGCAAGCCGGAGCGGGCAAAACTCGATCAAACGGAGAAACGATCATGGCCAAGAAGACGACCGAGATTCCGGCGCATGTGCCGGCCGTAGGCACCCCGGCCCCCGATTTTGCCCTTCCGGCAGACGATGGCACGATCATTCGGCTGAGCGATCTGCGCGGCCGGCGCGTGGTGTTGTATTTCTATCCGAAGGATGACACCCCCGGCTGTACCACCCAGGCCTGTGGCTTTCGGGATCATTATGTGGAGATCGCCGAGAAGGATGCCGTGGTATTCGGCATCAGCCCGGACGGCGTGGACAGCCATGTCCGCTTCCGCACCAAGTTCAACCTGCCGTTTCACCTGCTGGCAGATGAAGACCATAAGGTAGCGGAGCTGTACGGTGTGTGGGGCGAGAAGAGCATGTACGGCAAGAAGTACTTCGGCATCATCCGTTCGCACTTTGTGATCGACGCGGACGGCAAGATCGCCGATGTGCAGTATGGTGTGAGCCCCGAAGATAGTGTAGCAAACGCGTTGGCCGCGCTCGCGTCATCCTGATCTGAAAACGGGCCGCCGGACGTGCCGGGCACCCTTCCAGGTGCCCGGCACGTAAAGCAGCGCTCGTTGTCATCGCGCGTTGATCGCCGCTCACCAGACGGCGCATGAGCCACTGAGACAAGCATCCATCGCGTGTCCGTGAGGGCGCACGGCCGTGCGCCCTCACGATTTTCCCCTCCATCTCATCCCCGTGTATAATCTCCTGGTCAGGAGACCATCGTGAACCTGCTGAAACGCCATCTCGTTGCCGTTGGCATTCTCGCGCTCTTCGTCGCCCTGGGCGTGACGTATAGCATCATCGTGCCCATCTTCGAAGCGCCGGACGAGATGAGCCACTATCCGTTCGTCGCACATCTGGCCCAGGGCGGCGGCCTTCCCGTGCAGCGCGCCGGCCAGCAGACGCTGTGGCAACAGGAGGGAAGCCAGCCGCCTCTCTATTATGCGTTGGCCGCGGCCCTGACGCATTGGCTCGATGTGAGCGATCTGCCCGCCATCCATCGCGTCAATCCGCACGCGCGGTTCGGCATCCCCCTGGCGCACGACAACAAGAACATTATCCTTCACACCGACCGAGAGGCCTTCCCGTGGCGCGGCGCGGTCCTCGGCGTCCATCTGACGCGCTTCTTCTCGCTGGTGCTGGCGGTCGGCACGCTCCTCTGTACCTATGCGCTCGGCCGCGCCGTCTTCCCGGCTGATGGGCGAATCGCTGTGACGGCGCTGGCGCTCAACGCGTTCATCCCGATGTTCGTGTTCATCAGCGCGTCGGTCAACAACGACAACCTGGTCATCTTCCTGTCGTCGCTGACGCTCGTGCTGTTGGTGCGCCTGATCCAGCGCGGGGCGACGATCCGCTCGCTGTTGTTGACCGGGGTCATCATCGGCCTGGCGTGTCTCACCAAGCTGAGCGCGCTCGGCCTGATTCCGCTCGCCGGGCTGGCGCTCGGCCTTTCACGCCGGAATCATGGGCCTGTGGCGCAAGCCGCCGACTTGCTTGCAGCGGGGAGAACACAAGCCGGAGGCTTGCGCTACAGCTTTATCCGGCGCTGGGTAGTCCACTATGTCATCCTGCTCCTGCCGGTCATTGCGATTGCCGGCTGGTGGTATGTGCGCAACGTGTTGCTCTATGGCGATCCGACCGGCCTGAACGCGATGCTGGACATCGTCGGCCGCCGGCCGACCCGGCCATCGCTGCTCGACCTGCTTGCCGAATTCGAGGGCCTGCGGATCAACTTCTGGGGACTGTTCGGCGTCGTGAATGTCCTGTTACGGCCGGCCTGGCTCTACCGCGTCTTCGATGCGTTGACGCTGGTCGCCATGCTCGGCGTGCCGGCCTGGGCCTGGCGCCGATGGCGCGCCGGCCGGCCGATTCCCTGGCGCGAGCTCGGCCTGCTCAGCGCGTGGATGCTCATCGAATTTGTCGCGCTGATGCGCTGGACATCGGAGACCTTTGCGTCGCAGGGACGGCTCTTCTTCCCCGCGATCTCGCCGATCGCGCTCTTCCTGGCATTGGGCTTATTGACGTGGTTCCCATCGCGCTGGCAGGGTCGGGTTGCCGTCGGCGTGGCCGCGTTCTTCTTCGTGGTGGCCGCCTCTGCGCCGTTCACGTCCATCCGGCCGGCCTATACGCCGCCTCCCATCCTGACGCGGGACCAGATCCCCGCCACCGCGCGGCCTTTCAACGCGACCTACGGCAACGTGGCTCGCCTGGCGGCATTCGAGGTGGGAACCGAGGTCGTCCGGCCCGGCGATGCAGTGCCCGTGACGCTTTACTGGCAGGCGCTGGAGCCGACCGATGAAGACCTGAGCATCTTCGTGCAGCTCGTGGCCGACCGCGATCAGATCCTGGGCCAGGTGGATAGCTACGGCGGCGGCGGCCTCTATCCGACCAGCATGTGGTCGGCCGGCGAGGTGATCTCGGATCGGTTCATGGTGCCCGTGTCGCGCGCGCCGATGCAACCGATCGCAGCCCATCTGATCGCCGGCCTCTATCGCTATCGGACCGGGGAGCGCTTGCGGGTCGTTGATCCGGCCGGCCACGTGGTGTTGATGCCCATTTTGACCCGGGTCAAGATTGCCGTGCCGACCGATCCCTCCACACCGCAACATGCGTTGGATGCGAACCTGGGCGGCTGGACGCGGCTGGTCGGCTATGATCTGTCGGCCGAGGGGGTTCGCGCCGGCGCGGCCATCACGGTGACGCTGCACTGGCGGGTGGAAAGCCGGCCGGAGCGCGATTACACGGTCTTCGTCCATCTGCTCGATGCGCGCGATCAGCCCATCGCGGATGGCGACGGTCCGCCGCTCGCCAACTGGTATCCGACCTCGTTCTGGGCGGCCGGCGAGCACCTGACCGACCCGCATCGCCTGCCTATCCCGGCCGACCTGGCCGCGGGGCGCTATCGCATCGCGGTGGGCCTGTACGATCCGGACAACGGCCAACGGCTGCCGGTTTTGGACGCGCAAGGCCGGCCGATGGCCGATCGGGTGATCATCGGGGAGGTGGATGTGGGGCCAAAGTGAGGGCCATCGGACATCGCGCCCATGCGTTGATTGCGGCCCCGTGCACGGGCCGGGTCCTGGCGGTCGTTTCCGGCGCGGTCTATCTGCAAACGGACGCGGGCGAGCTCTTCTGGCTGGTGCGGGAACCGGCATGGTTACATGCGCGCAGCATCGTGTGCTCCTGGCCCGCGGACGTATTGGCCGTCGGCGTGGCTTTCCGGGCCCAGGCCGCGCGGCTCCAGATCGGCGAACGCGTGCAGGTGGACGGCCGCGGCGCGGCCGTGTGGCGGCCGCGGCCCATCGAATCGTCCGATCTGGCCGCGCGCGCAACGATTGCGGCGCGCCTGGCGGCCACGGCCGGCGACCTCGACGCGCGTCGGCCGGCCGGGCCCTCTCTGCACCTTGCGGACCGTTTTGCAGGATTGGCCGGCGTGGATCTCGCAGTCCTCGCGGAGCGCAGCAAGCCTTTGATCGGCCTGGGACCGGGCCTCACTCCGGCGGGCGACGACTTCGTCGGCGGCCTCTTCTTCGTGCTCCATCATTTTTATGCGACGGGTGGAGACCCGGATCCGGTCGAGGATTTGCTTGCCTGGGCGCGCCGCAGAACGAACACGATCAGCTACGCGTTCCTGTCTGATCTCGCCAGGGGACAAGGCCCTGCGCTGTTGCACGAGCTGTTGATCGGGCTGGTCGGCCGCGAGGAGACGGCGGATCTCGGCGAGCGCGCCTCTCGTTTGATGGGCATCGGCGCCTCGACGGGCACGCAGATGCTCGCCGGCGCGCTGACGGCGCTGCGCCTGATCCTGGATTGCGGCGCTCCGGCGCCGCTGTCGCTGCCCAACCAAAGCGGGGCCGTGGCCCCGCAAGCCAGAACGCCGCGCGCTCCTACGAGTTTGCGCCTCGGCGGTGAGGTTTCCCCAGGCCGACCAGGATCGCTTCCAGCACGCCGCCCGCGATGGCCAGCGACTTGTCGGAGATGGCGAAGCAATGGTCGCGCGCGCCGCGCGGATCCACGTCGCCGATCTTCATGCCGGCCGCGACGTACACGCCAGGGTGAATGAGGCCCCGCAACACGCCGGCACAGCCGGCCCGCACGGCCGCGCCGGCCACCTCCGCCACGACCTGCCCGAGCTCCACTCGATCGCCGATGGCCGCGCGGGCCTCCACGATGCCGTCGGCCGGCGCGCGCAATACGCGTGCCGGGTTGGTGGCCGCGCCCAGCTCGCCGGGCACGCCGGTGTCGGGCAGGGCCGTTCCCTCCCAGTAGACGCGGCCCAGCCAATGCCCGCGCGCGGTTTCGATCACGGCATGGCAATCCACCCCGGCGGTGAAGCCCGGCCCCAGCGCGATGACCAGCGGCGCATCGCCGCGGCTTGTGCCGGTGTTGCGCTTCGCCATGATGCCGTCCACCAGCACCTGGGGCGCCAGCTCGGCCCGGCACGCGGCCGAAGGATCCACCAGCACGGGGATCACGCCCTCGGCCAGGGCGCGCCGCGCGGCCGCGACGTCGGGCACGCGGCGGCCGACGATCCCCTCGACGTGCACCTCGCCCGCATAGACCGCCTCGCCGAAGCAGACCGGCCGGCGCACCATCAGCGGCTGCGGCAGCTCGGTCATGACGACGGGAAAGCCGCAACGATGGAGCCGGCCGGCCACGCCGCTCGCCAGGTCGCCCGCGCCCCGGATCAAGACGAGGATGCGACTCAGGTCCATCGCAGGCCCTTGGGATAGTGGCTCTTGAGCGTTCCGTTGACGCGCTTGCCCCAGCCGACCGCGAAGCCGTCCACGGCAATCAGCGTCCAGCCGTCTTCGCTGGCGCTGCGAAAGCTCTCTCCGCGCAGATAGGCGCGCAGATCGGGGCTGTCGGCCGGCAGGTCGGCGCAGCGCAGAACGTCGGCCGGCCGCAACCGCAGCGCGAGCGCGTGGGCCGGCTCGAAGCGGTCCCGCTTTGCCGTTCCCAGCCACCCGCCCGGATGGAGAAAGCGCAGGCCGGTCAGATCGGGAAGATCGGGGGGCAAGGCGTAGAGGTAGGCGCCGACCAGCGCCAGGCGCTCCGCGGCCGGAACTGTCGCAAGGTTCTGCGCGCAGAAGGCCCGATAGGCCCGCTCGACCGGCCGCGGGAGCGCCGTCGTGCGCCACGGCTTCGGCCGCGCGACGGGAACGTCGGCATCGGCCCGGCGCTGGAGCACGGCGATGAAGTGCCCTTCGCCGGGGCCGGTGTGCGGCCACAGGCGGACCACACGGGTAGAGACGTTGCATGCAACGTCTCTACCACAAACGCCGGCCGAGAAACCGGGCCGCTGGGGCAGCGCGATCAGCTCAAAATCAGGATGCGCTTCCAGGAAGCGCGCCACCGTCTCCTCGTTTTCCTCCGGGTTGAAGGTACAGGTCGAATAGACGAGCCGGCCCCCCGGCCGCACCAGCCGGCCGGCCTGTTCCAGGATGAGCGATTGGCGCTGGGCGCATCCCTGGACGAGCGCGGGCGACCACTCCTGCCGCGCGGCTGCGCTCTTGCGGAACATCCCTTCGCCCGAACAGGGCGCGTCGAGCAGCACCCGATCGAAGAAGCCCGCGAATCGGTCGGCCAGGCGCTCGGGCGTTTCGTTGGTGATGGCGACGTTGGCCGCGCCCCAGCGCTCCAGATTCTCGGCCAACACCCACACGCGCTGGGGGTGCGGCTCGTTGGCGATCAACAATCCCCGGCCCTTCATCAGGCTGGCGATGTGCGTGGCCTTGCCCCCGGGCGCGGCCGCCAGGTCGAGCACGCGCTCGCCCGGCTGCGGGTCGAGCAGCTCGGCCACGGCCATGGCCGACGGCTCCTGGAGATAGTAGAGGCCGGCCGCATGGTAGGGGTGTTTGCCGGGGCCGCCTCCTCCAGTTTCTTTCGCTGCGGCGAGACCTAACCCCCCGGCCCCCTTCCCTGCGAGGGCACCTAACCCCCCGGCCCCCTTCCCTGCGAGGGCACCTAACCCCCCGGCCCCCTTCCCTGCGAGGGAAGGGGGAGGGGGTGGGGGAGAGGTCGTAAATCCGGCCGGGCACCAGGGGATCGGGGTCAGCTCGAAGGGCGCCAGCCGCCGGAATTCCTCCGGGCTGATCTTCAGCGTGTTCACGCGCAGCCCGGCCGCCGGCGGGGCATCGTAAGAGGCCAGGAACGCCGCGTACTGGTCGCCGAGGAGCGCGGCCATGCGCTGAAGGAAAAGGAGCGGGAGAACGATGTCCATGGGACGGTGTACGGCGCGCTTACGCCTTCACCTCCACATTTTCCAGCCGGCCGCGGTGATAGAACTTGAACGCCAGCCGCGTCCAGTGCGCGGGCAACATGGGACGGACCTCCCAGCCCTGTTCGGTCGTGCGCAGGCCGGCGAAGCCGAAGACGGCCGCCTGCCACAGGCCGCCTGCGCTCGCGCCGTGGATCCCATCACCTGCGTTGTGGCGTACGTCCAGCAGGTCGGCACGGGCCGCGCGCAGAAAATGCTCGTACCCGCGCTCGTGGTCGCCCACCCGACAGGCCATGATCGCGCTGATGCTGGGCCCCAGGCTGGAGCCGTGCTCGTGATCGGTGCGCGGGTCGTAATAGTCGTAATTGGCGCGTATCTGTTCGGCCGTGAAGCGTTCCGGCAGCAGATACTGCAGCATCAGCACATCCGGCTGTTTGAGGTTTTGGGTCGCCGCGCACCCTTCGATGCCCAACAGCGCCTGCATGGATTTCGTCCGGGTCGGGTCGCGCAGCACTTTTTGGTCGGCATCCTCCAGGTCGAAGAAGCCCGCAAACTGCTCGATCAGGCCGGTCTCGGGGTCCAGCGGCAGGTACATGCAGCCGATGACGTCGGCCCAGTGGGCAAGGCGCTCTTCGCTCAGGTCGAGCGCGGCGACGAGCGCGGCCGCCTTCTCCGGATAGGTGCGCCGGAGCCATGCCAGTACCTCCAGCGCGGTCTCCAGGTGCCACTTAGCCATGTAGTTGGTGTAGGCGTTGTCGTCTATCCGGTCGTGGTATTCGTCCGGGCCGATGACGTTGCGGTAATGGTACTTGCCGTCCGCCTCTCGCCGGGCCGCGCTGGCCCAGAATTTGGCGCCGTCGAGCACGATCTCGGCGCCGTAGTCCCGCATCCAGGCGTCGTCGCCGGTCGTCCGCCAGTATTGCATGACGCCGTAGGCCACGTCCGCGGTGATGTGGATCTCGATGTCGCCCGTCCAGATGCGGACAAGCTGCGTGGGATCGGCGAAGTGCGGCACCCAGGTGGGTGTGACCTCGCGGCCGTCGCCTCCGCTTTCCCAGGGGAACTGCGCGCCCTCGTAGCCGTTGCCTCGCGCCTTGGCCCGCGCGCCGGGCAGGGTATGCCAGCGGTACATCAGCATGTGGCGCGCCAGCTCCGGCTGGGTGTAGGTGAAGAGCGGCAACATGAAGATCTCGGTGTCCCAGAACACATGGTGCCGGTAGCCGAAGCCGCTCAACGTCTTGGCGCCGATGCTGGCGCGCTCGGTGAAGCGCGGGGCCGCGATGAGCAACTGGAAGATGTTGAAGCGCAAGGCGAGCTGCGCCTCGATGTCGCCCTCGACCGTGATGTCCGAGACGGCCCACGTTTTCGCCCATGCGGCGTCGTTGGCCGCACGCCAGGCCGCGTAGCCCAGCGCCTGGCCTTGCCGCGCTTTTGCCAGGGCGGCCGCCAGCGGATCGGCCGCGTCGAGGCCGGGGACGGCCGCCACGAACTTCTGGAGCGTCAGCGAGTCGCCGGCGCGCAGGGTTGTCCGGCGCTCGACGGCCGGCTGGCCGTCGGCGTCGCAGAAGGAGCCGGCCAACGCGCCGGGCGCGGCCGCAGTTCCCGGCACGTGGACACAAGCCGCGACGGCCAGATCGGCCTTTGTGGCGCGCGTGCGCACGTGCACGGCTACCGCGTCGGCCGCGGCCGTCTGGTCCACCAGGTCCCAGTGCACCAGGCCGGTGTTCTCGACGTGGGCGTCCAAGCCGGCCCGCACGCGCAGATCGGCCTGGCCTTCGACCGCGGCGATCTGAACCTGGACCGCGGCCTGGTGCGGATCGGCCAGGTTGACGAACCGCTCGAAGTGGAGGTCGAGCACCGGGCCGCCGGCCGTCGGCTGCCAGCGTACCGTGCGGGAGAGGACGCCGGTGCGCAGGTCCAACCAGCGCCGATAGCGCAGCACCTTGCCCCGGTCGAGGCGGAAGCGCACGCCGTTCGCCCAGATGTCCACGCCCCACCAGCGCGGCATGTTGGCCAGCTCGGTGAAGTTGATCGGCATGTCGTCCCACAGCCGGTGCATGAAGCTGGCCGCGTTCTCGCCGGGATAGCCCTCCTCGAAGCAGCCGCGCACGCAGAAATTGCCGTTGCCGGTGGTGAAGACCGTCTCCTTGTGGTGTTGGCGGTCGGGGTCGAAGGCCGGCTCGGCCACGGTCCACGCCGCGGCCTCCAGGCCGGCGCGGATGTCGGCCAAGGTCACGCCGGCCAGCGAGTCGAAGCGCACGTGCGCATGTCCCACCCGTTCGGCCGGGCCCAGGCCCACCGCCCACATGCCGGCCGCCAGCGCCGCGTCCACGCCGGCCGCCGCGTCCTCGACCACGGCGCAGAACGCCGGCGGCACGCCCAGCAGTTCCGCGGCCTTCAGGAAGATGTCGGGCGCGGGCTTGCTGCGCGTCGCCAGGTGGCCGTCTACCACGGCGTCGAGCAGGTCGGCGATGCCCAGGCGTTCGATCACGGTCGGCGTGTTGCGGCTGACCGAGCCGATGCCGATCTTGATGCCCGCGGCGCGCACCTCGCGCAGGAGCTCCAGCGCGCCGGGCAACAGGTCGGCCGGGCTCAGCTCCGCCAGCATTTCCACGTAGTAGCGGTTCTTGCGCTCGGTCATCTCTGTGATCTGGGCCTCGGTGGCCGGCCGGCCCGCCAGGATGATCTCCAGCGATTCGCGGCGGCCCACCCCGCGCAACTGCTCGTTGATCTGGCGGTTGAAGACCAGTCCTTCCTCGTCGGCCAGGCGTTGCCACGCCCGGTAGTGGTATTCGGCGGTGTCGGTGATCACGCCGTCCAGGTCGAAGATGATCGCTTTCAGCTCCACGCCTCTCCTCCCCATGCGCAGCGCAGGATGAAATCCTGCGCTGCTCTTGTCATAAGCTCATCGCGCAACCGTCGGCCCGCGGATCGCTGCCGCCGCACAGGACGGCCGTGGCGGGATCGCGCAGGATGATCTGCCCGCGGCCGAAGAGCGCCCGCTCGTGGCCGATCACCACATCAACGGGATGGCCCAGCGCGGCCAACTGCGTCACCGTCGCGGCCGGGATGCCCTCCTCCAGGCTCACCCGGCCGGCCGCGGTGCCGTCGCCGATGCAAAAGCGCGGCCGGTCGAGCGCGGCCTGCGGATCCAGGCCGTCGTCGGCCAGCGCGACGATCACCTGCATGTGGCCCTGCGGCTGCATGAACCCGCCCATCACGCCGAAGGGGCCGAGGAGTAGATTGGTAGATTGGGGATTGGTAGATTGGGAAGCAATGGAATCGTCCACCAATCCATCATTCACCAATCTACCACGTACCAAATTACCACCTACCAATCTACCACCTACCAATGTACCATCAACCGTTATCATCCCCGGAATAATCGTGTGATACGGCCGCTTGCCGGGCGCGAGGGCGTTGGGGTGGTCGGGGTCCAGGCTGAAGTTGTGGCCGCGATTTTGCAGCGTGAAGCCCCAGCCGGCCGGCACGATGCCCGTGCCGAACCCCATGTAGTTGCTGTTGATGAACGAGCACGCGTTCCCTTCGCCGTCCACCACGCAGAAGTAGACCGTATCGGAGCCGGCCACCGGCGCGCCACGGCGCTGATCGAGGGTGGCGCGGGCCGGGTTGATGAGCCGGCGGCGGTCGGCGGCGTAGTCTTTGGAGAGTAGTTGGTGAATTGGTAGATCGGTAAATTGGGGGTCGGCGATGTACCAGCGCGCGTCGGCGAAGGCCAGGCGCATCGCCTCGATCTCCAGATGCAGGCGTTCGGCCGAGAGCGGATCGAGCGGTGCCAGATCGAAGCCCTCCAGAATGTTGAGCGCCAGCAGCGCGGCCAACCCCTGGCCGTTGGGTGGGCATTCCCAGATGCGCAGGCCGCGGTAGGTCACGCTGATCGGCTCGTCCCATGTGCTCTGATGTGCGGCCAGGTCTTCGACCGTCATGCAGCCGCCCGCGGCCTGGACGGTCGCGGCAATGGCCTCGGCGATGGGGCCGCGATAGAACGCGTCCTTGCCGCCCTCGGCCACGGCCCGAAAGGTGCGCGCCAGGCCGGGGTTGCGGAAGATCTCGCCCGGCCGCGGCGCGCGGCCCTCGATGGTCAGCTCCAGGCCGCCGGGCGCGTGAGCGAGCTGGCGCTCCACCCCGCGCGCCCAGTGATAGGCCGTGATCGGCGCCACCGGGAAGCCTTCTTCGGCCAGGCGGATGGCCGGGGCCAGGATGCGGGCGAGCGACAGCCGGCCGTGGCGCGCGATCAGGTCGCACCACCCCGCGCACGCGCCGGGCACGGTGATCGTGTAGGGGTGGTAGGGGGGCAGGGGCACGACGTGATCCGTTTGTAGGGGCGCACGGCCGTGCGCCCCTACCTCGTGCGCCCCCACGCCGAACCCCTCGCGGCGCAGCCGTTCCAGCGTCAACGCCGCGGGCGCGCGGCCCGAGCCGTTGAGCGCGGTCACCTGGCCCGTCGCGGCCTCGTAGTACAGCGCGAAGCAGTCGCCGCCGATGCCGGTGGAGGTCGGCTCGGTGACGTTGAGCGCGGCCGCAGTGGCTACGGCCGCATCGGCCGCGTTGCCGCCCGCGGCCAGGATCTCCAGCCCGGCGGCCACGGCCAGCGGCTGCGACGCGGCCACCATGCCGCGGCGGCCGTAGACGGGGGAGCGGCGGGAAGTG
>Ga0209162_1002852_pt1 | contig 14634 bp, 13 predicted proteins | sample YNPNPMetaG_FD_187121 | JGI IMG/M metagenome (GOLD analysis project Ga0209162, IMG submission 187121) | Anoxygenic and chlorotrophic microbial mat microbial communities from Yellowstone National Park, USA - YNP NP MetaG (SPAdes) (version 2) ... | reverse complement strand
TCAGACCGCGGGCACCACGGCTCGGGTGAAGGTGAAGTCCCCTTGCGGGTCCACGTCCACCAGCACCGTGTCCCCCTCGGCGAACTCGCCCTCCAGCAGCTTGCGGGCCAGCCGGTCCTGGATCTCCCGCTGGATGACCCGCTTCAGCGGCCGCGCCCCGTAATTGGGGTCGTAGCCCTCGGCCGCCAGCACCTCCTTGGCCCGATCGGTCAGCTCGATGTCCAATTTGCGGTCGGCCAGGCGCTCCTGCAGGTAACCGAGCTGGATGTCCACTATTTGCTTTATCTCCTGCATCCCCAGCGGGTTGAAGATGATCACCTCGTCCAGCCGGTTGAGGAACTCGGGCCGGAAACTGGCCTTGAGCGCCTCCATCACCAGGTCGCGTATCTCCTCGGGGCCCTTTCCCGCCAAGTTCTGCAAGTGCTGGCTGCCCACGTTGGAGGTCATGATGATCACGGTGTTCTTGAAGTCCACCGTGCGCCCGTGCCCGTCGGTGAGCCGGCCCTCATCCAGGATCTGCAAGAGGACGTTGAACACGTCGCCGTGGGCCTTCTCGATCTCGTCCAGCAGGATGACCGAATAGGGCCGGCGCCGCACCGCCTCGGTGAGCTGGCCGCCCTCCTCGTAGCCCACGTAGCCCGGAGGGGCCCCGATGAGGCGGCTGACGGTATGCCGCTCCATGTACTCGCTCATGTCCAGGCGCACCATGGCCCGCTCGTCGTCGAAGAGGAACTCGGCCAGGGCGCGGGCCAGCTCGGTCTTGCCCACCCCGGTGGGGCCCAGGAACATGAAGGAGCCGATGGGGCGGTTGGGGTCCTGCAGGCCGGCCCGGGCCCGCCGAATGGCGTTGGATACCTTCTCCAGGGCCTCCTCCTGCCCCACCACCCGGCGGCGCAGGCGCTCCTCCATGTGGATGAGCTTCTCCACCTCACCCTCCAGCAGCTTGGCCACGGGTATGCCGGTCCAGGCCGATACCACCTCGGCGATGTCCTCGTCGTCCACCTCCTCCTTGAGCATGGCCCGGTCCTTCTGCAGCTCGGCCAGCCGCTGATTCTCCTCGGCCAGCTTCTTCTCCAGCTCCACTATCTCGCCGTAACGCAGCCTCGCGGCTTTCTCCAGGTCGCCCACGCGCTCCGCTGTGCTCTCCTCGTAGCGGGCCTGCTCCAGGCGCTCCTTGAGTTCGCGGATGCGGGAGATGCACTCCTTCTCCGCCTGCCAGTGCGCCTTCATCTCCGAGCTGCGCTCCTTGAGCTCGGCCAGCTCCGCTTCCAGCTTCTCCAGGCGTTCCCGCGAGGCCTGGTCCTTCTCCTTCTTCAGGGCCTGCCGCTCGATCTCCAGCTGCTTGATGCGCCTCTCCACCTCGTCGATCTCGGTGGGCATGGAATCTATCTCGATGCGCAGGCGGCTGGCCGCCTCGTCCACCAGGTCGATGGCCTTGTCGGGGAGGAAGCGGTCGCTGATGTAGCGGTCGGAGAGCACCGCCGCTGCCACCAGGGCGGAGTCCTGGATGCGCACGCCGTGATGCACCTCGTAACGCTCCTTGAGCCCGCGCAGGATGGCGATGGTGTCCTCCACGCTGGGCTCGCCCACGAAGACCGGCTGGAAGCGGCGCTCCAGGGCCGCGTCCTTTTCGATGTGCTTGCGGTATTCGTCCAGGGTGGTGGCCCCGATGGCGTGCAGCTCCCCGCGGGCCAGGGCCGGCTTGAGCATGTTGGATGCATCGATGGCGCCCTCCGCCGCCCCCGCGCCCACCAGGGTGTGCATCTCGTCGATGAAGAGGATTATCTCCCCCTCGGAGCCGGTTATCTCCTTGAGCACCGCCTTGAGGCGGTCCTCGAACTCACCCCGGTACTTGGTCCCCGCCACCAGGGCACCCAGGTCGAGGGCGATTATGCGCTTGTTCTTTAGGCCTTCAGGCACATCTCCCTGCACGATGCGGTTGGCCAACCCCTCGACGATGGCCGTCTTGCCTACGCCGGGATCGCCGATGAGCACGGGGTTGTTCTTGGTCCGGCGGGAGAGCACCTGGATGACCCGGCGGATCTCCTGGTCCCGGCCGATGACCGGGTCCAGCTTCCCCCGCCTGGCCAGCTCGGTGAGGTCGCGGCCGAAACGCTCCAGCGCCTGGTAGCGCTCCTCCGCCTCGGGGTCGGTTACCCGCTGGGTGCCCCTGACCTCGGCCATGGCCTTGAGCACCCGGTCGCGGGTTATGCCGTGGGCCCGCAGGATGGAAGCGGACTCGCCCTCCTTCTCCCCGCTCAGGGCGAGGAAGACGTGCTCGGTGGAGACGTAGGCGTCCTTGAGGGCGTCTGCCTCCTCCAGGGCCCGGTCCAGCAGGGCCGAGGTGCGCGGGGATATGTAGATCTGCCCCGCCGCCCCGTAGACCTTGGGCATCCTCTCCAGGGCAGCTCGGGCCTCCTCGCCGATGGCCTCCAGGTCAGCTCCCAGCTTGTTCAGCAGCGAGGGCACGGTGCCGCCCTCCTGCCGAACCAGGGCCAGCAGGAGGTGCTCCGGTTCCACCTGCTGCTGGTTGAGCTCGCCCGCCAGGCCCTGGGCATCCGCCAGGGCTTCCTGGGCTTTCACCGTCAACTTATCCGGTTTTATCATCTCCATCACCTCTTGATCGAAATATCTTCAACGGATGAGGCGGCAGGTGTCCGCCTTTCCCTTCGCTTTTTTCGCTTCCCGTATAAAAATATACAATGTGTAATCATCTATACAGGCACGGGGCTGCCCTTCCGCAGCCGTCCCGTTATCTATTCCCCTGGTCCCCGGCGCAGCAGCCGCAGGGGATCCACCGGCACCGCCGGCAGGAAACCGCCGCGGGGAACCGGCACTATCTCGTTGCGGAAGCTGCGGCGCAGTTCCTCCAGGCGCCTCTCGGCGTCCTCCCGCGCCTCCCGGAGGGCCTCCCTCGCCCGCTCCATCTCGGTCTCCAGGGACTCCATGCGGTCCCGCATCTCCAGGATCATGCGCACTCCGGCTAGGTTCACCCCCATCTCCTGGGTGAGCTCCTGGATGAGGCGGCAGCGCTCGATGTCCGCCTCGGAATAGCGCCGGCGGTTCCTCACCCTCGCCGGCTTGAGAAGTCCCTTGCGTTCATAGATGCGCAGGGTCTGGGGGTGCACGTCGGCCAGCCGGGCCGCCACGCTGATCACGTACACCGCCTCGTTGCGGTCCCTGGTCTCCTGCTGCTTCCGCTTTCCTTTCATCTTCCATCACCTCAACCTGCCAGGTGGCGGCGGGGGTCTTCCTTCTCCAGCTCCTTGAGCTTCTGGAGCAGCTCCTTCTCCTTGGCCGAGAGCTTGCGGGGCACCTGGATGCGGGCAACCGCATAGAGGTTGCCGCGCCCGTTCCCCCGGGTCTGGGGAGCCCCCTTGCCCTTTATGCGGAACCGGTGTCCTTCCTGGGTTCCCGCGGGCACCTTAAGCTTCACCCGCCCGTTAAGGGGGGTGGGGATCTCCACCGTGGTGCCGAGAGCCGCCTCGGCGAAGGTCAGGGGCAGGTCCAGATAGATGTCATCGTCCTTGCGCCGGAAATAGGCGTGCGGGCGCACGTTGACCTTCAAGTAGAGGTCGCCAGGCGCGCTCCCCGGAGGTCCCATCTCGCCCTTGCCGGCGAAGCGGATGCTCTGTCCATCCTTCACCCCCGGAGGGATCTTCACAGTGATGCGCCTGGTCTCCTCCACCGACCCGCTGCCCCCGCAGTTGGCGCAGGGCTGGTCTATGACCGTGCCTTTGCCCCCGCACCGGGGGCAGGCGCGCGAGAAGGCGAAGAGCCCCTGGTTCTGGGAGACGGTGCCGCGCCCCTGGCAGTTATCACAGGTGCGGGGCAGCGTCCCCGGCTTGGCGCCAGTGCCCTTGCAGGTCGGGCAGGCCGCTTGTCCGCGCAGGGAAAGGGGCACGCTCACGCCCCGCAGGCTGTCCTCGAAGGAGATCTGCACGGAGGTCCGGAGGTCCTGGCCCTTGCGGGCGGCCCGCCGCCTTCCGGAGCCCGTCCCGGCGCCCATCCCGCTGAACAGGTTGAAGATGTCGCCCAGGTCTCCTAGGTCGCCCAGGTCGCCGCCGCGGAAGGTGTAGGTCCGCCCGCCCCCGAAATCGCGGAAGCCTCCGAACCCCCCGGACCCTCCCGCGAACATCCTCCCGGAGTCGTATTCCTTGCGTTTCTGGGGATCGGAGAGGACCTCGTAGGCCTCGGCCACCTCCTTGAACTTCTCCTCAGCCTCCTTGTTCCCGGGGTTGGCATCGGGGTGATACTTGCGGGCGAGCTTGCGGTAGGCGTCCTTGATCTCCTTATCCGACGCCCCCTTGCTCACGCCGAGTATGCTGTAATAATCCTTCCCGTTCAACTCCCTCGCCTCGTGTCGCCTTTATCGTTCGCGCCGGTTGCCGCCGGTATTGCGCTGGGCGTCCGGCTCAGGGGCCGGCTCAACCATTCAGGCCTGGCCCTTCTCCCCGCCATCTTCGGCCGGGCACCTGCTCACCGTGGCCATGGCCGGCCGGAGCAGTTGTCCGCGGAAGCGGTAACCCTTCTGGTGGACCTCCACCACGGTCTCGTCCTCGTGGTCGTCGCTGATGACGGCGTTGACCGCCTCGCACTCCCGAGGATCGAAGGGGTGGCCCTGGGGGTTGACCTCCTCCAACCCCTCCTGCCCCAGGATCTCCCGGAGCTGCGCGTAGACCATGCGCACCCCCTCGGCCAGCCCGCCCTGGGCGTCCTCGCCTGCCGATTCCAGGGCCCGCTCCAGGTTATCCAGAACCGGAAGCAGCTTGCCCACCAGCTCCCGGTTGGCCGACTCGATCAGGGAGGTCTGTTCCCTGATCATGCGCTTCCGGTAATTGTCGAACTCGGCTTTGAGGCGCTGCAGGTCATCCAGATATTCCCTGGCCTTTCCCTCGGCCGCCTCAAGTCTCTCCTTCAACTCCTTCACTTCCTCCGGACCGCCTACCTCCGCGGGCTTCTCCACCCCCTCCGGCGAACCCGCCTCCTCACGGAGAGCACCCGGCTCCCCGGCAGCCGCTCCGCCTCCTGAGGACTTCTTGCCGCCCGCTCCGCTCGCGGCCCCCTGGCTCTTATGCTCCGGGTCCTGCTTCTTGTCCTTCTTATCTTCCATCACGGATCTCTCCCGCTCTATGGCTTCGTTATGGTCGGACCGGGCTCAGGGGCCCGGTCCGACCGGTCTTCCGCAGCCATCCCCGGGCCGCGTCACTCCTTCTTCTCCTCAGCCTCTCCCTCAGCCTCGATGACCTTGGAGGACTCGACCTTGATGGGGATCTGCTTGGGCTTGCTCTCCTCCACCTTGGGCAGCTCGATGCGGAGCACGCCGTCGGTGTAGGTGGCGCTTATCCTCTCGGAGTCGATGGTCTTGGGCAGGGCGATGCGCCGCTCGAAGTAGCCGTAGGCTCGCTCGATGCGGTGCAGGTTCTCCTCCTTGACCTCCTCCGAGAACTTGCGCTCTCCCTTGATGGTGAGCACGCCCTCATCGACGCTGAGCTCGACCTCTTCGGGCTTCATGCCCGGAAGTTCGGCGTTAACGATGACCTTGTCCTTGGACTCCACCACGTCGATGGGGGGCGCCCACACGATGGACCTGCCGCCCCTCGAGGCCCTGCCGGTCTCACCGAAGAGGGTGCTCTCGAAGAGCCGGTTCATCTCATCCTGTAGAGCCAGCAGATTCCGGAACGGATCCCACCTGACAATAGCCATTCCCTAACACCTCCTTTCCTCTCTTACTCAGCGCCTCAGCGCATCTCCTCGTAATCGGCGTCGATGACCTCGCCCTCGGCCTCCTCGGTGGCGCCGTAGCTGCCGTCCCCCTCCGGCGGGGGAGGCGTGGCCCCGGCCCCCGCGGAGGCGCTGGCGTACATGTGCTCGGCCAGCTTGTAGGAGGCCTGCACCAGGATCTCGGTCTTGCGCCGGATGTCGTCTATGTCGCTGCCCTTGAGGGCCTGCTTGACTTCCTCCAGGGCGGTCTCGATGGCCTTGCGGTCCTCCGGCGAGACCTTGTCGCCCAACTCTCGCAGGGACTTCTCCGTGGTATAGACCAGGCTGTCGGCATTGTTGCGCACCTCCGCCTCCTCGCGCTTGGCCCGGTCCTCCGCCGCGTGCGCCTCGGCGTCCTTGACCATCCTCTCGATCTCATCCGAGGAAAGGCCGCTGGAGGCGGTGATGGTTATCTTCTGCTCGTTGCCGGTGGCCAGGTCCTTGGCGGAGACGTGCAGGATCCCGTCGGCGTCGATGTCGAAGGTCACCTCGATCTGCGGGACCCCGCGCGGCGCCGGCGGTATGCCCACCAGCTGGAAGTTGCCGATGAGCTTGTTGTAAGCGGCCATCTCCCGCTCACCCTGGTAGACCTTGATGTCCACGCTGGTCTGCCCGTCCGCCGCGGTGGTGAATATCTCAGAACGGCGGGTGGGGATGGTGGTGTTGCGCTCGATGAGCTTGGTGAACACCCCGCCCAGCGTCTCGATGCCCAGGGACAGCGGGGTCACGTCCAGCAACAGCACGTCCTTGACCTCTCCCTTGAGCACGCCTGCCTGGATGGCCGCTCCCACCGCCACCACCTCGTCGGGGTTGACGCCCTTGTGAGGCTCCTTGCCCCCGGTGAGCTTCTTCACCAGCTCCTGCACCATGGGCATGCGGGTGGCGCCGCCCACCAAGATGACGTGGTCGATGTCCTTGGGCTCCAGCTTGGCGTCATTGAGGGCGCGCTTGAAGGGGCCCACGCACTTCTCCAGGAGATCCGCGGTCATCTTCTCGAACTCGGCGCGGGTCAGGGTCATGTCCAGGTGGAGCGGCCCCTCCGCGGTCGCGGTGATGAAGGGGAGGTTGATGTTGGTGGAAGTGGTTGTGGACAGCTCGATCTTGGCCTTCTCCGCCGCTTCCTTCAGACGCTGCAAGGCCATCTTGTCCTCGCGCAGGTCCACCCCGGTCTTGGCCTTGAAGTCGTCGGCCATCCAGTCGATGATGCGCTGGTCCCAGTCGTCACCGCCCAGGTGGGTGTTGCCGGAGGTGGACTTGACCTCGAAGACGCCCTCACCGATGTCCAGGATGGACACGTCGAAGGTGCCGCCACCCAGGTCGAACACCAGGATGGTCTGGTCGTGTTCCTTATCCAGGCCGTAGGCCAGGGCCGCCGCCGTGGGCTCGTTGATGATCCTGAGCACGTTGAGCCCGGCGATCTTACCGGCGTCCTTGGTGGCCTGGCGCTGGGAGTCGTCGAAGTAGGCGGGAACGGTGATAACCGCATCGGTTATCTTCTCGCCCAGGTAATCCTCCGCGTCCCTCTTCAGCTTCTGCAGGATCATGGCGGAGATCTCCTGGGGGGTGTATTCCTTGTCCCCCATCTTCACCTTATCCCGGGTGCCCATCTTGCGCTTGATGGACATGACCGTGTTCTCGGGGTTGGTGATGGCCTGGCGCTTGGCTACCTGGCCCACCAGCCTCTCCCCAGTCTTGGAGATCGCCACCACGGACGGAGTGGTCCTTCCTCCCTCGCTGTTGGGGATGACCACCGGCTCGCCGCCTTCCAGGATGGCGACGCAAGAGTTGGTTGTACCGAGATCGATCCCGATAGCTTTTGCCATCTTCCCTTTTCCTCCTTTATTCTATTTATTAACCTATTCCATGCCTATAATAATTGCTGATAATCTAATTGTCAAGAGTTTTTATAGAATAATTTTGAATTTATGGAAAAGGCTGCTTTTCCAGGTATTTTATGATTTTGGAGCTATGCTCTTATGCCGGTCAGCGGGTCTTTTTCTACTCCTCCGACATCACTTCGGAGCCATCGCAACAGCCACCTGAGGGCGGCTGGCAGGATGTCTGGGTCATCCTCACGCCCGGATCCCTATACGAGCAGCTTGGAAAGGGCGTAAACGAAATAGAACACAAGCAGGCCGCTTATGGGGTAGATGAGCAGGCCCGTGTTGAAACGCACGTGGGGAGGCTTGAAGAGGAGGTGCATGCCCCAAGTGAACACGCATGCTCCCGGCAGGGCCATGGCGATGAACAGCTTGAACTGCCATTCGAAGGGGCCGGCGAAGACCATGGCCGCCACCGCCGCCATGAGGACGCACAGCGGTATCATCGCGTCGAGCAGGCGCTTCGCCCCGAAGACCACCCCCGAGGTGCGGAAGCCCACCGCCTCGTCGAAGGGGACATCGTTGGCCACGCTGGGCAGGTAGAGGGTTCCCGAGAAGATGAATCCGAAGACCAGAGGCAGCACCGGCGGCCAGGTATCCGGGGATGCCAGCTTCCACCCGGCGATGAGGATGATCACCGCGCCCGCGGCGTTGGTCACCACGTCCAGCACCGGGAGTTCCTTGAAACGGAACCAGGGGTGGGAGTAGAGGATACCCAGCACGACCACTCCCCCCAGCATGAAGAGGGCGAACCACCAGCCCGCCAGGAGGCTGAAGAGGATGCTGCTGAGGCCGGTCACCGCGAAGAGCAGGGCTGTTTCCAGTTTCCCCATCTCCCCGGTGACGAAGGGCTGGTTGGAGATGGGCTGGTCCTTGTACATGTCGTTGTGCAGCCGGTCCGCCTCCACGTCGGCGTAGAAGTTCAAGGTCGAGGAGAAGAAGGATCCCCCCAGGAACCCCAGGTAGGCGCAGGCGATGCGCCAGCCCGGCACACCCGGGGACTTGTCCGCGGCGGCGGCCAACCCCAGGGTGAGGGGGAATATGTAGATCATCAGCGTCTTCAAGCGGAAGAGGATGAGGTATTTATCTACATATCTGCGGATCCGTTCCAAGCCGCCTCCCTTCGCCGTGACGAACCGATTATATCATCCGTTAACCGCGCGTGTCCGCATCCACCAGCGTCGCGGCCTTCTCCCCCGCCAAAGCGCAATCCGGGACACCCGGGCCCGGGCAGCAACAAGGCCGGGTGATGCAGACTACGCACCAACGCTTTCGCCCAGCGGCCCTTCTTCCCTCTCCGGCGCCCACCCGCAACGGAATCCTGCCTTCCCCGCAGTGGGACCTAACCGCCGGGGCTCGGCATCGGACGGGAGATGTGAACAGGCCTACATCTAAGGGGCCACGGAGGGGCTTCCGGCAGAAGAGACAGAGCACCCGTATAATGGGTGCATGGAGATAAGGATGGCCAGGAACGCCGGTTTCTGCCCGGGGGTCAAGAGAGCCATTGAGTCGGCCGAGCGGGCTCTTAAGGAAGCCGGCGGCGAGGTGCTCTCGCTGGGGCCGCTGATCCACAACCCGCAGGTGGTGGAGATGCTGCAGAGAAGGGGCCTGCGGGTGCTCGACGACGATCCCGCGTCGCTCGAGCGCGCGGAGCTCGAGGGGAGGACGGTGGTGATCCGCTCGCACGGCGCCCCCCCCGAGACCTACGATATCCTGCGCCGCCGGGGGGCACAAATCCTCGATGCGACCTGCCCTAACGTCAAGCGGGCCCAGCGGGGCGCGGTGGAGCTGGCCGAGGCCGGGTACAGCCTGCTGGTGGTGGGCTCCGCCGAGCACCCTGAGGTCCGGGCTATCCTGGGATGCGTGGAAAGCAGAGCGGGGGTGGCGGCCGACCGGCAGGGCCTCGAGGCGTGGCTGAGGGAAGCGGGCAAGAAGCGGAGGCGCGTGGGGGTGATCGGCCAGACCACCGTGGACCTGGAACTGTTCCGGGAGCTGGTGAGCATTCTCCTGGGACGGGTCCCCGACCTGAGGGTCATCGACACCCTCTGCCACTCCACCATCGCCCGACAGCAGGAAGCGCGCCGCCTGGCCCGCTACGCCGACCTGGTCCTGGTGGTAGGGGGTCGCAACAGCTCCAATACTTCCTATCTGAGGAAGATCTGCCTCTTGAGCGGAACCCCCGCCTTGCAGCTGGAAACGGCGGACGAGCTCGACCTGGATGCGCTCCGGGGAGTCAGGCGGCTGGCCATCCTGGGCGGCGCCTCCACCCCCGACTGGATAGTGGAGGGGGTTCGGGAGAGGATACGCCGCGCCGGACTGGCTTGAGTGTCCGAAACGGGATTCAGCCTCTCCATCCGGCAGCGGGCCACTTCAGGCCGGGCGCCTCCTCCAGCCAGAGGGCCCGGCACCGCCCCGCCCTCACCTCGCGCACCAGGTCCTCCTCGCTCTCAAGCTCCCTCTCGAACTCGGTTAAGGCCCGTCCGAGCTGGGCGAGGTGGTGGGCGTCGCTCCCCCCCACCCCGGGAAGTCCGAAAAGGCGCGCTGCCTCAGCGGCCACCGCGTTATGGTCGCGCGAGGTCCCGCCGTTGATGACCTCCAAGGCATCGCAGGTGGAGAGCATCTCCCGCATGCCCTCCTTCGCCAAGAGGTCCTCCAGACCCCCTAGCCCCCTCCAGGGGTGAGCGGGGATGACGATCCCCCCCGCCGCGTGGACCTCCTCCAGCAGCTCTTCGTAGGGGACCTGCCAGCTGCGGGCGTCCCGGAGCATCCCGAACACCAGAACGTCCCCCCGTTCGGTGTAGACCTCCACCCCGCGGAAGACCCTGAAGCCGCGACTCCTCCCCAGTTCATAGGCGAACTGCGCTCCCCCGATCTCATCGTGCTCGGTCACGCAAACGGCGTCCAGCCCCATGCGGTCCGCCCACATTATCATCGATTCAGGGTCTATAAAAGAGCAGGGCGAGGAGACCGTAGTGTGCACGTGCATGTCCACCAGCATGGCCCAAGACCTTTTCTCAACCGCCGGGCGCACCGTCCGACTTCCGCCGGCCGATGGCCTCAAGCGTTCGCTCTACCAGTTCCGTTTTACCCCCGCCCATCAGATGCACCCCGCTGACCCCAGGCATGCCGCGCAGCCCTTCCACCGCTTCCACCGCCAGGCGCACACCTTCCTTCCCGGGGTCCTTCGCCCTATCCAGCCGCTCCGCGACGGCCGCAGCCGCCCCCATCCCCGGGAGCTCCGCGGCCAGCCTCCGGACCATCCCGGCGTTCCCCGTTACCAGCACCCCCGCCAGCAGGCGGGCCCCACCCAGGCATTCCCCCGCCCCTTGCATCCACTCCGCGAAGGCCTTGAGGTCGAAGACCGGCTGGGTCTGGAAGAAGCGGGCGCCCGCCTCGACCTTTGCCCTCATCCTTCCCAGCTCCTCACCGGCGCGGGCGGGATCGGGGTCCACCACCGCCCCGGGGAAGAAGCGCGGCCTCGACTCCAAAAGGCCCCCGGAGAGAAGGCGGCCCTCCTCCTCCATGCGGCAAACCACCCTCAGCAGGTCGGGGACATCCAAGTCCAAAAGGTCGAGGGCGTCGGGGTGATCGCCCACGCCGGGCGGGTCACCCCGCAGCACCAACAGGTCGCGCACCCCCAACAGAGCCGCTCCCAGCAGCTCCCCCTGCAAAGCCAGGCGGTTGCGGCCCCGACAGACGATCTGCAGGACCGGTTCCAGCGTCGAATGCCTCAGCACCAGGGCGCAGGCGGCCAGGCTGCAGGCGCGCACCCGGGCCCCTTGGTTCTCAGTGAGGTTGAGGGCATCCACCCTTCCCTCCAGGGAGGAGATTGCGGCCAGGAAACGGGACGGATCGGCCCCGCGGGGCGGGGCGAGGTCGGCGGTCACCGCGAAAAACCCTCTTTCCAGGGCGTCCTGTAGTCTGGTGGGAGCAGCGGTCGGGCTCAAGCCCTTCCCTACTTCACCTTGGTTATCCGGAAGCGGCACTGGTCGTCCCCCCGCGGCTTGGAGGAGACCACTTCTATCTTGAACTTGCCCCCCAGCTGCTCCACCAGCCCGAAGAACTCGTGCTGGGAGCAGGATTCCTCGCAGTTGATGGGGATGTGCCGGAAGAACCACTCGTACCAGGGGTCGTTGCGCACCACCAGGTACCCCACATCCCCGTCGATCTCCCCGTAGATCTGCTTCAGCTTGGGCAGGTAAGCCAGGCTCTCGTTGTTCAGAAGGAGCAGCAGCTTCACCGCGTCTTCCACCGTGGGCTTGAGTTTGTAGACCCTGACCAAGCGCTTGCCGGCTCCCTCCCCCACGCCGCGCATGGCCGCGTTGATCAGCTGCTGGAACTGCTCGGGCGAGAGGTTGTCCCTGGCGTAATTGGCGATGCTGTTGAAGATGCCCATGAGCGATCCGTACATGGTGCGGTACTTGTCGTCTATGGACATGGCCGGGCAGATTATCCTCTCCAGCTCCCTCACCTCCAAAACCGGCCGACTGCCTTTCGCCGCTTCCGCGGGATCCCGCGGTCATATCCAGGGTTTCATTATACCAACGGGGGCACCGCGCCGCGGTCTTTCTTTGCGCCAGACTTCGGGTTTTTCCTATATCCGGGCGCCGGTCATGCCCTAAAGAGACGGGACTCCTCCACCTCTCCGCTCCCATCAGTAGCGGGTGAGGTGATGCTCGGCCAGGCCGAAGGAGTCCCGCAAGGCGTGGCGGGTCCCGGCATCGTCCACCAGTGACCCTTCATAGAGGCCGAAAGGCTGGTGGAAATCGGAGCGGATGAGGCCCAGGTTTATCCTCTGGGCCCGCTCTCCCAGCGGCTTGAAAGCCAACTCCACTCGGTTGTCGGTGGTTCTGATGCTCCAGGGGCGCATGAGGTCGGTCTTGTCGAAATCGAAGCGGGCCGCCGACAAAAGCGATATCACCCCGTCCACCCACAGGCAGTTCTCGTTGGCCCACTCGTCGTCCTTGATCATGTTGCGGCACAGGTTGAAAGCGACTATGCGCCCCTGCCGGTCCCGCGCGGCCCCGGTGGACCATTCCCAGAAACTGAAGTAAGGGTAGTAGGTCTTCTGCTCGTCCATGAGGGCGATATCGCGGGCTGGGTCCAGTTCCAGTCGCTCTCCTCCCACCTCGGCCCATCCGGAGGCGGGCAGCGCGGCCTTGTGGGTATAGAGCGGCCTCCAGGGCTTAACCGGGCTGACCTGCACCAGCGGCTGCAGGCGGTCCAGGTCCTCCTCCAGCCGGAACTCACCGCGCATCGCCGGCTTGCCCTTTCGCGCCTCGACCTCGAAGCGGAGGAGGTGGTAGCCTTCCTCCAGCCGGTTGAGGAAATGGAGGCGGTATCCCCTCGCGCGGAACTCGCACTCGTCACGGTAGAGCTGCCGCGCCACCTGGGCCGCGCCCCCGGCTCCCTGGCGCGCGTGTTCCACCAAGGTCTTCCTCTCGCGGTCGAAACTGTAGATGAAGGACACCCCCATGAACTTGGCGTCGAAGATGACCATGCCGAAGTACTTCTCCGGCGTCAACAGCCCGAAATGCTGCCATTCCTTGAGGCGGACCCGGCGAAAAGCCGGGGGAACGGGTCCCCACGGGGCCAGCGGGGCGTCCAGGATGTTGGGGTCCTCGAAGGGACGGCGGAAGGTGCCGAAGCGGATCATCCCGTCCCTTCCCACCATGCGCTGTGGCGTATCCTCCAGGTGTCGTTCCCTCACGTTTCCCATCTCCTCCTCTGTCCCCCCAAGATTCTAACACCTACGAGCGGAGAGGACCGGTGGGGCGGTATAATTCGGGTCGTGCGCTGTCTTCGGTCGCACGGCGGGGGCAGGACGAGCCGAGGAGGTGGCCATGATCAACGCTTACCAGCACGCGGGCATAGGCGTGCACGACGCCGGCCGGACCTACGAGTTCTACCGGAAGATGCTGGGCTTCAAGGTCAAGGCCAACGACCATACCGCCTACCTCAAGGAGATGGAATCGGTCATCGGGGCCTTGGTGGAGATGCGCATCATCATGGCCGCCAACGCTGCCGGCGGAGGCGTGATCGAGCTGTGCGAACACACCTCCACCAAGCCGCTGGAGCCGGAGGAGCCGGTGCGTTGGGGCGACCTGGGCTTCTTTGAGCTGGGCATCGCGGCCTACGACCTCAATTCCCTCTACCTCAACCTCAAGCGCGAGGGGGTGGGGTTCCTGACCCCGGTCCGCACCCTCGAGCTCAGCAGCGGCGGAATGATGCGCTATGCCTATCTTCGCGATCCCGACGGGCTGCTCCTCCAGCTGGTGGAGGTGGGCCCCTCCCGGAGACCGCGTGCCGGTGGCGTGCACCACGTGGGCATGGGCGTGAGGGACATGGAGAAGATGCGCGAATTCTACTCCGAGGTGCTGGGCTTCACCGAGGTGGTGCACGAGTTCAGGGGCGTGCTTCCGGAGCTGGAGGAGGTGACCGGGGGCGGCGAGATGGAGATGGTCATGCTGAGGCGGCCCGGCCCGGCGCGCGGCTCCATCCCCAACCTGGAGCCGGGCCGGGTAACCCTGGTGCGCACCCTCGACTACGAGGGCAAGCCCATCTTCGCCGGGCGCCGCTGGGGAGACATCGGCATGATGGAGCTGGCCTTCGACGTGGACGACCTCCCTGGAACGGTGGAGGAGCTGGTCTCGAAGGGAGCACGTTCCTACATGCCCGTCACCCGCATCGACATGGGCACCGGTTCTCTGGGCAGCGTGGCCTACGTGCTCGACCCCGAGGATAACTGCATCGAGCTGGTGGAGACGGAAAAGGTCTTCTGGATGAGGCCTGCCCTGGTGAACAAGATACTCGGCCCGTTGATGAAGGCGGGCGTCCGCCTGGGCATCCTCTAACCCCAACCTTCAAAAAGGGGTCTACCATAGCTTTTGATCGCTTGGAAGGACCCTGAGAACAAGGTAGTATAGAAACAGGCGGAGGTGTGGCTCTTGGGGTCCGCGGTTCCCCGCAAGGGAGGCCGCTGTGCCTGATA
>Ga0209162_1002845_pt1 | contig 14647 bp, 11 predicted proteins | sample YNPNPMetaG_FD_187121 | JGI IMG/M metagenome (GOLD analysis project Ga0209162, IMG submission 187121) | Anoxygenic and chlorotrophic microbial mat microbial communities from Yellowstone National Park, USA - YNP NP MetaG (SPAdes) (version 2) ... | reverse complement strand
CAGATGCTCGAGCACACGATATGCCCGGGGATCGGCCATGGCTTCAGAGACCCGGCTTCCAGGGGTCTTGATGTTGCCGAAGACAATTGCCCCTGCCGGGCAAGCCTGCTGGCAAGCGGTCTGAAATGCACCGTCGGGCACGGTCGCACCGCCGGCTGAAACAGCGCGTGTCTTGCTATCTGTCTTGGCCTGCTCTATGCGTTGCACACAAAACGTGCATTTCTCCATCACACCGCGCATTCGCACCGTCACATCCGGATTCATCAGCAACCTGAGCATGTCCAACTCCGATTTTGGCCGGGTTTCAGGCCCCATTCGCGTCAGCCAACGCAGGAAATCGGTTCGCGCAATTGACGAGCTGTTCTGTCCCTTGATTCCCTGTCCGCTCAGTGCCACCCTGTGATAATCGAAATAGTTGAACCGGCGAACTTTGAAGGGGCAATTGTTTGAACAATACCGCGTGCCGACGCACCGATTGTACGCCATAACGTTCAATCCCTCGTCGTTGTGTGAGGTGGCGTTGACCGGGCAAACACTCTCACAAGGCGCAGCTTCGCAGTGTTGACAAAGCATCGGTTGCCAGACAACCCGGGCCGCTTCCAGCGATCCCACGTAGTACCTGTCCACGCGCATCCAATGCATCTCGCGCCTGTGCAACACCTCTGCCTTGCCAACAACCGGCACATTGTTTTCGCTCTGGCAAGCGACAATGCAGGCGCCGCAGCCCACGCACAAACTCAGGTCAATCGCCATTCCCCACTGGTAAGACGCGGTTTCTGCCAGCCGATCAAGGGGGTTCTGATAAAGCGCGCCTTTGGCCTGCGACCCGCCCACAATCGACCCTTTGGCAAGCTTCGCCTTCGCAAGGTATTCTTCATGGGCGGCCTCCCGTACCACCGCACGGCCCTCAGAGGACGATTGCCATTGCGTGCAGGCAACCGAATGCATCCTGTCCGTCTTCGCAATTGCAGCCCCACCCGCAATGAACAGCGCCTTCGAAACGCGCACGCTGTACGCATTGTAACCAACGCCATTCCCAACCCGCCCCGCCGCAGAACGACCGTAGCCAAGGCTCAACCCAATTGTGTTCTCGGCCACACCTGGCAATACCCAAACCGGTCCGTCAATGCTCCGACCGTTCACATCAACACGCACAACCGGAACCGAGTAATCACCCATTGCGCCACTGGGCATGCGCAAGTTCAGTTGCGCCGCAGTCCGCGGCCCGACAACGATGACGTTGTCCCAGGTAATCTTTGTGATCGGGTCGGGCAATTCTTGCAGCCACCCGTTGTTGGCGTGCCGACCGTCGTCAAGCCTGTAATCGGGCGCAATTACCACTTCATAAGTGCCTCTCCCCTCCGAATGCTCCAGTGCCGGATTTACCGATCTCACCGCCTCAGCAATCCTGCGCAAGTCGGGTTTCACTGACCCAGCCGATTTCGATGAACTGTCTTCAAGGTAACCGTCCCGCAAAAACTTGTGCCATCGCACTTCAAAATCGCCTTCGGTAACAATTCCGCGCAATGTGTCCCGCACGATGTCGTAAGGATTCGTTGTCGCCAGCCCACACAACCTCGCGAGGACTTCCAGCTCCGTCAGCCCTCCAAACAACGGCGCTATCAAAGGCTGAACAGGCACAACAGTGCCGTCCCCCGTCACACCATCACCCCACGATTCAAGGAAATGCGCCCGCGGCAAATGCAGGTCGCAAACAGGAAACGTTTCATCCTCATACTCACCCAGCCGAATCACGGTGCCGGCCTTCCGTTGTGTCCGCGCCCAGTCAAGATCGGCTGGCGCTGAGTACACCGGATTGCCCCCAAGAATGACCAACGTGTCAACCCCGCCGCGATTCAACTCAGCAGCAAGCTCGGTTATCGGGGATTCTTCGGACTCGGGCCATTCAATATACTTGACCGCATGATCGATCGATCCAAGAACGACATTCATCGTGTGCGCCAGCATGTGCACAAGAACCGGCTGCCGGTGCCCCGCCAAAACCACCGCCCCGGAACCGGCTTCAACCAAATCCTCAACACATGCCGTCGCCCAACCGCGCAGTGCATCAGGTAGCCCTGCAATTCGTCCCATCAGAGCGCTCTCCAACCCGGCTGACTCTGACCCGAGACGGGCCCAGCCAATCTGCCGACCCAGTTCACCAAACAGCAACATGGTCATCAGAACAATCCTGCTCGGCGGAATGCTCAATCTGTGATCTGCGTTTGCCCCCGTCAGCGTGAAAAGGCTCTCCACCACGTAGAGCCGATTCATGGTGTTCCGGGAAAGACGTGGATTTCGTCCCCGGGCGAATCCCGCGATCATCCGATGCGCATCTTCTTCCATCCCGAGAAAATCGCAATCAATGGAAAGAATCCGTCGCGCATGCTCGAGCCGATACACCGGCCTGACCGGAACACCAAACAGCAACGTCGCTGCCTTGCGATGCACGTCGAAATCCACGGGCTCGTGAACAAAAAATCTTGCTTCCGGGAAACGTTCGCGGGCAATTCGCAGCAGCCTTGCGCGCGAAGGCGAACCACTCCTTTCGAGCAAAAAGGAGAGTCCCTTGCCATTCAAGCCTGCGAACTTCACGCCTGTGTGTTTCAGAATGCTCGTCGCTTCCTCGCGCGAGACAGCAACGCCTTTGTAAGTGAATCGCGTTGCTCGATCCGGGTCATACAGGCTCAGGATTGCTGCTTGCGCGTGGTGAGTGGTTCCAATCCGACCCGCCTCGTCGTCACCGTTTGACGGTTTGTCCGGATGCTCGACGTTTGCTTCTATCTTGATCGGACGACCTTCGTACGACTTGACCAACAGCGGTATTGCCGTTTCGCGAAACGGCATCGAAGTGGCAAAGTACTCGGGCACACCATGCAAATACCCCTCCGGCAAACGAGAAAAGGGAACGGCTTTCTCGACGGGCCGACGGCAGCCGCTCAACCCAATCCCCCCAAGCAACAGCGAAGCCGACATCACCCGCATGAATTCCCGGCGCGTGACCGGATCGGGAGTTTCGTATTGTCCATCCGAAGAGCAAACCCCGCCAACATGCCCCAAGCCATGGCCCAAACCTGAACAAGGCATCCCATCGCCCGTCGGCAAACTCTCTTCAGGCACAACTTTCATCGGTGACAGGTCGAACAGTAAACAGATTTTCGAATGCCCAACTCGCGAATCAGTCTTTGTCCAACAACAACCTGCTCCGCAGGACCAGCCGGTTGCCAGTCCGGATCATACACGCGCTCGAGCGGGCGAAGCGACCGTTCCGGATTGCGATGGCAGGCCAAACACGACCCCATGCTCAGCGACCTTGCATGCGTAACACTGTCCATCTGGTTGACCTTGCCGTGGCACTCGACACAGCCCACACCCCGGTTCACATGCACTGCATGATTGAAAAACACATAATCGGGATTCCTGTGCACCCTTGTCCACTCGATCGAATTCCCGGACTCAATCGCCTCCTTCAAAGCAACAATCCGAGCGTCGTCGCTCAAAACCTGATTGTGGCAATTCATGCAAAGCGTCGCATCAGGAATGTTCGCGTATGGCGAGCGTTCGACTCCGAAATGACAGTAGCGGCAATCAATGCCGAGCTCGCCCGCATGAACCTTGTGGCTGTAGCTCACCGACTGCTGCGGCGTGTATCCCACCCTGCTATACTCGGGAGTCAGGTAATACCAACAACCCACCACCACCGCAACGCACAGCGCAAATGCCACTGCAACCGCAGCCATGACGCATCTGGATACTTCACGCATGACACGCACGCAAGCCATCTGTTCCCCATCCGCTCCCGCACGATGTTACCAGCGCTCGGATGCCGCCACCCCCGCCTCTTTCGCACTCAACCTCGACAATGGCTTCGCCATAAGAATCAAAACAAACCCGGCGCAAAACGCTGTCAATCCAATCGCAAGATATCCCTGCGGCATTCGTTCCGCCGTCTCAACCTTCAGTTGCCCCGCTATCAAACCCGCCAACACATTCCCCAACGACGTCGCAAGAAACCATACCCCCACCATTTGACCGACCAGTTTGGCCGGCGAAAGCCGCGTCACCGAACTCAATCCAACCGGACTCAGGCACAGTTCACCAAGTGAATGCAGCAAATATGTGAGCACAAGCCATAACGGCGAGACAGGCTCTCCCATGGCCGCGTACCGTGACGCAGCCGACATCACCGCAAAACCCGCCGCCAACAGAATCAACCCCCATCCGAATTTTACCGAAGCGTCCAGCTCGATACGGCGTCGTTCCAAAGCCGTCCAAACCCACGCCACAACAGGCGCAAAAAGTATCACAAATATCGCCCCCAACGATTGAAACCACCCCGCCGGAATCTCAAAAGCTCCCCTCGCCTCGCCGCTCATCCACAACAGCTCAAGCACACGATCCGTGTGTTTCTGTGCAAACAAATTGAACGACGACCCCGCCTGCTCGAAACCAGCCCAGAAAACCGCCGACGCAACAAACAGCACCAGAATCGCCAACACACACCGCCGCTCCGCCCTCGTCAAACCCATCACAAAGAATGCACACCCAAAATACAGCGCGCCAATCACAATAATCACCGTTGCCGCCGACCCCGCGGCCATTACAGGATCGATCCTGATTGCGCCCCCGGCCACTGCGTAACACACACCTGCTATTGCTACCACAGCCAAAAGCAAAAGCACCACGCGCAGCCAGCCCCTTCCTACCCGGCAGTCCGATCCCACAGCAGCCCTCGTCGATCCCGATGACAACCACCCCCACCAAACGCCTCCACCCACCGAATCCAGCGTTTTCCGCCCAACATTGCCCAGCAAATGGTTGGTCAAGCCGTACTGGATAAGCCCCACAAGCATTCCCAGCCCTGCAGCACCAAAACCGCTCCGCCAACCGTACCATTTCGCAACCGTGCTGCAAATCAACGGCCCAATCGCTGCGCCAAGGTTTATCCCCATGTAGAAAATCGTGAACCCGGCATCGCGCCGACCCGACCCGCTCCCGTAGAGACCGCCGACCATCGCCGTGATGTTCGGCTTCAACAGACCCGTCCCCAATACCACAAGCCCCAACGCCGGGTAAAACATCGCTCTCTCGGGTATTGCAAGCGACAGATAACCCAGAGAAATCAAAACGCCCCCACACCACACAGCACAACGACCGCCAATCACCCGGTCCCCAAACCAACCCCCTGGCAGCGCCGCCAGATAAACGCCCGCAGTAAACAGACCGTAAACCGCCGCCGCATTCTCGACTCGAAGGCCAAGCCCGCCGGCTTCGGGCGCATCCACCATGAACAGCACAAGCAACGCCCGCATCCCATAATAGCCCATCCGCTCCCACATCTCGGTGAAGAAAAGACTGTACAACCCGCGTGGATGACCGCGGATTGCTCCGTCAGTGCAAGGCTCTGGTGTGCTGCGTGCTTGCGTGCACACTTGTTATCCTCATCGATGGCTCAAGGCAAGTTTCATAAACCGGCGCACTAATTCGAACCTCGAATCCAGACCGCCAGCGGATGCAATCGCCGAGAACAGGCCGGCCAAAAAGGCGCTCCGGAAATTCAGCTCAGCACGGCACGACCGCAACCGAAGGATTCGTCCGAAACAACCTCTTCGGTTGTAGCAATACGACTCTTTCGCGCCACAGCCCAAGCCACAGTCAGCGAGGCTCCGCTCCACACCGACCAGCCCGGAAATTCTACCAGCCACCCCCACAGGTCCACCGACGCGTTCAGTTCGGTGCGGTTTCCGCGGCCCGCATGTTTCGCAGCCCGGCGTAGCCAGAACCAAAGCTGCATGACGGGCTAAGACCCTGCGGCTGCGACTGTTGATGAGGGCTGTCTGCCACGCCAGGCTGCCAAATACCTGTACCCCCCCCATACTAACTCACTCCCAAAGACCTTTTATCGAGCTTGACGTTGAAGATGGCACAAGTAGTTTTGTGGACAAATGAAGATCAAAACTCGACGTTTTGGGATCGGCCCCGGTGCGTTAAGCCCACGAAGCAGAGCCCGGACAGGCTTCACATTGATCGAGCTTTTGGTCGTAATTGCAATCATTGCAATCCTCGCAGGTTTGTTGTTGCCAGCGCTTGCGCGCGCCAAGGAAAAAGCACAGCGCACCGCTTGCATCAACAACCTCAAACAGATCGGCATCGCAATGCACATGTACGTGGATGATAACAGAGATCAGTTGGCATACCCCAACTGGGGAAACACGTACCCGGGCTGGTTGTACACACCAGTAGGTGGGCGGCCTCCACAACTCAACGCCACAAACTCGACACTGCCCTACCAGTCCGGCCTGTACTGGCCATATGTGAATTCGACCAAAACGTATATCTGCCCGACCGACAAAACCAATGCGCCGAACTGGAAAGCCCGCGACAACAAACTCTCCACATACACCATGAACGGAGCAGTCTGCAATTACGGCGTTCTGCAAGGCAAACGGCCCGACACGTACAAACTTGGACAGTTCAACCCCGTCGCTTACGTGCTCTGGGAACCCGACGAGGATTTGTACATCAAAATGTGGGGATTCAACGGCGTGTACAACGACGCCAGTAATGAGCCCGATCAAGCTTGCGGCGTCGGCCGCCGCCATATCAAAGGAGCCGATATCCTCGCCTTCGGCGGTCACGTCGTGTTCATCCAATTCGAAGCTTTCGAGCGCGAACGCAACAACAAGCCCGGTTTGCTCTGGTGTGTTCCTGATGATCCTCGCGGCGGGGCTACGCGATGACCCGCATGTTTCCCAGCCCGGCGTAGCCGGAACCAAAGTTCCCTGACGCGCAAAGACGCGGTGCATTCGCCCGTTGATCAGAAATCTCTGCCCCGCCGGGCTGGGAAATATCTCCTGCGACTTCGTCCCCTGCCCCCGGCTCACGCCTCCTGAAAAAATACAGGCACTGCAGATAGCGACGCCACAGCAGACAGGCAAAACCCAGTGATAGGTGTCGCCGTAACTTCGTGTCTCTCCCCATATTCCGCCCACCCTGCGCCCTTTCGGTCACGCCGTTAAAAGTTGCGAGTTGAACGTTTCACGTTGAACGTTCCTGACCCGTATATCGGACATCGTGTCTGTCCCCATCTCTGGGTGCCAGGGCCGGCTTGGACCACCCAACCGGCGCTGGGACAGGTCCGCCGGGTCAAGAGTCCGATCGTCCAAATTGCGTGTCTGTCCCCATATCCCGGCCACCATACGCCCTTTCGGTCACCCCATTGAAAGTTGAGAGTTGAACGTTTCACGTTGAACGTTCCTGATCAGTATATCGGACATCGTGTCTGTCCCCATATCTGGGTGCCCCGGCCGGCTGGAACCGTCCGACCGACGCTTGGTCAGGTCCGCCGGGCCAAGAGTCCGGTCGCCCAAATTCGGTGTCTGTCCCCATATCCCGCCCGCCATGCGCCTTTTCGGTCACCCCGTTGAAAGTTGAGCGTTGAACGTTTCACGTTGAACGTTCCTGATCGGTATATCGAAAATCGTGTCTGTCCCCATCACGGGGCGCCCCGCAGGCCTGGACCGCCCGACCCGCGCCTGCTCAGGTCCGCCCGGTCAAAAGCTCGGTCACCCAGATTCCGTGTCTGTCCCCATATCCCGCCCGCCATGCGCCCTTCCGGTCACCCCGTTAAAAGTTGAGAGTTGAACGTTCCACGTTGAACGTTCCTGACCCGTATATCGGACATCGTGTCTGTCCCCATATCTGGGCACCACAGCCGGCTGGAACCGTCTGACCGTAGCTTCGACAGGTCCACCGGGCCAAGAGTCCGGTCGTCCAACTTCGGTGTCTGTCCCCATATCGCGGCCACCATGTTATATCAGACATCGTGTCTGTCCCCATCTCTGGGTGCCAGGGCCGGCTGGGACCACCCGGCCAGCGCTTTGGTCGGGTCCAGTGCGGTCAAGAGTCCGGTCGCCCAAATTCCGTGTCTGTCCCCATATCCCGGCCACCATGCGCCCTTTCGGTCACCCCGTTGAAAGTTGAGAGTTGAACGTTTCACGTTGAACGTTCCTGACCGGTATATCAGACATCGTGTCTGTCCCCATCTCTGGGTGCCAGGGCCGGCTGGGACCACCCAACCGGCGCTGGGACAGGTCCGCCGGGTCAAGAGTCCAGTCGTCCAAATTCCGTGTCTGTCCCCATATCCCGCCAGCCTTGCCCCCTTTCGGTCACCCCATTGAAAGTTGAGAGTTGAACGTTCCTGATCGACATACCGGACATCGTGTCTGTCCCCATCTCTGGGTGCCAGGGCCGGCTTGGACCGTCCGACCGGCGCTTGGTCAGGTCCGGCGGGTCAAGAGTCCGGTCGCCCAAATTCGGTGTCTGTCCCCATATCGCGGCCACCATGCGCCCTTTCGGTCACTCCATTGAAAGTTGAGCCTTGAACGTTTCACGTTGGACGTTCCTGATCGGCATATCGGACATCGTGTCTGTCCCCATATCTGAGCGCCGAGCCCGCCTCGACCGCCCGACCCGCGATTGGTCAGGTCCACCGGGTCAGGAGTCCGTCCGTCCAAATTCCGTGTCTGTCCCCATATCCCGCCCGCCATGCGCTCTTTCGGTCACCCCGTTAAAAGTTGAGAGTTGAACGTTCCTGATCGGTAAAGCGGACATCCTGTCTGTCCCCATATCTGGGCGCCCCGGCCGGCTGGTATATCGGACATCGTGTCTGTCCCCATATCTGGGCGCCCGCGCCGGCTGCAACCGTCCGACCGGCGCTTGGGCAGGTCCGGTCTGTCAAAAGTCCGATTGCCCGGGCCAAATATCGTGCCTGTCCCCCTATTGGGACCACCCTCCCCAAAAGCCGTGCCTATGCCCATATTTGGTCCCGGACAGATTATCCAATATTCGAGAGGCCGCAACGTGGTCACCCAACTGCTTACGGCCAAAAAGGCAGATATTGACAAAGTGCGCAAACTTGCAGCCTGAAAACCTTCGCAAGTGTGATCGATTTCGCAGTATAAATATTCAGCCCGGCAGTCCTGTTGAATCATTCAACCCAACTAAAAAGCCCCGGCTGATTATCTTCCTGAGGAAAGCGCAACAACCAGACTTGCGCTTTCTTCTTCGGCCCAGCCGGGGCTTGTTGCTCGCGAATCAGCTTACGGCGAAATGACACGGAAGAACCGTGCTCCGCCAGTGGCCTCAGTTGTATAAGGGCTCGTCGCTCCTGCCACGTCTTCCCATGGGCCTGTTACGTTGGGAGCCGACTGGAGTTTCTGGCCTGCCGCCGACGGCGACCAGCCGACGGTGACGCTTGGGCCAGTGCGGCTGATTGTCATTGTCGGCTTGGCCGGAGCTTCGAGGATCAAGTACCCGACGAGGTCCACTCTAAGCCCAGTTGGATTCGGAGTAGCAGGGGCATTGCTCACGATGAAGTCCAATGTGTTCGTTCCTGCGACCAAACCGGTGGTGATCGTGAACGGCGTCAGAGCGTTGAAACCGGAGCAGGTAATACCTGTACTGGTTCCGTTAACGAGTATGTCCACACCGGAATTATCAACCGCCCAGCCACCGACCAGTTTCACCTTCGATATGTCATAGCCGGTCAGATCAAATGTGGTGCGATACACATACGTGCCTTCGTAATTGCCCTGTGTTGGGTCCACAGTTTGATACTGCGCAGCCGACGGGCCAATCCACCTTGACTTTGGACCATTGAGCAACCACGTGCCAGACACGATCGGCCAGACGTTCGTAATCGCATAGGCCTCCGGTCCGGGGAAGAACGGATCGGCGCTCTCGACCAGAGTATAATGTGGATCAACCGCGCCATCCGCCAGCAGCAAACCATCGTTGGCAACGCCCGTCCCGTAAATGCCCGGAATAGGCCGCATGTTGACGTTAAGTGTCGCAGCCGCGCTGACAGCGTCCCCCCATTGATTGCTAACTTTGACCGAATAATTCCCGGAATCAGCCGTCGTCAGATTCGACAGAACCAAAGTCGGTTCTGTCCGCCCGGGCAGATCAACGCCATTCTTCATCCACTGATAAAAGAGCGGCAACGTGCCCGTTGCGGCGACTGTGAACGTAAACGTGTCGCCTTCTGCAGCCTCGCCGCCGCGCGGGTTCGCGGCGATCGCAGGCGGTATCCCCGGCAGCGTGCGAGCGCTGGTTTGAGTAAACTCGACTCGCAAACCCGTCGGACCGGCAGTGTCGTTGTTCACTGTAAAGTCAATCGTGTTCACTCCCTGCAAGAACGGCACATCAGCGCTTGTTATTCTGAACCCTGTCCACGCCGCGAAACTCGTGCTCGCCGGGACGTTCACAGTTGTGCCGTTGACAGAAACCACCGTTCCCCAATTGTCCGATGCCCATCGACCGACTATCAGGACCGTGTTCGTGTCCCGGCCCGCAAGATCGAACGTCGTCCGATATACATATGAACCACCCGCCGTGTCCGCATCACCCGCGGTCGCGCGCGGCCCGATCCACTTCGACGCACTGGTGTTCCCCAGCCATGCACTGCCAATCGGCCAGGCCTCGTTGCACACCAAAGTATCAGCCGATCCGCTGTCCGGGTTCGACAACAAGGTCCAAAACGGATCCACAGCCCCGGCAGGAAGCGGCACACCCGCCTCATCAACGCCCGTGTTGTGCAAGCTCACAATTCTTTCGAGCAACGACAACCGCGCAACGCTGCTTGTCACTGATCCTGACTCGTTTGACACCACAACAGCGTAATCACCCTCGTTCAGCAGCCGCACAGCCGGGATCGAAAATGTCCGGTCAGTTGCCCCCTCGATCTTTTCACCATTGAAAAACCACTGATACTTTAGCGGCAGGCTTCCCACGGCGCCGACCGTGAAGCTCGCAGACTGCCCAAGGTACACTGTCAGAGATTTTGGTTGGCTCGTTATAACTGGTTTTGTCCCTGAAGCCACAGGCACCACGGCGACATTATCAATCAATGCCGTGCAATCGCCGCCTTGAGGACTGCTCTTGATGAACGACAACGTCAACTCAGGCGCCGCCGCCACGAACACGTCGCTGGAAACTTCATAGTACGGATTGCCTCCCCTAACCGGCTCGACACTGTGCGGGGCCACGACCGTTGTCTCGCCCACTCGCACCTCGAGACCGGGAATCGTAACCGTCGTGCGCGCGTTTTCGTAGTAATGCACATAATACTCGGCGCCCACGGTGAAACCTTTAACCAACTGGCTCATTGCGCCGTCAGTCTGCATGAATGCAACCTGTTTCCCATGCGGAATTGTGCCATTGTCGCCAAACGGACTCCGGCCGTCGCTCACCGGATTGATCCCATGTCCGCCCAGGGATTCCCAGCCGGTGACCGGGAAGTTGCCGCTTACGTAACCCGGCCAAACGTCGAACAGGTCCGCCTCAAAACTTGCGTTCTCCATCGGCAAACCCACGACGACCTGCGCAACCTGGCTGGTCACTGAACCAGCAGAGTTCGAAACAATCACGTCGTAGGCCCCGGCAGCCGCGCTCGACGCTGAGGGGATTTCGTAAGTGTCGCTGGTTGCGCCCGCTATGTTCGCGCCGTTCAACCTCCATTGATATGTGGGCGATGGCACGCCGCTTGCCACCACCGCCAGTTTCACCGGCACACCCGCCGACACAATCACACCCTGCGGCTGAGCGGTGATCACCGGCGCAACATTGCGTGATATGGCTTCCCGATTGCTGAAGCCGTAAACGTGGAAACTGACATTAGCCGGCACAAGCGGCGCAAATTTCATCGTCGCTGTCCCGGTTGCATCTGCCGTGTAACGGTAGGAGATCATGATGCCGCCGTCGTTCCAGTAGGCGTCCTGGTTCAGCGTGAGACAATCGCCGTTGAAATCAAACGTGGCCCAGCGCGCTGTCACCGCCGGGTTTTCCCAACCTACAGAGTAAATCGTCATCACGTACTCCATTCCCGGGGTCAACCCCATGACCTTGATGCTCTGGTATTGCCCAGCCGGAACATTGCCACCGTACACGAAATCAGTCGCTATAACCGAGCTGCCGTCACCGGCCCCGGTCAGACTGTTCGCGTCGCCATTGAAAACGTTCCCAAGGTACGTCGTCGTGAATTTGTCGGGGACGGACGGTGCACCGCCGGCAACCCCCTTGAATGTGACGCCGTTGACCACTGCATCGGCACCGCTGCCGAAGTTGTAAGCGTGAGTATAGAAGTACTGCGGATCGACGCCTGAATCGGCATCGCCGGTCCATTGTGCAAACACCCACTTGCCACTGGTTGGCGCGATCTTGAAATCGTCAACCAACAGAGTCTGATCACCGGTTGCATCGTTCACGATTGACAGTTTTTGCGATGCGGCAGTGGCCTGAAATTCGAACGCGACAGTCCAATATGGGTTTGAACCCGTCACCGCCGCAGTCGATAGACCCTCAGCTCCAAAGTCCCAGAAGAACACCGACACATCGTCAAGGTAAACCTTCACATTCGGGGTTTGTCCACCGCGCGCATTCGCACGGAATGTGATCTTGTATCTGGTCCCAACGGTTAAGCCGCTGATCGTGGTGCTCAACGTCGAAGGGACCGATGGGTCATCAGTGTTGGATTGAATGAAAGCGACGTTGTTGCCGTCCGGCACAACGCCGTTGTCGGCAAACACGCTTCCCCCAGCCGGATTCAACCCCACATGCGCTTCAGGCCTACCAGTCCACCCGGTAATCGGGCCATTCCCACTGATGTACCCGGGCGACACAGTAAAAGTGTCCGCTTCAAAGCTCGGGTTTGGAATAGTCTGAGCAAAGGCGGCGAAGCTTGACGCAGCAACAACGGATAATAACCAACACCTCGGCAATAGAACAGAGTCTCTTTTCATAACTTTATGCCAATCTTGTCCTTGGGTTGTCATTCAGCCCTGCAGTGTCAAGCTCTAACCCAACTCTGTCAATCAGAGAAAATGGCGACGCACAAGGCCACAAGGCCCGACCTGTTCATGCTTGAACCAAGACGACAAACTGGTACCATTCCGGCCAGTGAAAACGAGGCAAGTCTTGCCGATTGTTTTGATGGTCGTTTTTGCGCTGACACGGATTCCCGGTGTGTTGCCGGAAAACTTCAGCGCTGTGTACGGTTTGTTGTTCTGTTGTGGAGTGTACATGACCGGGCGGATGGCATGGTGGCTCCCGTTGGCCACCATGGCCGTTACCGACCTCGGGCTGAACCTCTATTATCAACTGGCGTTGAATGTCGATGCATTCAAGCCTTACCTGTTGTTCAACTACGCCGCCTATGTCGTCCTGATCTTGCTCGGGCGCAGGTTCACCGCCAGAGCGTCGTGGCTCGCCCTTCTCGGCGGCGGAATCATGGGCGCGATCCTCTTTTATCTCATCACAAACACAGCAGCGTGGTTTTTCAATCCATTCGGAAATCCTGAATACACCAAAGACCTCGCAGGATGGATCACCGCCCTCACCCGCGGCACAGCCGGGTACCCGGCCACAGTCGAGTTCTTTCGCAACACCCTGCTCAGCGGAGGCCTGTTCACTGGCCTGTTCGCAGGCGTAATGAAGCTCTTCGCCGCGCCGGAAGAACAGGAAAGCGAAGAAGAAGAGCCCGCGGAAGAACCGGCGGAATCGCCCGCACCGGAACCGACCGATGCAAAAGGCTGATCGATCCGCCCCGACAACGCCGCCTCGAAACCAAGGTCCCAACGCCCATGAGCAATCAATGTTCACTGGGACTGATTGCTGATACGCACGGTTTTGTTGACCCGCGGATTCCGGCCATTTTCTCTGGTGTAAACCACATACTGCACGCCGGCGACGTTGGCCCGGAATCGGTCCTTGTCGAACTGCAACGTCTGGCACCGACAACAGCGGTCATCGGCAACACCGACAACCTGTTAACCCTGCCTCATTCCCTTGTGATCGATCTTTTTGGCTGCCGCTTTCTCCTTCAGCACATCGTTGATCCCCTCCATCCCACCACGGAATTGTCGCAATGCATCGAAACCGCCCGGCCCGACATCATCGTTTTTGGCCACACACACCGACCGTTCATCGACTGGGTCAATGGCAGGCTCTACGTCAACCCGGGCTCGGCCGGGAAACGTCGCTGGGACACCCAACGGTCCGTCGCCATCCTGCACCTGTTCGATGAGGGGCCGCACGTGGAATTCCACACGTTGCCGGACTGACATTATCAGGCCGCGAATTGCACCTCGCAGCCTCCCAAAAGAACACCAATTAGTTCACTCCGGTGAAATGTCCGGCCCTACACTTTGATATAATCCCAGCCCGGCGCAGCCGGAACCAAAGTTGCATGACGCACAAAGACGCCGTGCCTGCACCAGTTGATCGGGAATCTCAGCGCCGCCGGCCTGGGAAATATCTGCTTCGACTCCGTCCCCTGCCCCCCGCCTCCACGCCTCCTGACAAAAAAAATACAGACACTGCAGATGGCAACGCCACAGTACAGACAGGCTAAACCCAGTGATACGTGCCGCCGCAACTCCGTGCCTGTCCCCATATCCCGCCCACCTTGCCCGCTTTCGGTCACCCCGTTGAAAGTTGAGAGTTGAACGTTGGACGTTAAACGTTGTGGCGCACGGCGTAAAATTGGCCTGAAAATCACGGTTTAAAAATGCCCGGGCTAAATGTCTCTGTGCGCTAAGCAGAACTGATCCGGTTCTGCTGGGATGAACTGAGCCAGCCGTACCGGAGT
>Ga0209162_1002843_pt1 | contig 14649 bp, 13 predicted proteins | sample YNPNPMetaG_FD_187121 | JGI IMG/M metagenome (GOLD analysis project Ga0209162, IMG submission 187121) | Anoxygenic and chlorotrophic microbial mat microbial communities from Yellowstone National Park, USA - YNP NP MetaG (SPAdes) (version 2) ... | reverse complement strand
TATTTTACCCTATGATTTTTTCATTTCTCTTGTAATCATACATGAAAGCTAAAGCCGCTGCTATGAAACACATGATCGCAGATGGTACAAAAGCGTACAATAAACTCATGTTGGCATCCTGTATGTAACCAGCTAGTATAGGGCCTGCTATACCACCTATACCGTACGATGTGAATATGAAACCATAGTTTAAACTAAGGTTCTCAGAGCCGAATGAGTCAGCGCATGCTGCTGGGAATAAAGCGAAGTTACCCCCGAAGTTGAATCCTATTAGAGCAGCGACGACGTAGAACATGTAAGGGTTCATTGTAGTGTAGTAGAATACCATCATGGTTGCACCCTGCAGTAGGAACATCATGATGAATGCTTTTCTTCTACCTAATCTATCTGATATCTGGCCCCATGCTATGCGACCTAGACCGTTGAATACTGGTAGGCAGACTGCTGCGCCTATGACAGCGTAGACTTCAGCGTCGTTTATACTGTAACCATGAGCTATGAACCCATCATGCTGGTTCTTAGCGAAATTCTGAACGTTACCTATAACCATTAAACCAGCTAATGCTCCTATGAAGAACATGATCCATAATAAGTAGAAGCTTTTTGTTTTAACCATCTCCTTTGGTTTAAGGTTAAGGATGCATCCTTTTTTATCGTTTTTACCCTCTTCTGGTGGTTTCCAACCAGCTGGCTTCCAGTTCGATGGAGGGTTCTTCATCACTAATGACCCTGTTACTACTAGTATTAGGAATAGTAAACCGTATATTTTGAAGGCGTTGTCTACGTTACTGATAGTGTAAGTGTAAGCACCTGTTTGTTTAGTGATTAAACCATGGAATCCTAGTATGGTAGGAGGGTTAGCTAGTAGTATCCATATGAACGCTCCGAAACCGAAACCTGCGACAGCTAAACCACTAACTAATCCTTTTTTATCTGGGAACCATTTCACACCTGTAGCGATTGGTACAACGTACGCTAATCCTATACCTGATCCTGCTACTACGCCTATGCATATGAGTTTACCTATGAAGTTGTTGCCTATGAGACCAGCTGCTATGTAGCCTAATCCTAGTAGTAGACCACCTGTTAGAGCTACGATCCTTGGCCCGTGTTTAACTTGTAGTCTACCACCTATGATCGTGAATAAAGCGAAGAATGCTAAACCAGCGCTGAATATAGCCTGCGTCTCGGTTTTAGTGAAACCGTACTCACTGGGTAGACCAGTAGCGCCTTGTAATGGTGTAGTGAACGCTGACCATGCGTATATAGCTCCTAATGCTAATTGTATCATCACCCCGCCTATGACTATGATCCATCGGTTCATAACCTTCTCTTCAGATGATGACTTTGAAGTGTTGTTACTCATGTTTCAACCATCCTTAAATGTTATCTTTATTTATCCTTAAATTTTTTTAACCGTTGAATGGGTGGAACATGGATGATGGATAAATTATTTTCGTTTTTTTAATTTTGAATACATCGACCCTAGGCGTTAATGGTATTGGTTTTTTTTATTTCCATAGTACAGCTATAAAACCAGTTAGTATTAAACCGATTACTATTAGTAAAGCTATGATTTTAATAATCCAGGTTCTGATCTGTTCTTTTTTAGTGTTTTTCATTACCCTTCTCCTCTCTCTTTTTTTAAGGTTTTTTTTCTAACTCGAGGTAGAATCTATCAAAGAGGATTATGATCTTGTCTTTCTCGCCTTTTACACGTGTCTCTTTTTTAATCTTCAAGTAGTTACCCTCTACTAGTTTATCATTGTTGTTGATGTCTTTCAATGATGGTATATCAGTGATTTTGACGTCTCCTTTGCTCTCTATTATTGATATGATTTCTTTTTGATGATCATTTATATAATTGGTTATTCTCCTAGCGTCTTTTTTGAATAATGGTCCTATCCTGCTATGTACTGGTTCAACTGATATGATCCTCTCCTCTATCACTGGTTTCTCAGGTATGAATCTATGATCTGCAGGGTATTTTAATGTTGATATGATGATGTCGCTGCTTCTTTGTAGTTTATCTGCTACGTCCTTTGACGTGTATGTAGCTAACGCGGGTAAGGGTGCGTTTAGTGCTACGCCTTGTTCGCTTTTCCATTTACGTACAGATGCTATGTATTCTTTTACTAGTTCACCTGCTTCTTCTTTTTGTTTGTTTATTAGTACTGGTTCAGGCCATTGTGACACGTGTATGCTAACTGATTTATCATGGTTCTTGTATGAATCCTGGTATATCTCCTCTGTTATATGAGGGAAGAAAGGAGCGAATAATTTGAGTACACCAAGACCTACTGTGTAAAGGGTGTACCTTATACTTTCTACGTTGCGTTTCTTGTATATGGAGTCTTTTATCATCTCTATGTAATGGTCAGCGAACTCATGCCATAGGAAGTACTCTATCTCTCTTAGAGCTGAGGAGTACTCGAATCTATCCATGTAACGAGTGCATTGGTCTACTAGTCTACTATACTTGGATAGTATCCATTGGTCTATATCTTGTAGGCCTCTAGGTTTTTTTATCACAGATTCTTTGACCACTGGTTTTATGAATTGTTGAACATTCCATAGTTTCCTTAGTAGACGTTGACCTCTTACTACGTCTTTACGTCTATAAGGGTTATCCTCGCCTAAAGCGCAGCTAGCAGCGTAGCATCTGAAAGCATCGCTACCGTACTCCTCTATGACAGCTAACGGGTCAATCACGTTACCCAGGCTAGCGTGCATGGGTGTACCATCCTCTGATAATATGAAACCCCCCATCATTATATCATTGAATGGTTTCTCACCTGTTAGAAGTGTGCATCGTAGTATAGTGTAGAACGCCCATGTTCTGATTATATCATGTGCCTGCGGTCTCAGTGACATAGGGTATAGTTTCTTGAATATCTTATCGTCTCTATAGTAGAATGTGTTGTATAATGGTGAAATGGAGGAGTCCATCCAAGTGTCGAATACATCCTCGCATCCTTTAAGCCTCCCTCCGCATTTAGGGCATTTTTCAACAGGTGGCGGGTCAATAGTAGGGTCTACGTAGCAGTCCTCTGGTTTAGGTAACACCACCTCCTCGCATTTTTCGCATTCCCATAATGGTATAGGCGTAGCGAAGTAGCGTTGTCTGCTTATAACCCAATCCCATTCCAGTGAGTTAACCCATTCCTCTAACCTGGTTTTCATGAATTCCGGGTACCAGTTTATCTTATTGCTAGCGTCTAATACTAGTTTCTTGAATGGTATGGTTTTAAGGAACCATTGTTTAGCGTTGATGAATTCAACAGGTGTCTTGCAACGCCAGCATACACCTATGTTCTGCTCCAATGGCTCCTGTTTTATTAGCAGACCCTGTTTCTTCAAGTCGTTTATGATTGCTTCTCGTGCTTCTGTTATACTCATATCCTTGTATCTTCCGCATATACTAGTCATTCGTCCTTCTTCGTTTATACTCATCTCAATTGGTAGTTTGTATTTGAATACCCATTTCAAGTCATCCTTATCTCCTATAGTGCAGATCATTACTATACCTGAGCCGAATAGAGGGTCGACTGATTCATCCTCTACAACCCTTACTTCTTTGTTGAATAATGGGATTTTCACTTTTTTATCTATGAGCCATGGTGTACGCTCATCTGACGGGTGTATAGCTACGATCTGACATGATGGTAGCATCTCAGGTCTAGTAGTAGCGATCTCTACGTAGACTCCTTTTTCATCTTTCCCTACTCCATGGTGTTTTAATAGTTGATCAGTTCCTTCGTTTGATGATAAGTAGAATTTTAACGTGTTAAGCATGGTTTTTCTAGAGGTGTAGGTGACTTCAGCGTCAGCCATAGCGGTCATGCATCTAGGGCACCAGTTAACAGGGAATAAACCCTTGTATATGTACCCTTTGTTATACAACTCTATGAAGGATATCTGTGTTATACGACGGTAATACTCAGCATCAGTCTGGTAGTAGATGGATGGATCCATGCTTTCACCGAGTTTTATGAACTGCTCAGTCATGGTTTTTATATTCTCCTGAGCGAAAGATGAGCATAGTTTAATGAACTCATGCCGGTCAATATCCTTCCTGGTGATGTTCATTTTACGTTCTACTCTCTCCTCTATGGGTATACCGTTAACATCGAAACATAAAGGAAAGAATACGTTGTATCCTCGCATGCGTTTATAACGCGCTGTTATATCTATGTGAGTGTAATGCACAGCGTGACCAGCATGCAGAGGACCAGATGCGTATCTAGGAGGCACGTCGATAGTGTATGGTTTCCTCCTGCTTTTGAAGTCAAAACGGTATATCTGCATCTCCTGCCATTTACTCTGCCATTTACTCTCTATACTCTTATGATCGTATTCGCTCATTTGGTTTTACCCTCATTCTTTTTTTTGATACTGGCTCCGTGGTATGTCTTCTTCTTTTATTAAACTTAACTTTACATCTGGTTTTTTTCCTCGATAGGTTTCTTTTATTCTTCCTCTTTTTTCCTTCTGGTTTTCTGCCCGTATTTAGCTAGGAATATCTTGTAGTGTTTACCGCAGAGGAACCATAAACCATCTTTATCGTCTATGACGTATTTTCCTTCTTCTTCGCAGTAGAAGCATCTATGCTTCATGTTTCATTCTGCCTCATCTTTTTTTGATGCTTATGATCCTTCTCTCCTCTCAGAAAGAAGGAGAGTGTTTATTTTATGTTTTATTATCTGTTTTTACTCTAAAAACCTTTTTTATTTTTTTGTTTACCGTGTTTTACCCTGGTTTTAGCTACGATACCATGATTTACACTTGATTTATACTAATTTACCATGCTGATAATTGACTTTTGTATACCATGCTTTTTTAAATCCTCAGAGAGAAGAAAGCTTTGATTATTAAATTTTACATTTAAAAATAATGGTGTTTTTTTATCTTGGAATGATTAAAAAATTAAAGAGCAGATAGATGCATCTTTTTTTATAGTTGTATCTTGGATGAGACGTTCTCGTTTCTTTTCTTTAGGAATTCATCTATCTCATTATGCATTAGATCAAGTGCCCTGGTTGCCGTCTTCTCTTCTAATGTTTTTGTTATATTTAGTTGTGAAGGCTCAGTCATCCTTGATATCCTGTATATCTGACCGTGTAAACGAGAGAACTCCTGCCCGATCTGCTCTTGGAGTCTCTGATTCTGCTCTCTTAACTGTTGTATCTCATTTTTTAAATGAGCTATGTAATCCATTATGAACCTATCCTCGTCTAAACCACTGCTCCTTATCTGTATCGGTGTTTGCTCAGGTTTCTGCCCTACAAAAGGAGTTGATGACCCGAAATAGTACCATAAAGCATCACGTAGCAGCTCACTGTTACTTATACCTCTTCTGTTCAACTCTGATACTATACGCTCCTCTTTATCAGTTAGTTTTAATGATATTGTACGTCCCATATGCTTTCCCATCCCAAATCTAGTTACTAATTAGGGGTAATAATTTACTTGGATATAAATCTAATGTTTATCATTTGTTTTAAACCCTTGGTGGATTATCTAATGTTAAACCAGCTTAGTAAATCAAAGTTTTACATCCTGTACATTCTACAGTAGTCCTTCATGGTTTTTTTATCTGATTTATCAACCTTGTCTTTGACGTGTTCTTCAATGATTAATATTAAATGATCTATTGTCCTGCATAGATTCATTGATATATCCCTCGTGTGGGATAAGTACTCCTCTTGTATTTTTTTATGCATCTCCTGCCAGTACTCTACTTCTTCTTCTAGTTTTTTCACACGGTTTTTTAATTGATTTACGTAAGCGTCAGATGAGGGTGCATCATCTTCTGTTTTTTTCTCGTCAGTGTTTTTTTCCTCTTTTTTGCCGTTGTTTAACAACCTGATTTGTCTTTTTATAGAGTCTTCAATGAAATCTGATCTATTATCAGTATATTTATCTAGATTTTTTAGTAGATCTGCATTGAGTCTAATTGATATTTGCTTACGTGTAATGTTTTATCATCCCCCATTTTCTCCTCTTTTTATACATTTTTTTCCATAATAGTATGTAAAATCTGATAAATAAGTTTTTTTCTTATTTGTGATACATTTGTGATACAACTGTGATACAATTGTGAAGCGTTTGTATCACACTTTTAACAGGAGAAAAAACATTTTTTGTATCACATTTGTGATACAACTGTGATACAATTGTGATACATTTGTATCACACTATGTTTTATCTATCTGTTTTTTTCTCCTGTAATTTTAGTATTTTTCTTATCTAACAATATACAATATCTTTATAATAACCTTCTATATTACGGTATTTTTGGATGCAACAACAAAGAAAGTAGAAGAGTGATGGTTTTTGACTGAGCCAATAGCCTATGAGTTAGCAAAAAAACAGAAGGAGATATCTGTTGCTGAATTCTTTGAGAGGAATAAGCATATACTAGGTTTTGGTAACTCTACAAGAGCGTTGTTAACTAGTGTAAAAGAAGCTGTTGATAACGCTTTGGATGCATGTGAGGAGGCTGATATTCTACCTGATATATACGTAGAGGTAAGTAACCATGAGGATGAAGAATGCCGTATTATAGTGGAGGATAACGGTCCTGGTATTGTTAAACAGCAGATACCTCATATCTTCGGGCGTTTACTATACGGGTCAAGGTTTCACTCTATAAGGCAGACTCGTGGGCAGCAGGGTATAGGTATTTCAGCTGTTGTTTTATACGGTCAGTTGACAACAGGTAAGCATGCGCGTATTGTATCAAAGATTAAACCTGATATGCCAGCTGTTGTAGTCGAGTTAGCTATTGATACTAATAAGAACCGTGGTGAGGTTATACAGACTGAGACTGTTCATTGGGATAAACCCTCTGGTACACGTGTTGAGATAAATATAAAAGCAGATTATAAACGTGGTAAAAGATTCGTTTATGATTACCTGCAGAGTACGTCGATTGTTAACCCTCATGCTCGTATAGTTTACAGGGACGCGGAAGGGGCTGAGCATGTGTTTGAGCGTACATCTGACATGCTCCCTCGTAAGAGTGTGGAGATTAAACCGCATCCGTATGGTGTTGAACTTGGTACTCTGATGAAGCTAGCTAAGGAGACTAAGGCTAGGAAGCTTTCTTCTTTTTTGAAGACTGAGTTTAGCAGTATGGGTGATAGAACAACTGATGCTGTATGCTCTGAGGCTCTTCTTGATAAAAACCTGGATCCTCATACGCTTACACGTGAGCAGATAGTAGCTCTTCATAAAGCATTCAAGAAGGTTAAGATAATGGCTCCTCCAACTGATTGTTTATCACCTATAGGTGAGATGCTTATTAAGAGGAGCCTTAAACAGGAGACCCAGGAGATATCACCAGAGTTCATAGTCACAGCTACTCGTCCACCTGCTGTATTCTCAGGTAATCCTTTCCAAGTTGAAGTGGGTTTAGTGTACGGGGGTAACCTACCTAAGGATAAACCAGTTAAGATACTCAGGTTCGCTAACAGGATACCTTTATTGTATCAGCAGGGTGATTGTATATCAACACATGCTATAGAGGATATTGACTGGCGTAGGTATGGTTTCGAGCAGCCTAATGGTAAAGGTATACCTATAGGGCCAGCTATAATCCTTGTGCATGTAGCGTCAACTATGATACCTTACACTTCTGAGAGTAAAGAAGCTATAGCTGATGTACCTGAGATAGAGAATGAGATTAAATTAGCCCTGCGTGAATGCGCTAGGAAAGTGGAGAGTCATATCAACAAGAAGGTTAGAAGGGTTAAAACCAGGGAGAAATTCGAGTTGATAACGAAGGTTCTACCTGAGATAGCTAAGAAATCAGCTAGCATGCTGGGTAAACCAATCCCTTCACTTGACAGGGTTATAACTAAGATCATGGATGTAGTATGGATAGAGGATCTAGTTGAATACGAGAAAGTGAAAAGGGATAAAAAACCTGTTCAATCAACACTACTTACCACTGCCACTCAGGATGCGACCCAGGATGATGGCGGATGGATTACTAAGAGTACTATATACGTTGTTAACTACAAGAGTAAACCTCAGAGGTTTAACCTGTACGCTGTTATACCTAAGGATGCAGTAGTCGGATCAGTTACTCCCAAACCAGTGAAGATCACTTCTAATTATCTTAAATGGGAGTTGCCTTCTATACCACCTGCTACTAAGGTTGATATAATGTTTGAATTAGCTGGTTTAAATAAAGGTGATTTTGATGAGAATGACTTGTATGTTGAGGATATAAACCCTGCTTATGTGATAGGTGCTGATAAATGGGAGGGGGACTAGGTATTTATGGCTCATAATGAAAAAGAAGTGATCAGTAAGATCGATGGTATAGCTGAGAAGATATACGAGGATCTAGTGAATAATGAGATACCGACGTTGAAACTATCTACGCGTACAAGGTCTAACATACAGTTTGATGAGCGTTTAAACGTTTGGAAATACGGTAAAAGTAAGACTGAACGATCAGCTAAAACCACTGATGGTGCTTATATGCTTCTACGGACCATGTACATGGTTGATTTTATAAAGGAGATGATACGGGTTAAGAAGTCATCCACGTTGAGGGAGATGTACTACATATCAGAGGGTTGGAATCTAGGTAAGTTCAACTCTCAGGATGAGTCAGATATGTTAGCTGAGGATTTAGAGGTTATCACTGGTTGCATGCGTGAGGACTTCAAACTGAGACCTGAGGAGAACGGTGCTAGTGTTATAGGTGACTTAGTGATAGAGGAGGTTACAAGGAATAACCAGAAGAAGAGGATACACTGTCAGGATGATGTAGGTGACGCTGGTTACGCTATACCGTATAATGTTGAACCAGATAAGATATCGTTTAAAAGCGTTGACGCTGATTTCATCTTAGCGATAGAAACCGGTGGTATGTTTGATCGATTAGTTGAGAATAAGTTTGATACTACACATAGAGCTATACTAGTTCATCTTAAAGGTCAACCTGCACGATCAACTAGGCGTTTCATTAAACGTTTACATGAGGAGTATAAACTACCAGTAGCTGTATTCACTGACTGCGACCCGTGGAGTTACCGTATATACGCTAGCATAGCTTATGGTGCTATCAAGACTGCTCATATATCAGAGTATCTAGCTACACCTGCTTCACAGTTCCTAGGTGTGACACCATCTGATATTGAGAACTACAAATTACCCACTGATAAGTTAACATCTGAGGATATAGCAGCTTTGAAGAATGAGTTAGAGGATCCTAGATTCCAGGATTCATTCTGGAAGAATGAGATAAAACTACAGTTGAACATGGGTAAGAAATCAGAGCAGCAGGCTTTAGCTAAATACGGTCTTGACTACGTCACTGATACTTATCTACCTGAGAAATTAGTGGAGCTTGGTTTACTTAAAAAATAAACCCAGACCCTTTTTATAGGTTGTTAGCAAGAAGACCACCTGTTTTAACAGGTGGATGAATTGCTGACGACCTATCAGACCTCAGAAGCCACTCAACTTGTTGAGTGGTAGTTCACATCATATCCTGGTTTTTTATCTGTATCCTCAACTCCAAGTAGTTTTCATCATCTACAGGTACATATGTTTTACTGAATACACCGCCTTTTACTCCTTCAGGGTGCGTATAAACCCATATGTTTTTCCCTTCTACTACTTTTTTTTCTACCATTAGTTTTTTAGAGGCTTCTTCTTTTTTACGTGACGGTGCAACCCGTGTTATACATATAACTTCTAGTATGATTATGAACGCGAACAGTACGCATCCTACGATGAACCATTCCTCCATTGAGAGGATACTCCATCTGTAGCCTAGGTTCAGATAGTATATGCTTACGATGATGACCGCTACCCATAAGGTGTAGAGTATGAGGATGACTAAGGCTAATTTCATTAAAAAAGAGGTACTGTTTAACCTTGGTTTTACCTGGTGTGCATTCCTCTTTTTTAACCTCTGTCACTGTCACATTTATCATATGATAATAAATAATATAATATATAATTATTTTTAATTGCTTTAACCCTTTTTTAGCATTTATATAGATGGTCTTTATCTACTGTCTGGTTACTCTTCCTTTTATTCATGCATATGCAGCATACGTTACTAGACGTATCTATGCATCTTCTACATGTAAGCCTACCGCATAGTATACACGTGTACATAGCGCCTGGTGCGCCGCATACGCTGCATAAACCCATGATGTCCTGCATATGAATCCTCTTTTAATCTTCCTCTTCTTCTTTTTCTCCTATCTCTATTAGTTTTTTTCTAAGGGTAGGTAATGGTAGATCAGTTTTCACTAGTGGTATCCTCTCACGGTCAGCTAGCTTCACAGCTAAAGGATCAACGCTACCTGGTTTATGGTATACTACTACTGCTGGTTTCACAGGGTGGATGCGTATAGCTATCATAGGGCTCCGTCCGTACTTTACACCTGTGAATACTAACGCTCGGTCAGTACTCCAACCGTAGAGATGAACATAGTTGGATGCGTTAAGCGTTGTTATGATTTTTATACTATCAACAAGTGTGAAGCCGTTTATCATTTTAGATGAATCAAGTCTGTTAGGTGATGATAGCAGTTCTCCTTTGATCATCTCTATGAATCTTTCAGTCTTTATACCATACGGGTACTCTTTTATATCAATTATACCCTCTGTTCTATGCGCTAATGGTTGATACCTCTGTATGGTTTTAGATTCATGTTGTTTCTCATCTATTTCAAATAAAGCTTCAATTAATTTTTTAACAAGGTTTATACCTGGTGATTTCCTACGACCTGATTCGTAATCACTGATCACACTAGGTGTAACCTTCAGGTGGTGGGCTAGTTCACTCTGTGAGACGTCAAATATCATACGCCATTTACGGAAAGTCTGACCTGGTTTAACACTTAGGGTTATCTCACCTGCTATCTTTTCAGCTAGGTTACGACGTATATCAGTATATTCATCCTCATTGTTATACATGATCAGATGTTTAACCTCCAGATACTCTAATTAACACTTTTTTTTCGTAATTCGTCGAACACATATAACTTGCATATCATAAAAATCTTTTCTAAATTTAGTAATCATGAAAGTTAAAATTTTAGAGGATATAAAAAACGATGAGTAAAAAAGGGTAGAGTATCACCATGTCAGCTTTGGATGAAATATGCGAAGGTGTGAAAGGAGAGAATCAACGTTCTTTTTTTTATTCGTCTGACTACTAAGATTAATAAATAAAACTTTATACCCTTCTCCGTATATCCTAAAACCATTTACTGAAAAGAGAATTAAGGGTTTAAATATGAATTCATTCCTAAAAGAAGAATGTGACCTACAGTTCTTCCATGATAACGGTTACACTAGGAAAAAATGCCAGGGATGCGGCGACTACTTCTGGACCCTGAACCATGAAGCCTTATACTGCGGTGATCAACCATGTGTACCATTCACCTTCATCAATAAACCCTTAGGTCATAAAAAACTATCATTAGATGAAGTGAGGAAACAATTCATATCCTTCTTCGAGGAGCATGGCCATAAACGTGTACGCTACCCTGAGACTAACGACCGATGCCCGGTGATAGCTAGATGGCGAGAGGACATATACCTCACTATAGCATCTATAGCTGACTTCCAACCACATGTTACATCAGGTATGGTGCCGCCACCAGCTAACCCTTTAGTCATATCGCAGCCTTGTATACGTTTAAACGACCTGGATCAAATAGGAGTCAGCGGGCGTCATCTCACCATATTTGAAATGATGGGTCATCACGCATTCAACAAACAAAAAGATGAGATATACTGGAAGGAGGAGACTGTACAATACTGCGATCGATTCTTCCATGAACGCGTAGGTATGCCACGTGAACTCATAAACTACAAGGAGCAGTTATGGGATGGCGGAGGCAACGCTGGCCCCTGCCTTGAAGTACTAGCAGGTGGCTTAGAGATAGCAACACTAGTATTCATGAACATGAAAGAAGATAAACACGGTAAAGTAAACATAAAAGGTAAAACATACGCTCCTAACCCGCTCAACATCGTTGACACAGGTTACGGTCTAGAACGCGTAGCATGGGTCACTAACGGTACACCCACTATATACGAGACCGCTTTCCCTGAGATGATCGAATGGATAAAAAACCATACAACAAACAAGAGAGATACTAGGAGTATATATTCACTAGCTGATCACACTAAATGCTTAGCCTTCATGCTAGGAGACGGTATAGTACCATCAAACGTAAAAGCCGGTTACCTAGCTCGTTTAATCATACGTAGAGCACTAAGATTCATGGAAGTATTAGAACTAAGCGTCACACTTGATAAAATAGTTGACAAACAACTTGAACTATTAGAATCATCATTCCCCTCTCTTAAAAAAAGAATAAGAGAGATAGATGAGATACTGCAGATAGAGACAACCAGGTTCTATGAAACCTTAAAAAAAGGCGAAGGATTAGTTAAACGCATCCTACAAGAACAGAGAACCATAGATGAAAAAACACTGATACACCTATACGATACGCATGGTATACACCCTGAGATGGCTCAGAGCATAGCGAAAAACCAAGGGGTAAACATACATATACCAGAGAACTTCGAATCCATGGTAGCTATGATGCATTCACACGAACAAAAACAAGAGGAAATAAAAGAAGAAGAGACACAGACAAAACACCTCCCATCCTCTAAACAATTATACTACATTGACCACTACATGAAAGAATTCGACGCTGAGGTTATATGGGTCAGCAAAATCAATGATGAATACGGTGTTATACTAAACCAGACTGCTTTCTACCCTGAAGGCGGAGGTCAACCAGGAGATAAAGGGTACTTATCAGCAAACAACAAGGAGATAATAGTAAAAAACACAGTTAAAAAAGGAGAAACAATCATACATCTCACTGATGAACCATTAGAAAAAGGCATGAAGGTTCACGGTAGAATAGACTGGGATCGCAGATACGCCCTGATGAAGCATCATACAGGTACACACGTCGTCAACGGTGCTCTACGTAGACTACTAGGTGAACATATATGGCAAGCTGGTTCACAGCTAAGTGTAAACGAAGCTAGATTCGACTTCTCACATTATAAATCAATCACTGAGGATGAGAGGAAAAAAATAGAACAGGTATCCAATGAGCTAGTTAAAAAAGGCGCTATAGTAGAGAAAAAAACCCTGAGTAGAAACGAAGCAGAGCGTCTATACGGGTTCAGATTATACCAGGGTGGTGTACCACCAGGCGACACGATAAGAGTAATACACGTTAAAGATATAGACGTGGAAGCTTGCGGTGGCACACACCTAAACAACATCAACGAGATAGAGAAGATCAGGATCATTAAAACAGAGAGGATACAAGACGGTGTAAACAGGATCATATTCGCCGCTGGTGAAATGGCTGATGAACACCAACTCAGAGAGCAAAACCTATACCATCATCTAATAGAGATACTACTAGACAACTACACTGTCATTAATCAAGAGTCAATATCAGAGCAGCTACGTGAAGCATCACAGGTTTTCTCAGTACCAGTTGACAGGTTAGAGCAGACTATAAAACGCTTCCTCAACGAGTCAAAAACACTCAAAAAAGAGAAACACATTGTTAAAAACCTACCTGAAGCCTGTAATCATCTATTTGAAACATGGAAAAAAACCATGAAAAAGAAGAAGCAGATATCACCAGTAGAGATAGAAGCTCTTAAAAAACAAGCAGAGATGATACCAGGTACAGGTATAAAGATCATCACTACTCGTTCAGAGTACGATGGTAACGCTACAGCTGGTGCGTTAATCAACGAACCTGATATAATAGCGCATGTTTACGACGGGGATAAGATAACATCAGCAGCATCTGAGAACATAGACATAGACCTCAGGGTTATAGCACCAGAGATAGGTAGAATACTAGGTGGAAGCGGAGGAGGTAAAACCCATATGACCCAGAGCGGAGGACCACTTAAGGATAAAGCTGATGAAGCCTTAGAAACCGCTAAGATACTGACGATAAAACTAATCACTGAGAAACAAGTTAAAAGATAAAGAAGATCATCTTAAACCCATGTTTTTTTTATAGAGGCCATATCATATGAACAGCAACTACCACTACGATAGTAGCTATACACATAGCTATAACGAGTTTAGGGCTGATCTTCAAAGATGTTTTCTCTTCAGCGTCAAAGTACCTTATAAGACCAGCAGCTGAGTGGAATCCTTCACCTTTCCTCTGCGCACTCATAATAAACCAGTACCTCTAAAAAATACATATAGTAAACCTACTATAAAAGACTAACTCTAAACTCTTAAACCTGCAAGAGGGGTGCAGATAAATCCTAAATTCTTCTTATGTTTTTCTTTTAGGATGTTTAATCTTTCTAATCTTGAATTCACCTAAACCCTCAGGTATAATCTCGAGTTCATCACCAGGTTTTATATCATTCGCTATTGCAAGCTGACTAGGTATGGTTATCACGAGGCTGCTCCCAACTATACGGGCTTTCCTTGTTAGAGGCATATTCCCATCCCACGATACTGTAATGTATACTTCAATATATATATGTTTTGGTTTTTTTGGATATATCTTAATGTATCCATATATGTCATCATAGAACACTGTAAAAACCCCTACCTATTTCCAAGTAAAAAAACCGATGATAAAA
>Ga0209162_1002842_pt1 | contig 14658 bp, 13 predicted proteins | sample YNPNPMetaG_FD_187121 | JGI IMG/M metagenome (GOLD analysis project Ga0209162, IMG submission 187121) | Anoxygenic and chlorotrophic microbial mat microbial communities from Yellowstone National Park, USA - YNP NP MetaG (SPAdes) (version 2) ... | reverse complement strand
GTGCTTTTAAACAAAGCGCCCAATGCCGACGGATTCATGGCGCTGACGCTTTTTGTCGAGCTTGCAAAGATCATGAACGCTGCGGATGGGGAGTAGGCAGGCAGTTCGGCCTTTTTGATAAAAAAAACGGATTTCAAGCGTCAGCCTTTTATGATGAACCAATTCGGAGGACAGTATACTCCTCCCGGCTGCCCCCGCAGGAAGGCGCAGAACACGAAGAGGCCAACGGCAAGAGGTTATGCAGATGTGCCGATCCATGCAGGATCGGGCACATCAACCATCGTCATTTCTATTCCGGACTCAAAAGGAACTTCAGCGGCAAGCATGTCCTGTGCGCCGATAATAAGGGACTTTATAAGATCCTTTTTGGTTTTCTCCTGAGCATTAACCCCCGGCAGGTCTATCAGCCAGCCAATCCACCAATCGCCTGATTTTTTCATAACAGCCCTGTATTTCATCGCTCACCTCGTAAAAGGGATATCAAGGTCTTTACAAATCTTTCGTGCTAGCTCATCAACGATTTCGGCATGTCTGGGCACTTCAGTTTTCAACCGGCCTCTTTGGAAAATGGTATGTCGCTTGCCCAGCGCTCCGTTATCCCTGAGATGTTTTATGAGCTGGTGCCGTTACATTCTGCATGGCTTTATGTGCTGAGAACGCGTTGTCAATCAATAATTCATTAGGTGTTGAGAGCTTATAAACTGTCCGGTTTATAGTCACCGCATGCATAAGACTGGGGACGTCCATAATACTGTTTTAATCTGGTCCCCGATTCACGCATCATCCGCTGCACCGTTCTTGCCGGATATAAGATCCTCAACTTTCTGCAGGTATTCATCAAACGGCAGTGCCGCGATATCGGGTCCCAGAAGTGTTTCTTTGTCGACAAGAGAGACAATCAGCCCCGGGTCTATATCCAGACCGGAAAAAGTCTTTCTAAATCGTTGCAGGTTTGATCCCATTGCCATGTTCGGGGTTTTGTGAAACTTGATTTCAACCGGGACAATGCTTCCCAATGACTTTTCGATAAGAAGGTCAATCTCAAGGTTGTTATTTGTCCTCAGATAAAAGAGCCGGGGAAAAGCCGCCTTGTTACAAAAAAGTTTTACGGTTTCCTGAACGCAGAAGTTTTCAAACAGCGCTCCGGCCATCGGGCCTTTGATGAGATGCTCCTCGTCTTTTATACCGGTCAAATAGCAGACTAGACCGCAGTCAAGAAAGTATATCTTGGGAGCCTTGGTCACCCGTTTCCCAAGGTTGTTGTAATAAGGCGGCAGCAAATAGACGATTCTGCAGGCTTCCAGGATCGACAACCACTTTTTAACGGTCGGAACACTTATACCCAAATCGTTTGCAAAACCCGAAAGGTTGAGCACCTGCGCGACTCTGCCTGCCAGCAGCTGCATAAATCGCTGGAAGTGACGCAGATCGCCGACATTATAAATGCTCCGTATATCCCGTTCAAGATAGGGCTGCAGGTAAGAGCCGTACCATATTGTTGTATCAAGTGATTGATTCACCACAAGCTCAGGGAACGAACCCCTGAGGCAGGCATGAATAAAATACTCAAGTGTTGTCTGCAGGGGCAGCGTGGTCTTTTTTTCGGCAACGGAAAAAGGCAGCAGTTCAAGAAGCGCAATTCTGCCGGCAAGTGAATCGCCCAGATTTTTAATCATGGCAAACTGCTGAGAGCCCGTAAAAACATACTTTCCCTTTTGTTCCCTTCGTGCATCAATGTTCATTTTTGCATATGACAGAAGCTGCGGGGCAAGTTGTATTTCATCAATAATGGCTTTCTCTCCTGCGGTATCCAGCAGAAAACGCGGATCAGAAAGTGCCTGTTCTCTGGTGAGCGGGTCATCAAGTGTTATATAGTTATGGTCCGGCAGCACATTTATTAATAAGGTTGATTTTCCCGATTGCCGCGGGCCGGTTATGGCAAGGCTCGGGAAAGTATTCAAAATACTTTTTATATTGCTTTCAATAAGGCGGTGAATATAGCTCATGCATAGAAGTATAAAATAGAGAACATTTATTTTTAATACATATTTAAATTGCCGTATTAATTTTGTATACAGTGGCGGTGAAGGGCTCTGACCTTTTTATAAGCATCGGCAATGAGATGGTGCGGGGAAGGCTGTTACTCGACGTCTGCGTCAAGTACGGCATAGCGCTGCCTGACAAGCGCCAGTTGTTCGGGCGATGCCTGCCAGAGTCCGCGGTGCGCCGCCTCGGCCATCCGGCGTGCGAGCGACAGCGCTGCGTGGGGGTTGTTTTCACGGAGCCGTGAAAATATTTCTTCATCCTCAATAAACCGCTCGCACACCCGGTCAAAAAGCGCCGAAGGTACTCCAACTGTTGCGGCAAGCCCGACCAGATTGGTCACGCGCTCCTCTATCTTTTTTGCGCCGTGCAGATCATGGGCAAGCATACCGTCAATCCAGACAGGATTTAAAAGCCGTGAGGCAGCCCAGCGCCGCAGCTCATCTGCCACCTCTTGCACGCGTGGCTTAGTGCGCGCTGAATCAGCGACCAAACACTTTGGTTTTTCTCCGCGCAAAGTTTCCACTGCCCGGCAGGCACCGCCGAGGAATTCATAGTAATGATCCAGATCCCCGATTTTATACTCCTGACCGTCAACAACCTGTGACACAACATCAGTCGCGGCAAGCAGTGATTGAAAGGTATCGTGTGCCTCCACACCGCCGATACCATCGCCATAGGCATGGCCCATGGCGTTTTGGTAGAGAGAGCCGATGTCGCTGGGGTCCGACCACCGCGCCTGGGTAACCTGCTGGGGAATAGCGGTACCATACGCACCGGTCTGCGGACCAAAAATCCGGGCACTTGCGCTGCTGTCGCCATCGTGGATTACCCGGGCGCGCAAGGGATTGAGCTCAGGCGGTTCCTCAAGCACAGCGATTGAGCGGATCAGTTTGTCAAGCTCACGCACCAAGGTGGGAAACATATCACGGAAAAAGCCACAGATCATAAGATACACATCAACACGCGGTCTGCCAAGTTCTGCTACGGCTACCGGCTCAAAGGCAGGAAGCCAACCAGATGACGGTTTCAGCCGTGCGCCGATAAGATGCAAAAACATACCGATGGTATCCCCGCCGCTACGGGCGGTTTCAAACCCCCACAGCACCAGCCCTACAGTCCGAGGGAATGAGCCGGTCTCTTGCTTAAAGCGTTCAATAAGCTTCTGCCCAAGCATCGTGCCCCGCGCAACTGCATCAGGGAAAGGAATACGGGTCGGGTCAAAACTGCAGCCGTTTCGTCCGGTTGGGTAAACCTGCGGTGAGCGCAGGCTATCTCCCATCAGACCCGGCTCGATATACCGACCATCAAGCGCCCTGACCAGCGCACACAGCTCCCTGTCGGCAAGAAAACTTTGCGCTATCGTGGTGATGGTCTGTTCAAGCCGCGTGCACTCCTCTGGGGATAATTTCTCAGCAAAAGCTTGTGGAAGTTTTCCCGAAACCACAAACTCGCGCGCCCACAAAGCCAGTATTTCAGAACGGTCACGAGAAAACTCCGTGCAATAGTCAGCAGGACAGATACCCTCAAGTGGTCGGGTAAAAAGCTGCGCAAGATACGCCACAAGGCTTTTCCCGTCTTTTGGCTTGCCAAATACATGCAGCCCTTTTGGAATCGCTGCATGTTTGAGCTCCTGTAACTCATCGGTAAGGCGGTCAAGGTCATCTGCAGGAAGATCAAGCGCTTGTGCACGCTCCTGAATCTGTTTTAAGAGCTCACTGTGCTGGGCAGAAGCATGTGCGCGATCACGGTAGCGATCTATAAGGTCGAGCAGTTCCTGATAATCACCATACAGCCCGGCGGGAATAAAATCCGGAAGATGGTGACTTATGAGGCATGCCTGTAGCCGACGCCGTGCTATTGAGCTCTCTGACGGATTGGCGATGGTATAAAGATAAAACTGGGGGACGGTGCCGCGCAAAAGATCGGGAAAACATTCTTTGCTGAGCCCAAGTTGCTTACCGGGGGTAAACTCGATGGTTCCATGGGTGCCGATATGAATAACGGCATCAACAGAAGCATTAAGATAGGCATAGAAAGCAATATACTGATGATGCGGCGGGAGCGCGTTATCGTGCAGTATGCGGCTGTCCGCTGTCCCGGGCATACGTGCTGGCTGAAAGGCAATCAAGACATTGCCGTACCATCTGCCCGGAATTCTGAACCCTTCGGCATCGGTGAGAATACTGCCCGGCGCTGGCCCGAAACATTCCCGTATGCGGTCGCGGCAGGAAGGAGGAAGTTTTTCCCATGCCTGCTGATATGCTGCAAACGAAAACCGAAGACCTTGCCATAGTCCGTCTGCATTATCATTGTGGATGTTGTCAGCAAGCAACTCCTGCAGCGGATTGCCGCTGCCAGCACCTGCGGTTTGGTAGCCTTCGTGTTCAAGGTGCTGAAGGATTGAGCGTAAGCTTTGCGCCACATCAAGATAACTTGCATTGCCAGCATGTGCAGGTCCTGGTGGATAGTCATACACCACGAGCGCTATCTTTTTTTGATGCCGCGGGATATGCCGAAGCCGTGTCCACGCAAGGACACGTTCGCTAAAAGCAGCAACACGATCCTCAATAGCTTCGGCGGTGGTTATGTGAAACCCGTCCTGCTCCTGTCTGACAACTCCAAGCACAGGCACGGGCAAGAGCGCTCCGTCAAGTTCCGGCAAAACCACTGTTGCCAGCGATTCTACGGGACTGACACCTTCAGGACTTGCGTGCCACGTTGCTATTTCCCTGCCGTACATGGTGATGCCAACACAGAGGGGCACATCAAGTGCTGTAAGCGTCTGCAATGTTTTTTCAGTCGAGCCGCCCAGCGGCCCGCCGTCAAGGCGAAACCACAAAAGGCTTATCAGCGCATCAAGGTGCGGTGCCTGTCGGGATAAAAGATAGTTCTGAATCGGCTCAAGCGATTCAACGCCATTTGTGGCAACCGGAAGCACGGATGCCCTGCCTTCAAGGCATCGGCTGATTGCCGCAAGACCTGCAAGCGATGCCTCGCGGTGCAGACCGCTGTAGTGGAGAACCGCTATCACCGGTTTTGTTTCAGCAATAAGTCCGGCTTTTCGATAGGCTTTGATTGATCGGTAAACGCATTTCCCTTCCGGGTCACACAGAAAATGGACGGGAAGCTCTCGGGGCGGTTGGGGTTTAGGACCTGTGCCACCGCAGTACTGCCGCACGATCAGCCGCACAAGATTAGTGATATTTTCAGCTCCGCCAGCAGTCCAGTACCGAACCACGTGCACCCAAACACGGGCATGCCGCAAAGCGCCAAGCGAGAGCATGCCGCCAAGTCGGTCAATCAAATGGGTTATTTGTTGAATGCGGCGGTAGTTTACCGACCGAGACTTTGCCGAAGAGGTAAACCGGTCGAAGTTAAACTGCCCCATGCGACACAGGGTCATAACATCCATGGAGCCGCCCATCAGCGGGATAAAAGTTTTTTCAGGGAAGGTGTTCCTGACGGCGCGCAGCGTTTCTACGAGTTCAGGGAAGGCTCTGATATCAAACAGAATAATATCAGCACTCTCGGCACGTCGTCTGACCTCATCAAGGGTGATGATATGATCGCTGACCTGATAGGTAAGAATGTTTTCAGCTGAAATCTCAACTTGCTGCTCCTGCTGCACACGGAGCAGGGCTTGACTCAAAAACACAAGGTTATTGCCCGGCGACACAAATAGAAGTCTTTTCATGGTTGTGAGCGCGCCCACGAAGCAATGGTCTGTGGATCATCTGTTGTTGACTGGACATAACGGGCATTCATGCGCTGGGCAAGATCACGGCTGATGCCAAGATTAACAAAATCATTTTCTGTATCAACAACCAAACAGTCAATACCAGCCTGGGCAATGAGATCTGCAACGCTCAGCGCATCCGCAACCGGATCACTACCTTTATGGAGTGGGACGTTCGCTCTGCCGTCAGTGAGCACCACCAGTGCCGGTGCAAAACCTTTGTTTCGCGAAACCTCAAGCTGCTTCAAAGCAAGCTGCAGTGCTGCTGCAAGTGGTGTTTTACCGCTCGTCGGCAAAGCAGCGACCGCGCGATCAACCTGCTCGACATCGCGGATGGGGGGGATGGCAACAAGGGGTGTCGTACCACCTGCGGTCACAAGCATGACCTCGAATTTTTCCTGATAAGTTTGCTCAAGCAACTGCCGGCAGGCAAGACGCACGGCGTGGATACGCTGCCGCGCACCCATAGAGCCACTGGAATCCACCACAAAACAGACCATGCGTTTTGCCGTCGTGCGGGTGCGCTGCGCTTTGATATCATCCTGACGCACCGCAGGCACACGCTGTGACCGGTGTGGTCCCTCTCTGACGGCAGCGCTGAGCAGCGATGCGGCAACATCAACTTTGTCTTCAGGAGCGGCGAAGGGTTTTGAGCCAAGTTTTTTCCCCCGCGCACCTTTGCTACCACCAGCACCCGATCCCTTGCGGCTGCCCTGAGCAGTAGCTGGTGGCAGTGTCGCCATAACGTGAACACTCTTTTTTTCGCTTTCTGAGGGGTGGTGTTGTGGCGGTTCTGCAGGGGTGCTATCCTGCCGAGGTTCTGGGAGGGTCACGAGCGACTGAAGCTGGCGCGGTTGTTCAAAGGGCATGCGCCGCATACGGTGGCTCAGCACCAGTGGTGCAGCTTCTGCAAGGTGGTCTCGGGTAACCGTTTGCGCTTCCCTGAACGCCGCAAGCGTGACCGCTACCCTCACGAGCGCAACATCTGCACGGTGACCGTCAACACCTGCCTCAAGTGCCATACGTGCAGCTAATTCCCTGACCTCATCACCAACCACAACCTCAGGGAGCAAAGCCATAGCTCGCATGATACGGGTGCGCAGCTCCTGCTGTGGCTGCTCAAATTCATGCAAGAACATCGTGGGGTCCCGGTCATAACGGTCAAGGAGCCGAATAATCTCAACGCGCTGTGCAACATCGCTAATCGTTTCGACTTCAACAGTGATGCCGAAACGGTCAAGAAGCTGCGGACGCAGCTCTCCCTCCTCGGGATTCATGGTGCCGATGAGGATAAAGCGAGCAGGATGCGCAGCACTCACCCCTTCCCGCTCAACGATGTTGCGACCCATGGCAGCAGCGTCAAGGAGAAGATTCACGAGATGATCGTCGAGCAGGTTAACCTCATCCACATAGAGGATACCGCGGTGGGCTTCGGCAAGCAGCCCCGGCTTGAGGCTGACCGAACCGGAGGTGAGTGCTGCTCCCACATCAATGGTGCCGGCAAGCCGGTCTTCGGTGGCAGACAGCGGCAAGGTAATAAACGGCACTGGTCGAAGCGCGCGCGGCAGAGGTTCATTTCGTTCAAACCGCTCTGCGCACCGATCGCACATCAGGCGCACATTGTCGGGGTGGCAGTTGTAGGCACAGTCAGCCACAACCTCAATGTCCGGCAGGACTTCAGCAAGTGCCCGGGCAGCGGTTGATTTGGCTGTTCCCTTAGCTCCCCGAATCAGCACACCGCCGATCAGTGGGTTGATGGCATTGAGCAGCAGTGCAGTCTTGAGCTGCTCTTGTCCAACGATCGCGGTAAAGGGATAGTGGCTGGTGCTGATATGATGCATAAGACACGCAGCAACAAAGAATTGTCACATGAGCACATAGTATGAAACTCTTTCCACTGTGTCAATTTTTTATTTTCGTGCTATGTTGTCTTCTGCAGCCGTATAAAAAAACCATGCGCGCAAGTCTTAGTCTTAGATTAAGAGATGGCTTTCACTGGTTTTGAATCTCTATATTGTTTTGCCATCCAAACTATAAGAATACGGCAATAATAAAAGGTTGACAATCATAATAAAACGCCCTAATTGTTTTTTTTAAAGCCATCGTATTTGTTTCATCAATCAGATGTTTGTAGATTAATTGTTGGCCTGCAACAAGGGAGAAAATGAAAGCATGAAACCTCAGATCGTTATCAGGAACGAGACGCCGGACGATGTTGGCGCGATAACTGAGGTGACGATCGCTGCGTTCAAGACCTTGACGATCAGTCAACACACGGAGCAGTTCATCGTCGAAGCGCTCCGTGCCGCCAAAGTTCTGACGCTCTCGCTTGTGGCGGAAATGGATGGCCGAGTGATTGGGCATATTGCTTTCTCTCCCGTGACCCTTTCTGACGGCACACCGAACTGGTATGGCCTTGGACCTGTTTCCGTTCTGCCGGAGCACCAGCGGAAGGGCATCGGCAAAGCACTGATAGAGGAAGGGTTCTCACGTCTCAAGGCCTTGAACGCCCGAGGCTGCTGCCTTGTGGGACACCCGGAATACTACAGGAAATTCGGGTTCAAAAACGAGTCGGGACTGGTGCATGAGGGGGTGCCACCGGAGGTCTTCTTCGCCCTGTCGTTCGACGGGCATGTTCCGCATGGCACCGTCACTTTCCACGAAGCATTCAAAGCGGATGGCCAACAAGACGGTGCAGCGAACGGGAGCCAGCCAATTCGCTCAGGGACAAATTGAACGTCATCGGCGGCTGGCTCCCGTCGCTGACCTTTTGCGTTAGCTCAAAGGGAAACAAAACCATGGAGAAGACAAATCCACATCTCAAGGCTGCATTGATGGAGGCTGTTGACAATCATATTCGGGACAATGATACACCGGAGACACGGAAGACGTTGAATCGCCTGATCTCTCAAGGAATCTCCAAAGAGAACGCGCTTATCTACATTGGTCAAGCGGTGTGTGTCGAAGCGTGGGACATCATGAGGAATCAGAAGGAGTTTAACAGGGAACGATTCGTTCGAAACCTGAAGAACCTTCCTGAAGAGCCCAAAGAATGACTCATCGAACCAGCGGGTGGAGCGGACGCTACGCATAAAATAACTATCTCAATAGGTGACTGTCCATATTTATACCCGCCACAATTCCAGCACGAGGAAGGGATGAGGACAATGATGAGCGCAGAAGACATTGTGAAGAGGTTAAGAGAATTGAGACCTATAATCGCCGACCGTTACAAGGCAAGGGAAATCGGTCTCTTCGGTTCTTTTGTTCGTGGGGAACAAAATGCAAACAGTGATATTGACGTCTTGGCGGACTTTGATGACGGGGCAGACCTTTTTGATTTGATAGGACTGGCACTGTATTTGGAAGATATACTCCAGTGCCATGTGGACGTTGTTCCTAAACGTGCTCTTCGGACAGAGTTGCAAGAACCAATTCTCCGCGAGGTCATTGTTGTATGAGAGACTCTACCCTCTACCTGAAAGACATCCTTGCGGCGATAGACAGTATTGAAAGATTCACTGAAGGACTGGATCTGGATACATTTCAGGCGGATGACAAGACCACCAGTGCCGTGATGAGAAAACTTGAAGTCATCGGCGAAGCCGTGAAACAGATACCTGATGAAATACGCCAAAGGCATGCCCGGGTTCCGTGGCGGGAAATGGCGGGGATGAGAGACAGGTTGATTCATTTCTATTTTGGTGTAGATTACCGTTTGGTTTGGAGAGCAATCAAGGAGCGGCTTCCTCAAGTTAAAAGGGAGATTCAAGAAATTCTGCAAGAAGCGGGCTGACCACTCGCTCCAGCCGCCTTAAGCGGCACGGCAGAGCTCGGTGCCGTTGGCAGAGAATGGATACGACCCATGAGCAAACTGACTGACATATGTCCCGATTTCCCGGCATGGCCGGAAAGTTGGATGGGAATCAAGAAGGACTTGGAATATGGTGAGCAGCTTCTGGAGGCCATCCGGCCATTTGCTGAGTCTCTCGCCGAGGGCGGACTTGCGAAAAGGACGATAAAGAAGCATTTGACAAATCTGTGGCTCCTCGGAGGAGAGGTCGTCAGAAATGTAAGTCTGTACGATGAGTACTCTATCCCTGCCTCCGAAAAACTGCAGCAATCGATTGGACTCGATGGCGGTCCTTACTGTCGGCACTTGAATAGTGAGGCTGAAATGGAATCATTTGACGCTACGTGTAGGAAACTTCACAAATTCCTGCAGCTGCGGACTGGGCGAAAAATAGGGGCAGGCACCACTTAACGTCACGGTAATCGCCGATGCGCACGAGCACGGGCATGTTTTTCTGCGCAGCAGGGGGCAGCTTTTGATATTGCCGCTTGCAAGGACGTGACAAAGGGCATCAGCGGTTGCCTTCCCTCCTGCACCCAGGTGTCAACAGGCATTTCGAGGTTTTTTTGAAGAGTGTCTGCGATGAGGCTGTTATCGGGGTGTGTGGTCATCCTCCCTCCTGCAGGCTTGCTGTTGCCTGCTGAAATTTATTTGAAATCATAAGTTTAATCAAGGATTAAATTTGTGCATAGGTTCGTGATTCGTAAAAGGGGGCGGTTCTATTTATAAAGCAAAATAGAACCGTCCCCTTTTCTACAGGCCGAGAAAGCAATTGGATGACGATAAATAGAACCGTCCCATTATTCCTCCATTATTCCTCCAGTTTGTACACCACAGGAAGATGTATTTCCACGGCAAACGGTGGTTCGGGAAGCCGGGAGAGTGTTTTCACCGCAGTGCGTGCATTGTCGTCAAGCGCCTCGTGGCCGGAGCTTTTCAAAACGGAGACATCAGTGATGGAACCGTTTTTTTGAATGACAAACGCAACGGTAACCGTGCCTTCCCACCCCATTCTGCGGGCAAGAAGCGGGTAGGTGACCTTCTTGCGGACAAGATCGTTGATGTAACCAAAATACATGCCCGTGTACGCAGTGTCGCCGGCACCCGAGCCAAAGCCGATGCCTGAACCTTCTCCGTCGTTAGCAAAGCCGCCTGAGCTTTGCCGTCCCGTTTCATTGTCGCTGCCGATTTCCCCTGCAGCAGGCAGAGAGCCTTTTTGCTCAGCATGGTGAGGTTGGAGAGGCGCACCCCTCTTGGGTGTTCCTGAGGGCAGCGCATGCATTGGAGGTTTTTTGTGACCGGTTTTGACCTGAGGAGTTTTTTTCTGTTCCTGCGGTCTCGACGGCAGGGAACGCTCCTGTTGCAGCATTGCTGTAGCAACTGTTCCGAGTCCTGAGGAGGTGGCGTCTGTATGGTGCAAGGTGGTGAGGTCAATGCACGCAACGGGTTTTGACGCAGCGCCGGACAGCGCAGCGACTGCTGCTGCCATGATGATACCATGGACGATGGTGGACAAAAACAGAGCCTTACCCAGCCTGCCCATGCTTTTTTTCCGTCTGCAGGTCAATGCACGAAAATCCAAGCAGTTTCACCACGTCAAAGACGTCCACAAAAGCCTGCATGGAGCAGCGAGCATCAGCTTTAATCGTGAGAGGAGTCAGCCGGGGCAGCTCGCTCAAACGACTTGCAAGCTCATTGCTGCCGACGGCAGTGCCTTGAAAAAATATTCTGCCCTGCGCGTTGATTTCGATGGTGCAGGCGGCAACAACATCCGTCTGCGTCGCTGCGGCTTTGGGAAGCTGTATCGGCAGTGCGCCAGACACGATAAAGGTGGCGCCGGTGAGCACGATGGTCAGAAGCACCAGCATCACGTCGACCAGTGGAATCACATTGATATAATCAAAGCTTTTTTCTTCCATGCTCGATTTCCCATTCCATGAGCAAAACCTTTACCCGTCGCAGCAACAGGTTGTAGGCAGTGACCGAGGGGATTGCCACGAGCAGCCCTGCAGCTGTGGCTTTCAGAGCAAGAGCAATGCCTGCCATGATTTTCGGGGCGTCCATGATGCCTCCATGTCCCATGGTGTAGAAGGTCAGCATGATCCCGAGCACCGTGCCCAGAAGGCCGATATAGGGCGCATTGCTGCCGATGGTTGCAATAAGATGGAGGTGCTGCGTCAGGGTTTTCTCAAGGGAGAGCTTGTCGGAGAATGCGCATACTGTGATTTTCCGGAAACACCACCACCTTTCTCCGGCAATGGCAAGCGACAGTATGCTCAGGATCCCAAGCATGCCCAAGATGCCGTAATCAATTGTTTTATGTAACAGGTCCATACAGCCCCCCTTTCTTTAAAACCGGTATTCTGCCCTCATCCAGTACGAGCGCGCTGGTCCGATATCACCGTTATGCTGCTCATACTGCTCATTGGTGAGGTTGGTCATAACGGCTTTGATTCCTAGGCGTTCAAACAAATCCAGTCGTAACGTCAGGTCAAACACCGTAAAGGCATCGAGCTTCAAAAGGTTTTTTGTCATCCGGTCCTGATAAAACATTTTGTCGGTAAAGCGCGTATCAAGGCAGGCGGTCAGCACGGCATGCAATGAAATCCGGGTTGCTGATTGCACCCCGGCATTGACTCTGTGCAGAGGCGTGTTGCCCATGCGGCCCAACTTTTTATCAACCGCGTGGGTGTAGGTGTAATTAAGATAACCTGACAGCCAGGGCAGAGGAGCTGACTCAATGGCAGCTTCAAATCCGTCGGTTTCAACCTTGCTCAAATTCTCGTAGCGCATCACTCCGCCGGTGACCACATTGCTGATCAGATCCTTGGCGTCGGTGTAAAAGGCTGTCAGCTTCAGCGCGGTCGAGCCGGGGAGTTTTATGGATACCCCAAGATCATAGGACCGGATTTTTTCCGGATCAAGATCGGGATTTGACATGAAGGGAATGCCCGGAACCATCTGCCAGGTGGGCATGTACAACTCTGACAGGTTAGGCGCGCGAAACGCCCGGCCCGCAGACCCGCGCAGACTGATCCGGTCAGTGATCCGGCACAGCAGCCCGAGTTTCGGAGAAAAAGAGCTTTCTGACCGGGAATTGGCGTCAAAGCGGCCACCAAGCGTCACGGTGAACCGTTGCCACAGCTCGGTTTCGTTCTGCGCATATAAAGCTTGGGTGGTCATGGTTTTATCCATTGTTTTGTCAATGACATCTCCGTCGGCATCACGGATTTTCCAGTAACCCTGTTTGTAATTCAAATCCGTGCCGAGCGTAAAATAGTTTACCTCGCCCAGAGGTAGAGCGGTTTTTATTTGCAACCCCGTGTCCCTGCCCCAGTATTTCTGGTCGCCATATTCATATCGGTAGCGTGTGCCTATCAGCCCCCGCCGCTCTGCCATGTTTTCACCGTCCATGTCTGTCGAGTCATAATTGGTGTACAGCCGCGCTTCGGCTTTGACCGCATTAAAAATCTGCGTATGTCCACCTGCATGGAGATAATACAGCTGCCGGTCAATGTTATAGTCCCGTGCGGGATGAAGATGCGTGGTTTTGCCCATGCCGGTAAATCCGCCGCTGTAGCCGCCGCCGACAGTTATGCCCGTCGCAGACGAGATGTCATAGTCAATACGGCCAGACAGCCGAGGATTGCGGAGCCCCGCGTTTGTCGTATCGATCTCCGTGCGACCCCAGGCGCCGGTGAGCATGTTGTAGGAGTATTTACCCCGATGGTCGTTGCGGTAGTGATTGTCGATACTGCGATAGCCGCTGTCAAGGCTGCAGGAAAGCTTTCCTTCCTTGGCATCAAAATGTACACCCGACTCCCGATAGCCGTAGTCACCGGTAGCACAAAAGGGAACCGCCTCCCAGCCGTCTTTTGTCCGCTTTTTGGTGATCACATTGATGACCCCGCCCATGGCATTGCTGCCGTAGAGGGAGGAAAACGCGCCCTTGACCAGTTCCACCCGCTCCACGGAATCGTTTTGTATGATGCCCGGATTGATAAAACCGGTCAGAGCGGAATTCAGCGGCATCCCATCCACCATGTACAGCACACGGTTCGGCCCGCTCACGCCCCGTATTGTTATCTGCAGGGGGTAGGTAATCGCCATATCCGACGGCCGGGTGATATCTACGCCGCTGAAGCGCATCAGCAGAGCATCCACATTGGGGGCGGGTGTGTTTTTTATTTCTTCCTTGGAAAGAACATCCACATCTGCCGACACTGCATCGGCTGATTTTTCGCCGCGCGTGGCGGTTACAACGACATCCTCCAGTTGATAGGACCGTGCCGGGCTGCCGCCGCCGTCCTGCTGCGCATGCGCAACAAGCGGCAAGCAGGCAAAAATGCCCATGACACCATAGAGAAAAATAGTGCGAAATGCTTTCTTCATACCATCGAACTCCTTTCCTGCCGGTTTTGAAAATAAAAATCCCCGGACCGACCAATAGTCGATCCGGGGATACCGTTTTTTATCCGCAGATATGCCGTGCATGTCTTTTTCCTCGAAAGACATGCAACGCTCGTATTATTACTACAGGCAGGTCTTCTGGCTTTCCCGACTGCCGGCAGCCTTCCCAACCCCGTGTGCGGGATCAGTGGCATGCGTTGCCGACAGCTTCCATCTTGTAACAATGGCCGGGATTACAGCGGCGGGACCGCGACGGATTCGCACCGTCTTCCCTTTTAAACCATCTCTGGTGCCTGTAAAAAATGATAGGCGCTTTATGTAAGAATGTCAAGCGTTATTTACAGTTTTTCGGGATAAAAGTAAGCAATGAGTTTCTCCTCCGGGGTCATACCGTCAATACCCTTGTGAGGCCGTACCGTGTTATAGTAATTGACAAATCTCCTCAGCTCGGCCTTGCGATGTTCTGAGGACTGAAAACGGGTCTTCTCATGCCACAGTTCCATAAGCGTCCTGATCACCCGCTCGGCCTTGCCGTTGGTTCGGGGGGTGCGCACGCGGGTGAAGCGCTGCTCAATACCATACTGGGCACACAGCAGCATAAACCTGTGATGCC
>Ga0209162_1002839_pt1 | contig 14660 bp, 14 predicted proteins | sample YNPNPMetaG_FD_187121 | JGI IMG/M metagenome (GOLD analysis project Ga0209162, IMG submission 187121) | Anoxygenic and chlorotrophic microbial mat microbial communities from Yellowstone National Park, USA - YNP NP MetaG (SPAdes) (version 2) ... | reverse complement strand
GTCGGCCTGCGCCGACCAGTGCGTCGGCGTAGGCCGACGCCCGGCGCGAAGCGCCCAAAGAGGCCGATTTCAATCGGGCGGCATCCGGTGCGTAACGCAAAGTGTCAACCAATGATGAACCATCCCCTTTGGGGTCAGCTTTTCAGACTGGCCCTGAGAGCCGGGCAACTGCGAGCAGTCACCCTGCATCGAACAATCCGGTGCTCAAATATCGCTCGCCGGTGTCGGGCAATACCACCACTACCGTTTTGCCCTCTCCCAGCCGCTCTGCCACCCGCACCGCTGCCCATGCGGCCGCGCCGGAGGAGATGCCGGCCAGAATGCCCTCTTCACGGGCCAGTCGGCGGGCTGTTTCGGCGGCTTCCTCGTTGCTCACCTGCACGACCTCATCTATGACGGCGGGGTTGAGCACAGCCGGGACAAAACCGGCACCGATCCCCTGGATCTTGTGCTTCCCCGGTGCGCCGCCCGACAAAACCGGGGAATCGGCCGGCTCCACGGCCACGATCCGGACGCCGGGCAGCGTGTCCTTGAGAATTTCACCCACCCCGGTGATGGTGCCCCCCGTGCCCACCCCGCCGACAAAGGCGTCCAGGCGGCCCACCTGGGTCAAGATCTCGGCTGCCGTGGTGCGACGGTGTACCTCCGGGTTGGCCGGGTTTTGGAACTGCTGGGGCATAAAGTAGCCATACTCGCGGACCAGCTCTTCCGCCCTGGCGATAGCGCCTTTCATCCCCTCCGCCCCCGGCGTCAGGATCAGGTCGGCACCATAGGCCCGCAGCAGTGTCCGACGCTCCAGGCTCATCGTGTCGGGCATGACCAGGATCAGGCGGTAGCCCTTGACGGCGGCCACCATGGCCAGGCCGATGCCGGTGTTGCCACTGGTGGGTTCAACGATCACACCGCCGGGTTGGAGCACTCCTGCTTCCTCAGCCGCCTCGATCATGGCCCTGGCGATGCGATCCTTCACGCTGCCCCCCGGATTGAAACTCTCCAATTTGGCCCACACCGTTGCCGACCCGGCCAGGGGCAATCGGCGCAGGCGGACCACCGGGGTATGGCCGATCAGCTCCAGGACCGTTTCCGCTCTGGCAGCATTCATGACTCTGTCGCCTCCTTCCTGTCCGCCGTCCACAAACAGGCCACAGACGCCGGTCTGGCCTGGTCAAACGAAGCCGTGTGGGTCAGGTCTCTCACCTGCTTCTCCAGAGCCTCAACACGCTCCGCCAGGCACTTGAGCGTTTCCAGCACCGGGTCGGGCAGGCGGGCATGATCCAGCAGGTCGGTGGGCTGCCGTTCGATCCGCCGTCCATTGAGGCGGACGACCCGCCCCGGCACACCGACAACTGTCGCCCCGGGCGGCACCGGCTCGATGACCACCGATCCGGAGCCGATCTTGGCCCCATCGCCTACGGTGATGTTGCCCAGGATCACAGCGTGGGAGCCGATGACCACACCGTTGCCGATGGTGGGATGGCGTTTGGTGCGTTCCGAGGAGGTGCCCCCCAGGATGGCACCGGTGTACATCAACACATCGTCGCCCACCTCGGCCGTCTCGCCGATCACCACGCCGGCGCCGTGATCCACGAAAAACCTGCGCCCGATGCGCGCTCCGGGGTGGATTTCAATGCCGGTCAGAAAGCGGTTGAGGTGCGAGACGATACGCGCCAGGGTCAGATGCCCGCGCCGCCACAGCCCGTGGGCCAGGCGGTGTAGCCAGCGGGCGTGCAGTCCCGGATAGCAGATCAGCACCTCGACCAGGCTCCGCGCTGCCGGGTCTCGGGCATAGATCGTCTGAACATCCTCACGGAGCAGGGCCAGCCAGCGCCGCCACCCTGTCTGGTCACCCTGCTGGGCTGGCGCTCGAACGCCCGATCTGCCTGCTGCCTGGAGATTGGATATCGGGTTTGGGTATGGGGTGTTGGGCCTCGGGTATTCGTCGTCGGTCATTGCAGTTCCGCCAGCGTGATCGAATCCAGCACTTCGACCAGTCGGTCGCGTACCTGTTGCCACACCCCCCGGGTGCTGCACTCCTCTTCGCGGAGGCAGGGAACGCACCTGTGCTCAACCGTGCACTGGATGGGCAGGATAGAGCCTTCCAGGGCGCGGATCACATCGCCAGCGGTAATCGTCTGGGGTGTACGGCTCAGATAATACCCCCCCTGGGCACCGCGCTGGCTGCACAGCAGACCCGCCCGGCGCAGAGCAATGGCGATCTGCTCCAGATAGGCCTGGGAGATGCCCTGATTCCTGGCCACCTCGGCCAGGGATACCGGCCCCTGCCCAAAGCGGCGGGCAAAATCGCTCATGGCGCGCAGCCCATAGAGTTCCCTGGCCGATATACGCACCCGCTCCTGCCCTCCTGTCCAATCCCTAGTAAAATGTCGGGATTATTGTACCACGGTGGCCGACTGCTGTCAAGTCAGGGAGATCACAAGAGCCTCGGGCTTCACTTGCGCATTTGCCCCTTTTGAGGTATCATACATCCGATGGCAAACAGCAGGGGTACAGACTTGAGTTTGTGCTGCTTCACCGGGTGAAGAGACCACCGTGCTTGACATGTTTTTCAATCCGCAGGCCGTGGCCGTCATCGGTGCTTCTCGCACGCCAGGCAAGCTGGGATATGCGCTGGTCCATAACATTGTCCAGCATGGCTACCGGGGAGCTGTCTATCCCATCAATCCGGCTGCTGACCAGATCCTGGGCCTGACCTGTTATCCTGACATCCTGGCGGTGCCCGGTCCGGTGGACCTGGCCGTGGTGGCGGTTCCCGCCCAGAATGTCCCCGCCGTCCTGGTCGAATGTGGTGAAAAAGGGGTAAAGGGAGCCGTTATCATCTCGGCCGGGTTCCGGGAGGCAGGCCCTGTCGGTCGGCAGCGGGAGCACGAGATCGTGGAGATTGGCCGGCGGTACGGGATGCGGTTGATCGGCCCCAACTGCCTGGGGGTGATTGATACCCTGTCCAGCCTGAACGCCTCGCTGGCCGTTGGCATGCCTCGCCGGGGCACAATCGCCTTCCTGTCGCAGTCGGGGGCGCTGTGCACGGCCGTGCTGGACATGGCTCTGGCTGAGGAGGTGGGCTTTTCCCATTTTGTCAGCCTGGGCAACAAGGCCGATGCCGACGAAATCACCTTCATCGAGGCCTGGCGAGATGACCCGCATACCCGCGTGATTATGGCCTATCTGGAGGGGATCGAGGACGGCACCGGGTTCATGCGGGTTGCCCAACAGGTCAGCCGCGACAAACCGATCCTGTGCATCAAGGCAGGGATCACCTCGGCCGGCTCGCGGGCCGTTTCGCTGCACACCGGGATGCTGGCCGGTTCAGAACTGGCCTACGAAGCAGCTTTCCGCCAGAGCGGTGTCATCCGCGCCCGTTCCATCCAGGAGCTGTTCGATTATGCCATTGCTTTTGCCCGCCAACCGCCCTTGCGCGGCGACCGGATCGCAATCGTCACCAATGCCGGTGGACCGGGCATCATGGCCACCGATGCCTGTGAACGGGCCGGCTTCCAACTGGCTTCGTTCGCTCCCAGGACAGAGCAGGCCCTGCGCCAGGCCCTGCCCACAGCCTCCAGCGTGCTCAACCCGGTGGACCTGCTGGGCGATGCCCCGGCCGGGCGTTACCGGTCAGCGCTGGAGGCGGTGCTCCGGGATCCAAACGTGGCCGGCACGCTGGTCATCCTCACTCCCCAGGTCACAACCCAGATCGAGGAGAGCGCCCGGGCGATCGGCGAACTGGCCCGGCAAAGCGACAGGCCGATCCTGGGCTGTTTCATGGGTCGGGAGAGGGTAGGGCCGGGCATCCGCCTGCTCAACCGTTACGGCGTGCCCAACTATCCTGTGCCCGAGCGGGCGGTGGCAGCACTGGCGGCCATGATGCACCACCGGCGCTGGCGTGAGCGCCCGCCCCTGGAATTGGAGACCTTTGACCTGGATGGCGACCGGTTACGGCAGGCGTTTGCCGGCGCCCGGGCGGAAGGGCGGACAGTTCTGACCGATGTCGAGACAGGCACCATCCTGGAGGCGTGCGGCATCCGCACCCCCCGCACCTTCCTGGCCGGTGATGCAGAGATGGCTGCATACCTGGCCAGGGAGATCGGCTTTCCGGTGGCGGTCAAAGTGGCCTCGCCAGAGATCCTGCACCGCACCGATGTGGGGGCTGTCTGCCTGAACCTGACCACCCCAGAGGAGGTGAGCCAGGCCTTTGCCTTGATCGCCTATCGTGCTCAGCACTACATGGCCGAGGCTGAAATCTGGGGTTGCCTGGTGCAAGAGATGGTGCCGGCTGGCAAAGAACTGGTTATCGGCATGAGCCGTGACCCGCACTTTGGCCCTCTGCTCACCCTGGGCTGGAGCGGAGCCTATCGTGAGCTCTGTTCCGTCCCGGCGTTCCGACTGGCCCCCTTTGGCCGGCGTGAAGCCGGTGAGATGATCGCCGAGATGGGGATCTATCCTCTATTGCAGGGGGTGCGTGGCGAGCGTCCGACAGACCTGGAGGCCGTAGTTGAGACGCTGTTGCGGCTATCTCAACTGGCCCTTGACTACCCAGAAATTGTCGAGTTTTCCCTGGATCCCCTGGTTGTCTTTGAGGAAGGGCAGGGGGTGGTGGGCATTGATATGCGGTTGGTGTTGAGTTAACAAGGGGCAAGGAGCAAGGGGGGGGAGAATGACCACACTCTATATCACGTCCACGGAGACCTTTTCGGGCAAGAGTGCCCTGTGTGTCGGCCTGGCCAGGCGGATGCAGCGCGATGGGCTGTCGGTCGGCTATATGAAGCCGGTGAGCACGGGAGCACGGCTGGCGGCGGGCCTGGTAGATGAAGATGCTGAATTCTTCAAACAGGCACTGGGCCTGCCTGATGCCCTGGAGGACATGGCCCCGGTGGGCATCGCCCCGCGCACCGTGGAGGCCATCCTGAGGGGGCAGGAAACGACCGACTATGTCGCCCGGCTCAAGGCCGCCTATGAACGGGTGGCCCACGGCCGCGATGTGATCCTGCTGGAAGGAGGGGCCAGCCTGCGGGAGGGCTACCTGATCGGCCTGCCTACCCCCCAGGTCGCCAGGATGTTCGAGGCCAGAGAGCTGGTTGTCGTCAAGTACGAAAATGACCTGCAGGTGCTGGACGATGCCCTCACCGCCCGGGTGCGGCTGGATCGATCGCTTATTGGGGTGGTGCTGAACGTCGTTCCCCGCCAGCGGATGCCCTTTGTCCAGGAACTGGTCAAACCGGCGTTGGAGCAGCGCGGCGTGGAGGTCCTGGCCGTTTTGCCCCAGGAGCGCCTGCTGCTGTCGGTCAGTGTGGGGGAGCTGGCCGAACTGCTGTCGGGCGAGATCCTGTGCGCGACCGACAAGGTGGATGAACTGGTGGAGCACCTGATGGTCGGGGCCATGAGTGTGGATTCAGCCCTGTCCTACTTCCGGCGCAAACCCAACAAGGCGGTGATCACCGGCGGCGACCGGCCTGACATCCAGCTGGCGGCATTGGAAACCAGCACCAAATGCCTGATCCTGACCGGCAACCTGCGCCCCAGCCCCATTATCCTCGGCCGGGCCGAGGAGGTCGGCGTGCCGATGATCCTGGTCCGGCACGATACCCTCAGTGCTGTGGAGGTGATCGGGCGCTTTTTCGGCAAGACCCGCTTTCACCTGCAAAAGAAGGTGGAACGGTTCGAGGAGATGCTGGAGGACCGGTTTGACTTTGAGCGGCTGTATGCGGCTTTACACATCGAGCATAGGAGGGAAAATGACGACCGGAATTGAAGAGATTCTCGCCCGCGAGATCCTCGATTCAAGGGGAAACCCCACGATCGAGGTGGAGGTGCAACTGGAGTGTGGAGCTAGAGGCCGGGCAGCAGTGCCCTCGGGCGCTTCCACCGGCATCCACGAGGCGCTGGAACTGCGCGACGAGGACCCGTCCCGCTATGGCGGCAAGGGGGTGCTCAAGGCGGTAGACCATGTCAACGACCTCATTGCCGAGGAGTTATGGGGCTTCGATGCCCTGGATCAGGTGGCCCTGGACAGGACCCTGATCGAGCTGGACGGCACGCCCAACAAGGGCCGGCTGGGGGCCAATGCCATTCTGGGGGTCAGCCTGGCGGTGGCCAAAGCCGCAGCCGAAGCACTGGGCCTGCCGCTCTACCGCTACATCGGCGGGGTGTCGGCGCGGACGCTGCCGGTGCCGATGATGAACATCCTCAACGGCGGCAAACATGCCGTGGATGGCCCCGATCTGCAAGAGTTTATGGTCATGCCGGTGGGGGCTCCCTCCTTTGCCGAAGCGTTGCGTTGGGGAGCCGAAACCTACCATGCCTTGAAGAAGGTGCTCAAGACAAAGGGCTACAGCACCGGCATCGGCGATGAAGGGGGCTTTGCTCCTTCCCTCAAGTCGAATGAGGAGGCGGTCGAGCTGATTATCGAAGCGATCCAGCAGGCCGGCTATGAGCCGGGCCGGGATATTTTTGTGGCCCTGGACCCGGCTGCCAGCGAGGTGTATGAAAACGGCCACTATGTGCTGAAGAAAGAGGGGCGCGTGCTCAGCGGCGAAGAGATGGTGGACTTTTATGAAGTTCTGGTGAGCCAATACCCCATCATCTCGATCGAAGATGGGCTGGCCGAAGATGACTGGGACACCTGGGTGCTGATGCAGCAACGCCTGGGCGGCCGCATCCAGATCATGGGCGATGACCTGCTGGTGACCAACGTCGAACGCCTGAGGCGGGGTATTGAGCTAAAAGTGGCCAACAGCATCCTTATCAAGCTGAATCAGATAGGGACGTTGACCGAGACGCTGGATGCCATCGAGATGGCCAAACGGGCAGGCTGGACGGCGGTGGTGTCGCATCGCTCTGGCGAGACGGAGGACACGACCATCGCCGATCTGGTGGTGGCGGTCAACGCCGGGCAGATCAAGACCGGCGCGCCCTGCCGCAGCGACCGGGTGGCCAAGTTCAACCAACTGCTGCGCATCGAAGAGGAGCTGGGCCAGGCGGCGATCTATGCCGGCCTGGGAGCCTTCTACAACCTCAGGCGCTGACAGGTGACCGAAGTCATGATTCCACCTCAATGGACAACTCTAGACCTGGCGGATCAACGCGGCATGGTGATGATCATCGGCGCGTCGGACACCGGCAAGTCCACGCTGGCCCGCTACCTGTTCCAGCTATGGTGCCGACAGGGCCGGCGCGCCGCCTACCTGGACGGCGACGTGGGCCAGAGCACGTTGGGGGTGCCGACCACCATGACCGTGGCGCTGACCTCGGCGCCGGGCGAGGACCGGTTCCCGCCGCAAGGCCACCGGGCATGCTACTTTGTGGGGGCCACCACGCCCCGAGGCCATATGCTCCCCACGGTGATCGGCGCCCATCGCCTGCTGCAAAAAGCGTTGACCTGGGGCGCGGAGGTGATCGTCATGGACACGACCGGCCTGGTGGACCCGGCAGAAGGGGGCAAGGCGCTCAAGCAGTGGAAGATCGAGCTGCTGGCGCCATCGGTCGTGATCGGCCTGCAACGACGGCGGGAACTGGAGCCGATCCTGTGGCCGTTACGCCGCGATGGGCGGGTGCGCTGCCTGGAGCTTTCCGTCTCACCGCACGCTGTGGAGCGGCCCCGCGAACTGCGCATCGCCCGGCGGAGGGAACGGCTGGCTGCCTATCTGGAGGCAGGCCGGCCCCACCTGCTGGAGTTCAAGCGCATGGCCGTCTACGACCTGGAGCGGCTGGCGGTGGGGACCCTGCTGGCTTTTCAGGATGCCGAGGGTCTGTGCCTGGGCCTGGGTGTGGTGGAGGAAACCGACCGGCTGGGGAGCACGGCCATCGTCCGCACGCCGCTGCCAGACCTGGAAGGGGTGTGCAGTGTGCGTCTGGGGGCGGCCCGCTGGGACCTGGCCAATCAACGGGAAATTTAGGGAATTGGGGTTGGACAGGTCAACGATGAAACCGAAACTGCGTCCGGTTGAAGCCTATCCCATTCAGCACCAGGGCCAGCCGATGTTGCTGCTGCGCGATCCATTGCGGCTGAGCGACACCCAGATCGCCCTTCCCCGCCCTCTGGCTCCGCTGCTGGGGTTGATGGATGGCAGCCGCGATGAGGCGGCCCTGGAGGCAGCGCTCCTGCTCCGCGCCGGAGTGCGGCTGGCCCCCGGCCTGCTGTCCAGGCTGCTGGCCGACCTGGATGGGGCCTGCCTGCTGGACAACGAGCGTTTCGTGGAAGCCAGGGCCAGGGCGCTGAGGGCCTACCGCGAAGCCCCTTTCCGCCCGTTGACCACCCTGGACGGCTCCGGGACGGCAGCCGATCCCGACCAGGCAGCGGCCTGGTTGCAAGGCTACATGGAAGCCCTGCCGCCTGCCGCGCCTCGGTCGAACGACAGGCCGATCCGGGGCGTGATCAGCCCCCACATTGATTATCAGCGCGGCGGGCCGGTCTATGCCGAAGTATGGCGGGCGGCGGCCCAGGCAGCCCGTGCGGCAGAACTTGTCATCCTGTTCGGCACCGATCACCAGGGCAGCGAGGGGACGGTGACCCTGACACGCCAGTCGTATGCCACCCCGTGGGGGGTGTTGCCCACCGACGGCCAGGTGGTGGAGGAGCTGGCCAGGGCATTGGGGGAGGAGGCAGCCTTTGCAGAGGAGCTCCACCACCGCACCGAGCACTCGGTCGAACTGGCAGCGGTGTGGCTCCACTTTGTCCGTGACGGCCGGCCGGTGCCGGTCGTGCCGATCCTGTGCGGCAGCTTTGGCGATTTTGTGGCCGGCCAGGGTGACCCGGCGACCCACCCCCCCTTTGCTGCCGCGCTGGAGGTGCTCCGCCGGACGATGGCTTCGCGGCAGACGTTGGTGGTCGCCGCGGCCGATCTGGCCCATGTGGGCCCGGCCTTTGGTGACCCCCACGGCCTGGATTTTATCGGCCGGGCACAACTGCGCCGTGCCGACGAACGGCTGCTGCAAACCATCTACGCCGGGGATGCGGCCGCTTTTTTCGAGCACCTGAAGGCCGAGGGGGACCGGCGGCATGTGTGTGGCCTGCCCCCCATCTATCTGACCCTGCGGCTGCTGGGCCAGGTCAGCGGCGAACCGGCCGGCTATGCCCTGTGCCCTGCCGACCCACAGGGGCTCTCGTGGGTGACGGTGGCCGGGGTAGTTTTGTACCAGGTCGGCGCCACAGGCCCCGCCGCCAACGGCGAGGGGGAGCTGGCGGTTTGTAGCCCTGGAGGGAGAGGATGAAGATTATCGGTGAGAAAATAAACGGCACGCGCCGGCGCGTGGCCCAGGCCATTGAGGAGCGGGATGGGGCCTTTATCCAGGACCTGGCCATCAAACAGGCCCAGGCCGGTGCAACCTGGCTGGATGTCAACGCCGGCACCCATCCAGACAGGGAGGTGGACGATCTGATCTGGCTGGTGGAGGTCGTCCAGCCTGTGGTGCAGGTGCCACTCTGTCTGGATAGCGCCAACCCGCTGGCCCTGGCGGCTGCCCTGAAGGTTGTCGCTCAGACGCCGATGATCAACTCGATCAGCGGTGAGCCGAAGCGGCTGGAAGAGATCCTGCCGTTGGTGGCAGAGCATGGCTGCCCGGTCATCGCTCTGGCCATGGATGACAAAGGGATTCCGGAGACGTGCGAACAGCGCCTGGAGGTGGCGCGCCATCTGATAGCTGCCACCCGCGCCGCCGGCGTGCCCGACAATCGGGTCTATCTCGATCCGCTGGCTATGACCCTGGCCACCAACACCAGGAGCGCCCTGATCACGCTGGACACGATGCGGGCCATCCGCGACGAGTTCCCCGACGCGCACCTGACCCTGGGCCTGAGCAATATCTCCTTCGGGCTGCCGGCCCGGTCGTATGTCAACCGGGCTTTTCTGACGCTGGCGCTGGCCGCCGGGTTGGACAGCGCCATTCTTGACCCGCTCGATCGGGAGATGAGGGCCACGTTGGCCGCTGCCAGGCTGGTGCTGGGGCACGATCCCCATTGTCTCGGCTACACCCGTGCCTACCGCGCCGGGCTGTTCAGCAGGCCGGGCGACAGGGCCGGTTGAACAGACAAGGGGATTGAGCAGGCACCCTATTCCCTTCTCCCTTCTCCCTTTTCCTGCTTCAGGCTCATGGCCCAGGCAAAGATCTGGCTGAACTGAGGATCGGCAGCCAGCTCAATATAGTGCACCCGACCGGCTATGGCCTGCGCTTCAGCACGCCGGGTCCGAGATAGCAGAGCCATCCTGGCTCCCATGCCGGCTGCGTTGCCAACCTGGCGGAAGCGATCCGGCGGCAACCCGGGCAACAGGCCGATTGCCCGCGCACTGGCCAGGTCCAGGTAGGTGCCAAAGGCGCCGGCCACGATCACCCGGTCAATGTCGTCGGCGGCCAGTCCGTTTTTCCCCAACAGCACCTCGATGCCGGTGCGGATGGCCCCTTTGGCCAGTTGCAGCTCGCGTACATCTTTTTGGGTAAAGGTGATGGCCGGGCGGTTGCCCTCCTGTTCGACCAGGATAAACTCGCGGACGCGGCCCTCATCGCGCACGCGGGGGTGGGGGCCCATCCTGCCCCGGCTGTCAACCACCCCGGCCTGGACAAGCTGAGCCAGCGTATCCAGGATGCCCGAGCCGCACAACCCCACTGCCGGCACGCCGCCGATGGTCTGATACTCGATCCGGTCGCCGACCAGCCGCAGATGCTCGATGGCGCCGTTCGCTGCCCGCATCCCATGCCTGATGTGAGCCCCTTCAAAAGCCGGGCCGGAAGCACAGGAGAGGCTGGTCAACCTGCCCCGCTTGGACAGGCAGACTTCGGTGTTGGTGCCGATGTCCAGGGCCAGCACCACCCCTTCCGCCTGGGCGATTTCGGTGGCCAGCAACATGGCCACATGGTCGGCTCCCACATAGCCGGCGATGTTGGGCAGCAGATGGACATAGGCCCCCGGCGCGATCTGGAGCCCCAGGTCGCGGGCCTTGATGTCCAACGCCGAGGTGACGGCCGGGACATAGGGGGCGGTCGCCAGTTGCTGGACCGGCAGCCGCAAAAAGAGGTGATGCATGGCCGTATTGCCCACAACCACCATCTCGACGATCTGGGCCGGTTCAGCGCCGATCTGAGCGCACATCCTGGCGGCTGTCTCGTTCAACAGATCGGTGACCATCGTTTGCAGGCGCAGGGCCTCAGCCGGGCCTCGCTGGGCAAAGGCGATGCGGGTGATGACATCCTCGCCGCAGGCGATCTGGGGGTTCATCACCCCCTCCGCGGCCAGCGTTTTTCCGGTTTCCAGGTCAATCCCGTAGATGGCGATCTTGGTCGTGCCCAGGTCCACCGCCAGCCCCAGCGGGTGAGCCGGCGGGGGGAGCAGAGCTACGATCTCTCCATCGCGCACCACCACGCGAACCTGCCACTCCTGGCTCCTCAAGCGGGGCGAGAGGTCACGCAAGACGGTCAGGTCCACCCGACTCACCCGGACCCCGTGTTGCTGCTCCAGCGCCTCCAGAAGCCGCCCGGCATCGGCGCGCAGGTCGTCCAGCGAGGGGACAGGGAGTGTGAGCCGGTATGTGTTGACCGGCGGGTCGAGGCTGACAGGCACCTCTACCCCCTCAACCTGGGTGCGCTGCGGGGTGGTGAGCGATTCGGGGGGGACACGCACCCGACACCGGCCCAACGGGATGGTCAGGCAGGCCAGGCGGTAGCCCTGGGTCAGCTCTGGGGGACTGAGGTGAATCCTTTCCCCTGCTCCCGGTTCTGACACCTCCCCATCCAGAACCTGCACCCGGCAGCGGCCACAGCTTCCCGCTCCACCACACGGGCTGACCAGTTCCACGCCCAGTTGACGGGCGCAATCCAGCAGCGATTGTCCAGAGGGGCACTCGCCCCGCCGCCCCACCGGTTCAAAGTCCACATAAACCGACTTCACCTGCTTCCTACCTCCTGACCGCCTCGGCGAGCATGTTCAGCAACGCCTGGCGCTTTTCGGCATGCTGAGGCTCGTCAAACAGAGGGGTGCACTCCTTCGCTTCTGCCTCGCCCACGGTAAGCTGGCCGGCAAAAACAAAGCAGGAGGGCCGGCCGCACGCCTTGCAGTTGGTTTGGGGCAGGAGCCTGTAGATTTCCATCGCCACCAGGCGCCTGCGGGCCGTGTGCAGCGGCGTCAGATTCTCACGATCCATCCAGATGCGGTTGATGGCGGCGATGATCTTTTCCAGTTGAATGGTCGCCGTGTCGCGGTCCGGCAGGTTGCTGATGGTGATCTCGTGTGGTTTCAGGGCCACGGCATGGTCTTCAAAGCGGAAGGTGATCTGCCCGGCAGTGGGGTTATAAATGGCATCCTTCCACTGAGCGTTCAGGTAGGGAAAGACGGCGCTGATGTCCTCCTCAAAGCGGGCTGTGGCATTCCAATACTCGGCGCCAGGTTCACAGGCCGGCGCCTCCAGGTGCAGGTCATAATCTTTGGCAATAAACATGGCTATTTCTCCTTCTATCTTTCAGACAGGCTCCCCGACAGGGCCCAGTGTACCATGCTCTGGGGCAGAAGTCAATCCGGCATCCATCTGGAGGACAACTGCGAGCAGTTGTCCTACAACTGTTGACAAAATTCCCATCATCTGGTAAAATAGCAATATCTCCATGACCCCGCCAGCGGGCCAGGCATATTGAGAGGTTGCTTAACAATTCACCGGAGACCCTTTAGCGGCTCGTAGACACAGAGATCCACTGGGACAGGTAGTTACAACGAAGGACGAAAAGGAGACAGTTGAAGTATCATTAACAGGACTTGTGCGGTTGCTTTCGCTTTGGACATGGACCACCATGAATTTAGAGGATAGCCATGAACCTTTCTTTTGAAGCCTCGATCCTGCTCTCTCCGCCGGAACTCTTTACCCTGGCTTCGCTGCTGGGGGGCAAGACCCTGATCGGCGTTCCCGACCCCTTCCCCGGCTGGCTGACCGAAGAGATCCAACAGGCCATGCAATCGGCCCAGAGCAGCCTGGGGCATAAAGGTTATCTGCATGCGGAAGGCGATGAGCTCAAGATGGATGCTCTGGTCGCTGCCTTGATCGGGACACTCATTCAACCTCACTCTGTTCTCCTCTCTACCCTCAGCCGACCCTCTGCCCCTCTCCAGCAGGAGGGCCTGTACCACCGTCCGCCTTTCATCGTTCACCTCAGCCCCCAACAGGATGGGTATGAACTGCGTCCTGTGGCAGAGCGCGATGAGGTAAGCGCCCTGCTGCGCCAGCGCTGGGGGCCGGAGATGGAGAGCGCCGCGCCGGGTAAACCTTTCTCCCTGCCCGAGGCCGATCTCCTGGGAATACGCCAGGCACTGGAAAGCGCACAATCGGCTGCCGATTTACAACGCGCCGGGGTGAGCGATGCTTTTCTGTCCACCTGGCAGACGGTGCGGCGCAACGGCTCGTTGGTCGTGATGCGTCAGCGTGGCACCTGGCAGGCAGGCGGGCTGGGCTTTCTGGAAGGCGAAAACGGCCTGTGGAGGCTGCGCTCTTTCCGGTCCAATGCGCAAGATTGGGTGGAATGCCTGCCCTGCTCTGCACCCGAGCTGTGGCACGGAGTGGAGGCGCTTCTGGAGCGGTACTTTTTCGAGTAGGGAGCAGACGGCAATGGAGCGCATCATCGTTACCGTCAAACGCCAGGACGAAAGTCAGGAGCGCGATCTGGAATTGCCGGCCGATCTGAGCGCTGAAGCGCTCATCCACGAGCTTTCTCTGGCATGGGGCTTGAGGGAGAGCCATGAGGTCTATGCTCAACCGCCTGATCGCCTCCTGGCTCCGCACGAAACCCTTGCCCAGGCCGGGGTGTGGGATGGCGCCCGACTGATCCTCCGCCCATCTGGCGAGGGGTGGTCAGCCACGCGCGGAGCCGTCGCTCCGCCCCAGGCGCCTTCTCTCTCACCGCCCCTGCAGGGGCCGGTCAAAGGCTGGCGCCCGTTGGGAGTGACTGCCGGGCAGCCTCCGGCAGCGCCTGAACCACCCCCCTCCTCCGGCGGCTACACCTGGAAGCGCGTGGATGAAGATTGAATCCAGAGGAAAGGGGGTGATAATCAGAATTTTCTCTCAGGAAAACCTTCCCAACTCAATTTTTAGCAGGAGGATACTATGGCACGGATCAAAATCACTCCAGAGCAGGTGCGGCAGGTGGCTTCGCAGTTCGCCCAATCTGCTTCACAGAGCGAGGAGATGGTGGCCCGCCTGACCAATGCCATCAACTCGATGCAACCCGAATGGGAGGGCATGACCTCGCAGCGCTTCTACAGCGACTTTCAGCAGTGGAGCGCGCAGATGAAGCAATTCACCGAGCTGCTCAAGAGCATCAACCAGCAACTTAATCAAATCGCCGACCGCTTCGCCGCTGCCGACCAGCAATAACGTTCACGAGCAGGGGGCCCTCATCCGGTGGGGGCCCCCACCCCGGACAGACTGTAACCTGTCGGGCAAAAAGCGTCAACGGAGGTTGACGCCCGGCGCGAGAGCGCCCCAAAAGGCCGATTTCCAATCGGCGCACGACGGCAGACAGCCAGGCAGGTAGTTACAATCTTTGGTGGATCGCCATGCGCATTCTGGTTGTTCCCGAGTCATTGCGCGCCCGGGCCATTCAACTGCGCCAGGCGGCCATAGAGCTGGAGGAACTCCAGCAGCAGGTGCAACGCGCCTGGGCCGGGCTGGACTGGG
>Ga0209162_1002838_pt1 | contig 14663 bp, 13 predicted proteins | sample YNPNPMetaG_FD_187121 | JGI IMG/M metagenome (GOLD analysis project Ga0209162, IMG submission 187121) | Anoxygenic and chlorotrophic microbial mat microbial communities from Yellowstone National Park, USA - YNP NP MetaG (SPAdes) (version 2) ... | reverse complement strand
GAGCCATTATTCCCGCGATACGAGCGGGGTCGGGTCCGGGTAACCCGTACCAGACCTCAACCGTGTCGCGACTATGAACGAGCACCTTCTTCACCAACTGGCGGAGAAGGTGCTTCTTTTTTGCGTTCTCCGCCGAGGCCAGGACCTCCTCGAAGTCCGCCAGCGTCTTCCGCAGGAACTCGCGGTCCAGCTCCGGCAGGCTCAGCCGCTCCCGCCGCTCCTCCAGGTCGGTACGCTCGGCCTCCAGCTCGGCCAGCCGGGCCTTGAGGTCGCGGACCTTTCCATTGCAGGTATCGGCGTCGAGCCTGCCCGTCTCGAAGGCCTCAAGGTAGCGATCCACGCGGCCCCGGACATCGGCCATCTGCGCTTCCACCCGCCGGATGTCCTTGGTGAGGTCGGGCTTCTCCGATTCGAGCCGCTTGTTGGCCTCTGCCCAGATGCGGGCTATGAGGTTCTCGTCCTGAAGCATGGCCTTGATGTCCTGGACGATGCCCGCCTCCAGCAAGTCCGCCCGGACATAGTCCTGGTCGCAGTCGTGGGTCGAGAGCCGCTTGGTGCAGACGTAGTACGGGATGCTGCCGGCGTCCTTCCGACTGCGGCAACTGATGCCGACCATCGGTCGGCCGCACCGCTTGCACTTCATCAGGCCGGACAAGAGCCGCGAGCCGTTGTTCCATCGCCTGCCGCTCACGTCCTCCCGCCGCTGGTCCAGGATTTCCTGGGCCTGGCTGAAAAGCACCTCGGAGACGATGCCGTCGTGGTTGCCCTCGTAGACGACCTCGCGCCAGCGGAGCTTGCCGACGTAGACGGGGTTCCGCAGGATGTTGATGATGACCCGCTTGTCCCACTTCTTGCCGCTCCGCCTGCGGCAGCCGGAGCCGTTGAGCTTCTTGCAGATGGTCTGCGTGCCCTCCCGGCCGAGGGCGTACATCTGGAACATCTTCCTGACGACGAGCGCCTCTTCCTCGCGGGCGACCAGGCCCTTCTCCGGGTCGAGCCGGTATCCGTAGGGCACCATGCCGCCCACGAAGTCGCCGCCCTTGGCCTTCTTCTCCATGCCGACCTTGGTCCGCTCGACGATGGTCGCGTGCTCGAACTCCGCGAAGACACCGAGCATCTGGAGCATCATCTTCCCGGCGGCGCTGGCGGTGTCGAACGGCTCGGTGATGCTCTTGAGGACGATGTTCTGCTTGGTGAGCTCGTCCACCATCTGGGCGAGCTCGCGGACCTTGCGGCTGAGCCGGTCCACGCGGAAGACCAGCAGCACGTCGAACGCCTTGACCGAGGCGTCGTAGAGCATCTCCTCCAGGCCGGGCCGGTTCATGTGCGTACCGGACTCCGTGTCCCGGTAGATTTTGAAGAGCGACCAGTCCTCGTCGTACTGGCTCTTGCAGTAGGCTTCGAGACGGTCCTTCTGGGCGTCGAGCGAGTATTTCTGGTGGTCCTCGTCGGTGCTGATCCGCGTGTAGAACGCTATTCTCGGCATCGGGCCACGTTCTCCTAACATGTTTTCCGGCGGCCACTTGCGCCGCCACGCATGATCACACCCTTGCTCATCCGGCCGGAAAAGCCAAGGCGATTCCTGCCCGGTTCTTCCATTTCTCAAAAGGCCCCCGCGGGAAGGACATGCGGGACGGGAAAAACCGTTTGACTGCTAACGGCCGTTAGATACAATGCTGGGGTCTGTCTGAAGGGAGCATTGGCGATGGCACGACCGGCGACAACGGAAGCGACCCCGCGACAGCGGGAAATACTTGCCTGGATCAAGGCGTTCATCCGCGACCACGGCATGCCGCCGACGGTGCGCGAGATCGGCGACGCCTTCGGCATCAAGAGCTCCAGCGTCTTCCACCTGCTGAAGGAACTGGAGCGGAAGGGCTACCTGGAACGCGGTGGACTCGGCGCGCGGTCGCTCATCGTCAAGGGCCGCAAGCGCGTGCCCTGCGGCTGCGTGGAGGTGCCCATCGTCGGCCGCATCCCGGCGGGCCGTCCCGTCGAGGCCATCGAGCACGAGACCGGAACCCTCCACGTGAACAAGGAGTTGCTTCGCGGGCGCGGCGGCTTCGCGCTTCAGGTCGTCGGGGACAGCATGGTGGAGGCGGGCATCCTCGACGGCGACTATGTCATCGTCCGCAAGCAGGAGACCGCCGAGGACGGCGATGTTGTCGTGGCGCTCATCGAGGACGAGGCCACGCTCAAGCGGTTCCATCGCGAGGGCGACGGCGTCCGGCTGGACCCGGCCAACAGCCGCATGCAGCCCATCCACGTGCGGACGGGCGAGTTCAGAATCCAGGGGAAGGTGGTCGGCGTCCAGCGTCACCTCGGCCGCTTTCCGCAACAGATATAGGCAAGGAGCGGCCGATGGCGAACGACTACGCACCCAAGTTGTTCCTGCGGCAGGCGGAGAACGCGCTGCTCAGGGAGTATTTCACGGCCCGGGGCGAACTGGGCGACGTCGATTGGGACAACCTCGAGGAGACGGACGTCGATGCCGTCTACGCAGCGTGGCAGGCGCTGCCCGAGGACAAGGCCGAGGAGGTCGAGCAGGATTTCCGGGACATCTTCGACTTGGCCTCGGAAGACGGCACGCGGGCGCTGATAGACGAGAGCAGGTTCCACGACCCCGCCGTGAACCTGGCGGCGGAACTCGAGACCCACGACGGTTTCCTCAACAAGGCCTTCTGGGTCTTCCTCAACCATCGGAAACTGTTCGACCTGGTATCCATCCTAGACCGCGCCGACCACCTCAATGGCCGCTACTGGCGTAAACGGAAGGATATTCCCAAGAAGCAGCCGGACCTTTCCGCCGAAGCGATCCGCGAACTTGGGGACGCCCTGGGGGCCTACTACCGCGAGAACCAGGGCCGTGGGAAATGGTGCAACGTCGAGCATTACATCCGGGCGGACCGTTACCACTACTTCTTCGGCTACCCGAAGGACTACACGGACACCTTCATCGGATACGACGACCAGGGGCGGTTCGAGCGGCGGCGGCAGAACCCCGCATTCGAGGTGGTCTTCATCTATGACCCCGTCGACGGCACGCTCGACCTCTACGCGCAGGGCGACAAGAACCTGAAGCAGAACCTGCAGAAACTCTTCAGCCGCGCCATTCTTCACGAGGAGCTGGGCGAGGAGAACAGGAACTCGCACCCTTACGAATTGAATGGGCTCAAGAACCGCGCGTTCGCCTTCCCGACCGACCCGGCGGACCGCATCACCGAGGTGAGAACGCGGCAGATGCGGCTGTCCATCGTCGGCAACGAGCGCAAACGCATCACGTTCGAGGTGCCGCCGAAAGGCGCGCCTGCGGACATCCACGACCTCATCCAAGAGGCGCTCCACAAGCAGAGACTTCCGCTCTCGATGGTCAACGTGACTTCGGCCGTCATCCAGCTGCGGTTCAGCAATGGCAACGGCCGCCGCGACAAGACGGTCTCCTTCAGGGTAACGATGCCCGACTCCTGCAACCTGAAGGACAAGCCGGAGCACCTGGTGGCCAAGAAGTACCTGAAACTGTGGGGGCTCGAACGTGAGTAACCCGCTCGCCGTGATATGGGAACGAGCCGACGCCAAGGAACCGCGATTCAGCGGCGACGAGGTTGCGGCGTGGGACGACGGCTTGGTCGGGCGGTTCGCCGACGCCGGGCTCGTCCATCAGGTCGAGAACGCCACGTCGGTGGTCTGCGACGCCTGCGCTGACGGGCACGTCGAAGACGTGACGTTCATCGAGAGTCCGCGCCGCTCGGCCGTGCGGGCCTACATCCACTGCCCCGAACACGGCCGGGTGCGAGTTCCCCTCGACCGGCTCAGGCAGTGGGAGATCGACTTTGGCGGCATTGCAAGCGCCGTCGCCCAGGCCCTGGAACTGGCAGGCGACATCGAGGAAGTCGTGCCCGGACGGGTCTGGTTCCTGGGCAAGGCCACCATCGCCGCGATTTCGCGCGAGTTGTTCCTGGCGCGCGGGCTGACGTGGCAGGACGCAGCCGAAGTCCTGGGAAAGAGCTCTCGCCTCAACGCCGCCAAGTCGGCGCTCGTGCTCGTCGCCGGTGAAGTGCCGCCCGAAGACATCTGGAACAGCGACGCGCCGCCGGTGGCGGCGCTCAAGACCGTAGCGGCCTGGAACAAGTCGGGACTGTCCATCGACCGTGGACACCTTGAAGCTCTGCTGGCCACGGGTCGGAAGAAGACCCCGGCTGTCCCGCTGGTGTCCTTCCCCACCCCCGCGAGCACGACGTGGGCCGACGTACGGTTCGTGGTCACGGACGCTGCGCTACGCATCGAGGCCAAGGGGAAACGCAAGGACTACACCTTCGCTGAGGCTGGCTTCGAGGAGCGGCGAAAGAAGGATACGCCGGACCGCCTCTGGGCCCTGCTCAAGATGTTCGGCACGCACGGTGGTGTTCTGCCTTTCAAGGCCGTCGATGAGAAGACCCGGACCAACCTCAAGCAGTACGTATCGGACCTTCGCCAGCGGCTCGCGGCGCTTCTGCCCGGTATCGAGGGCGAGTCGATTGTCTATGACAAGGACGAGTCGGCCTACCGAACGGCCTTCGGAATCTCGTCCGAGCGGACACTGCAATTTCCGACGCCTGAAGGCGCGTCCTGGACTGACGTGTCCATCGCCCCGCACGGCGACACCGGCGTTCGCATCGCCGTGACCGCCAGCGAGACGTTCTCCGCCTCCGGTTACACGGAGGATGAGGAAGACGGCGGCGACGTGCACCAATGGGAAGCCGCCGAGCGCGAGGGCACCGTCGAGCGGACGTATGACCTGCGCACGCTGGGCCTGGCCGACGACCGGGGCCGGCTGAACCGCGCCGGTCAGGCGCTCCTGGCGGTCCTTGCGGGCAAGGGAACCGTCCAGCGCAAGGCCGACGACAGGGGAATGTTAGAACTCTGCGGCGTTCTGACCAATCTAGTGGGCATCGACGAGTCGCCCTTCGAGTTCACGCCGCTCGGCGAGAAATGGGTCGCGTTGTTCGACATCTCTGTGTGCGTATAGACAACGACATGAGACAGTGCCAAGTCATTTTTGCGGACGACTCCGACGCGCGCTACGTCAGCCTCGTCAAAGACCTGGCCGGATGTCTGAGCAGGCGGGAGGTTGTGCCATTGCTGGGGGCTGGGATCTCGCATGAGTCCCCTTCGCGTCTCCCCGTTGCCAACCAGCTTGTTCTGCCATTGATTGACGTTCTATGGCGCTCAGGGGAATTCGCCTTTCGCGATCTCAGACCATCATTACTCGACACGAAAAGGCTCGAAGCCGTTTTGCATCAAGCGAGGCTGGAACGGCTTCTTGACGCACTGTGTCAGACGCACGGAGAGCGAGCACTCGACTACCTGTCGCCGTTGGCAAGCAGAATCTGGAACCCGAACCACGCGGCTATTGCCCGCCTCGCCAAGGAAGGGCTGCTTTCTTGGTGCATCACGTTGAACTTCGACCTGTTACTTGAGGAAGCGATGCTGGCTCACGGGCTTGGTTTCCGCATAACTTGTCCGCTCGTTGGCAGGGAGTTTGTTTCGGCCACCAGGGCGCCGTCCTTGACCATAGTGAAACCCCATGGCTCTTTCGCACCCCATGAGAGCCAATACCGGCAGTACGAGCTCCTATCGGCGACGCTCTCTCAGATCGGGAGCAGGCCATCAAGACGGAATACACAAGCGTTCACACAAGCACTCGCCGAGCACCCTGTCGTACTGGTCGCTGGATACAGCGACGATGATTGGGATATATTCCCTATTCTGGCTCGCCTTTCAGGGGTGATTGGGCGTGTCATTTGGGTTGAGTTCGGCAATGAAGACCAGGTCCGACGGCGGGCGAATCCTTTGAATAGCAACGAGCCTTGCCACGCTCTTCGGAACCGAGTCTTCCCATGGCTCTGCGAGAGCGGCCCGTCTTCATGTCTTGTCATCGGCCGCTGCAGAAACGTCCTTGCCGATATTCTCGGCGAGCTCGGCATTGCTGAATCGCCATGCCCGATGCACTCGGCACAAGTGGCAATGCCCGACGCGAGCAGGTTCAATGCCGACCGTGGACCTACAGACATATCGGCATTGCGCACCATGGCCTCCTTGGGTCTACTGGTTCAGCAGGTGAGCCGTTTCAGTGAGAGACTATTGGAATGGTTGTTGGACCACGCGAGAGTAGCCGGAGAGCCGGCGCTACAGGCGACTCTCGAAGATGCTCTGGGACACACCCGCCACACCTACGGCAATCTCGAGGCCGCCATCCGACACACCAAACGAGCATTGTCGCTCAAGCGCGAGAATGGGCCAAGAGAGGAAACGGCAGGTATGGTGGTGTGGCTTGGCTATGAATATCTATGCGTGGCGAAGCGGCCACACCCGGCGAAGGTATGGCGTCTACTGGGATGGGCATACTTCCTCATAAAGGGATTATGGTTGCTACGCAAGGGAGTTGGTCTTGCCGCGCCAATGGAACGGCCGAGGCAAATTGCTCTTGCAGCGTATTATCGAGCAGACCTTCTCCATAGTTGGGGTAGCCTGTTCATGCTTCTCGGTCCAGGGTGGGCGCGCGCCTGCCGTCCTATATTTCGCATTGTCACTCGCATCTACGACAGGATCGCAGGAGAGTCCGAATTGATGGACGGCGAGTACTACTGGCTGCGGCATCTTGAGGCCCGGCTCTTTGCTGGAGCGCATGTGGACAGGCAGGACACGGAGAAGATGCTGAACGAGATAGAGCACGGCTATCAACTGGTTCAAAACAACGTCCAAATCGGCAATGTGCACGCATACAGGGGGCTCGTGGCTTACGTCCTTGGCTGTGGCACACACACCGAACGACAACAAGAAGCGGAATCATGGTTCAGGAAGGCCGCCCAAGCGTGGGAGAGTGCGGCGGAAGGCGTCAGTTCCGGCAGTCGTCGCCTGTGCATTTTTCGCCGATTCGCAGGGCTGACTGGATTAAGTGAGGCCGTCCGCAGTTTCCTGAAGCACTCGTAACGGCGCTGGACGCGCCAGCCAAGCCCCCGGTTATTTCTGACCAGCACTGCGCCGGCGTTTCCGAAAAATCTTCGCGCCCGCAGTGCACCCGCAACCTCGGTCTGTCGATGCGGTTACCGCTCGCACAGCCCCTGATCTGATGCCGCCGCGGTGATTTCTGACCCGAGCGCTCCATGCGCTCGAACAGAGATCACGACCGTCAGCGGCTGGAGCAGGAACTCGGGGGCGAGACCTACACCTCCCTCCTGCGGCAACTTCACGAGACCAACGCCTTCCTTCGCCGGTTCGGCGACTGGGCGGACTTCATCGCGTTCATGCGCGAGGGAACGTCCGACGACCCGCTCAAGGAGGAGGCGCTTCTGGCCATCCTCGAGGCCCACGCGGGCGACCGCGACCCGCGCTGGCGGGCCGTCCTTCTGGCCGTTTTCTGGCCGGGCCTGGACTCCATCTTCAACCGCAAGAAGCACTGGGACGCCGACGCGGACGAGCGCTGGCAGAATGTCCAGTGGGCGTTCCTGCAGACCGTGTGCAGGGTGAACGTCCGCCGTCGGACGGACCACCTCGTCAAGCGGCTCATGAGCGGCACCATCCACCGCCTTCACGATGAGTACCGCCGCGTCTGGCGACTCAACGAGCACGAGACGGCGACCGACCCGGAGCATCTCGAAGAACTGCTGGACGGCGGCGAAGAACTGGACTTCGACGCGATGGACCTCCGCGCCAAGCAGGAGGCGGAAATCAAGCGACTCCGCGAGCACGCGGATGCCGGGCGCATCTCCGAGGCCGATTTTCTTCTCCTTGTGGGCACCCGCGTCTACGGCAAATCCGCCGCCCAGTACGCCCGCGAGACCGGCATGAGCTGCGACCTCGCGCGAAAGCGCCGCCTCCGGGCCGAGGCCGCCATCCGCAGGGCCGAGGAGGGGCGATGAGGAATCCTGTCCCGCTCGCGGCCCCTCCCCCGGGCTTTTGTCTTTCGGAGACGAAGCGAATGACCGGCGACCGTGGAGCGACGGAGATGATCACCCGGACCGAGGCCAGACAGCTCATCAACGACCTCTTCGAGGAAGAGGCCCTCGTGATCGGCGGCCTGGTGGCGGTGCACCGGCTGGACGACGACCTCGTCTGGCGGCTGGTGAAGAACCTGGACGTCATCCGGGGCAAAGCCCTCCGGCGCATCGAGGCCAGGGGAGACGACGGCGGAAACGGCGGCGCGACGGCGCGCCCCAGCCTCAAGCCGCACCCGGCCATCGAGGATTTCCTTCTGGCCATTCGGAGGGCGTAGCCGGTGACGACCACGCCCTCCATCGAGATCAAGCGGCACTACGAGGCGCTTTCGGAGCAGGAGACGAACGAGATGGTCGGCACAGTGGCCGACATGCTCGTGACCTTCATCAAGAACCGCAAGGACGAGCGACCCGAGCCGGGCCGCACGACAGGATCCAAGGCGGAGATCAGTACGCAGCACACAGGGAGATGAACATGGCCCGAGCGAGAAACAGCGACCCATTCACGTCGCACGAAGCGGCACACGAGGCCGAGGCGAGCGGACGCGCCGGAGCGCACAGGCAGCTTTGCCTCGGGGAAGTGCTGAGAAAACCAGGCCAGACGGCGGCTGAGATCGCCGTGGCCGTGGGGCTGGAACGACACGCCCCTTCCCGCCGTCTGCCGGAACTCCGCGACGTGGGACTGGTCGAGAACGGCCCGGCCCGCATCTGCAAAGTCACCGGGCGGATGAGTCTCACCTGGCTTCCGACGAAGCCTGCCTGCCGCGACGGCGGCGCAGGCGGGGAGGTCCAGTGATGGCTACGCTCGACTTTTTCGTCCGCGAATCCGATGCCGAGTATCGCGAGAAGGCCAAAGCATTCCTGACCTCGCACCAGCTCGCCGACTTCCGCAGGTGTCCGCTGCTCTACTGGCACAAGGTGCAGGGCCTCGTTCCCGACGAGGACCGGCCCGCCTACCTCCTGGGCCGGGCGGCGCACGTGCTCATTCTCGAAGGGCGCGAGCGCTTCGACGCGGAGTATGCCGTCGGCGGGCCCATCAACGCCCGCACGGGCAAGCCCTTCGGGACGAACACGCAAGCCTACGCCGACTGGGCGGCGGCGCAGGGCAAGCTCGTCATCACCGAGGAGCAGTTCGCCCTGGTCGTCAATCTCGCGACGGGCGTGCGCTCCCACGCCATCGCGGCCGAACTGCTCTCCGACGGCGTGCCCGAGGGCGTCGTCCGCACCGAGTACTGCGGCCGGCCCTGCCAAGCGCGGATCGACTTCTTCAATCCTCAGCGCGGGGTCATCGACCTGAAGACCTGCGACGACCTGACGTGGTTCGAGGCCGACGCGCGGCGTTTCGGCTACGCGAATCAGTTCGCCTTCTACCACGCCCTCATCATGCGGGCGACGGCCGAGGATGCGCCCGTTCACGTCATCGCCGTCGAGAAGAAGCCGCCCTATCGGTGCGGCGTGTGGCGGATGTCGGCGCAGACGCTGGACGTCGCGCGGCGCGAGAACGAGGCGGCGATTGCCCGACTCGACGAGTGCGAGTCCCGGAACCTCTGGCCCACGGGATACGAGGAGGTCCGGGCGTTCGATTACGTGTGAACCTGCCTGCCGGCAGGCAGGCCGACGGGCGGGCGGGATGGCGTGACCGGGCCTCGGGCCACCCGGTCGGGACTCCCTGTGCCCGCTCGCCCGTCACCTGTGTCCGCACAGACGGACAGGAAGGAGACATTGCGATGGGACTCATGGAAACCATCCAGCGCGGCAAGACGCCGATGCCGCCGCGGCTGCTGGTCTACGGAACCGAAGGCATCGGCAAGAGCACGCTGGCGGCCAATGCGCCGAAGCCGATCTTCGTGCAGACGGAGGACGGCCTGAACGAGATCGCCTGCGAGAAGTTCCCGCTGGCGACCACGGTCGATGACGTGCTGGCCGCGCTGGCGGAACTGGCGGCCGAGGAACACCCGTACCAGACGGTCGTCCTCGATAGCCTGGACTGGACCGAGCGGCTCATCTGGGACGCGGTCTGCGCCGAGTTCCGCGTCGCGAGCATCGAGAAGGCCGATGGCGGCTACCAGCGCGGCTACGTCCATGCCCTCACGCACTGGCGGAAGGTCGTGGATGCGCTGAACGCACTCCGCGTCGGCAAGGGGCTCGCCGTCATCCTCATCGCCCACGCCAAGGTGGAGAAGTTCGAGGACCCCGAGGCGACCACCTACGACCGCTACAGCCCGCGCCTGCATAAGCACGCCTGCGCCCTGCTGACCGAGTGGTGCGACGCGGTGCTCTTTGCCACGCGGAAGTACCGCACGGAGACGGAGGACACCGGCTTCGGCCGCACAAGGACCATCGCGGTCGGCGTGGGCGCGGAGGGCGGCGAGCGCATCCTGCGCTGCGTCGGCTCCCCCGCGTGCGTGGCCAAGAATCGCTTCGGCCTTCCGGCCGAACTGCCGCTTTCGTGGCCGGCGCTAATGTCGGCGCTGACCCAGGAGACCCAACAACCCCAGAAACAGAAAGGAGAAGTGGCCCATGGCTAACCTCAATGGATTCAACGCGAACCAAGTGGAACCGGCAGCCGACTTCGAGCCGATCCCGGCGGGAAAGTACGTCGCCGTCGTCACGGCCTCGGAGATGAAGCCCACCAAGAACGGCAACGGCGCGTACCTGGAACTGACCTTCCAGGTCATCGAGGGCGAGTTCAAGAACCGCCTTCTCTGGGCGCGGCTCAATCTCGACAACCCCAACCCGCTGACGGTCAAGATCGCCCGGAGCGAGCTCTCCGCCCTTTGCCGGGCCGTTGGCGTCATGGAGCCGAAGGACTCCTGCGAACTGCACAACCTGCCGCTCGTCATTTCCGTCCGGCAGAAGACCGACGCCGACGGCGAAGTGCGCAACGAAATCAAGGGCTACGCCAAGCGGGAGACCGCGGGCGGCGCGAAGCCCGCTCAGAACCCCAATCCGACGCCGCCGTGGAGGCGCGGATGACGGAGGTGCTGCTTCCCATCCGCACGTGGTCCGAGCCGAACCTTCGCGGCCACTGGGGGCGGCGCGCCCGCAGGGCGCACAAGCAGCGCGAGGCCGCCCGGCAACTCGTCCGGGCAGCCCTCGCCCCGCTGCCGCCGGACTCGGACAGGCGAAAGACCGTCGTGCGGCTGACGCGTATCGGGCCGCGCCAGCTCGATTCGGACAACCTCGCCGCCGCGCTCAAGCACGTCCGCGACGGCGTGGCCGACGCCCTGGGCATGGACGACGGCGACGAGCGGCTGAGGTGGCTCTACGCACAGCGCAACGGAAGACCCGGCGAATACGCCGTCTTGGTGGAAATCCGATGATGCAACTTCGGCCCTATCAGCAGGAGGCCGTCGAGGCGCTCTATGAGCACCTGCGACGGCGCGACGACAACCCGTGCGTGGTGATTCCCACGGCGGGCGGCAAGACGCCCGTCATGGCGACCGTCTGCAAGGACGCCGTCGGCCGATGGGAGGGCCGCGTGCTCATCGTCGCGCACGTGAAGGAGCTGCTCGAGCAGGCCGTGGAGAAGCTCCACCTCGTCGCGCCGGACATGTGGCACCAAATAGGCGTTTACTCGGCGGGCCTGAAGAGCCGGGACACCGAGCATCCCGTCATCGTCGCGGGCGTCCAGTCGGTCTACAGGCGGGCGGCGGAACTCGGCCGCTTCGACCTGGTCATCATCGACGAGGCGCACTGCATCCCGCCGGACGGCGACGGCATGTACCGGACGCTCATCGCTGGGCTGAAGGAGACGAATCCGGCGCTGCGGATCATCGGCCTGACCGCGACGCCGTTCCGCATGACGAGCGGCCCCATCTGTGCGCCAGAGAACGTCCTCAACTCGGTCTGCTACGAAATCGGCGTCCGCGAACTCATCGTCCAGGGCTACCTCTGCCCCCTGGTCTCGAAGGCGGGTCGGGAGAAGGCCGACACGAGCGACCTCCACGTCCGGGCGGGCGAGTATGTCGCCAGCGAAGTCGAGACGCTCATGGACACCGACCTCCTCGTGGAGTCGGCCTGCCGGGAAATCCTCGACTACACCCGCGACCGCAAGGCGTGCCTCATCTTCACCAGCGGCGTCAGGCACGGGACGCACGTGACGGAGACGCTCCGGCGGATGGGGGCGAACGTGGAGGCCGTCTTCGGCGAGACGCTCGACTTCGAGCGCGACACGACGCTGCGGGAGTTTCGGGCCGGGCGGCTCAAGTACCTGGTGAACGTCAACGTCCTCACGACCGGCTTCGACGCGCCGAATATCGACTGCGTGGCCATGCTGCGGCCGACCATGTCGCCGGGCCTCTATTACCAGATGGTCGGGAGGGGCTTCCGGCTCTGCGAAGGCAAGAAGGACTGCCTCGTCCTCGACTTCGGCGGGAACGTGCTTCGGCACGGTCCCGTGGACGCCATCCGCATCGAGAACGGGAAGTCTTCCGGTCCCGCCCCCGCGAAGGAATGCCCCCAGTGCCGCTCGCTCATCTCGTCCGGCTACTCGGTCTGCCCAGACTGCGGGTACGAGTTCTTCAAACGCGATGACGAGCGCAGGGCCAAGCACGCAGGCACGGCGGATTCGACCGGCATCCTCTCAGGAGACGTCACGGTCGAGACCTATCCGGTGCAGGAAGTGGTCTACGGCGTCCACGTGAAGCGCAACGCCCCGCCGGACGCTCCGCGCTCGATGCGCGTGGAGTACCGCATCGGCTTCAGCCGGTGGCAGTCGGAATGGATTTGCTTCGAGCACGCGGGCTACGCGCGGCACAAGGCTGAACTCTGGTGGCGCAAGCGCTCGAACGTTCCCGTGCCAGATACCGCCGAAGATGCCGTCTACTTCGCCGAGCACGGGGCGCTGGCGGAGACGAAGTCCATCACCGTGCGAAGCATCGCGGGCGAGGAGTTCGACCGCATCGTCGGCTACGAACTCGGCGAAAAGCCCGCGTACCGCGAACCCGGCTGGGACGATGACGCCGGCGCGGGCGAAACCGTGGCCAGCGCCGCCGTGCCTACCGGCAGGCAGGTTGATGACGCGGATGACATCCCGTTCTGAGGAACTGCATGGAAGAGTTCCTGAACACGTTGTTCGCCGACGCGGTCGCCGAGAACCGGCGGCTGTGCGTCTTCACGCTGCCCGACCGGCGGACGAGGCACTTCTCGTCGCTCACCGCCGCGGCGCTCCACGCCGTCGAGGAGGCGAAGACCAAGGAGGTCTACTTCGGCGTCGGACTCGCGGGGCGGAACTTCGGCAGGCGCAACTCCGCGTCCGACGTCGTGGCTATCGTCGGCCTCTGGGCGGACATCGACCTGGCCGCGCCGTGGCGGGCGGACAAGCCGCTGCCGCGCACCATCGACGAGGCCCGGGCCATCTTGGACAAGCTGCCCCTCGCGCCGAGCGTCCTGGTGGACTCCGGCCACGGCCTGCACGCCTACTGGCTCTTCAAGGAGCCGTGGGTCTTCGAGGCGGACAACGAGCGCATCGAGGCGGCCAAGCGCGCCAAGGGCTGGGTGGAGACCGTCCGCAACGCGGCACGCGGTCTCGGCTGGGAGGTGGACTCCGTCGGCGACCTGGCCCGCGTTCTGCGTCTGCCGGGAACGGTGAATCGCAAGGGTGCGGAACCCGTGGAGGTGCGCGTCCTCGAGTCGAACGACCGCCGGTACAACCCCGACGACTTCGAGCCGTTCACAGCCGAGGAAGTCCTGACCGAGGCTGACGAGGTGCAGGTGGGCGCTCTTACGCTGCGCCCCGACGCCGAGCCGCCGGCCGACAAGTTCGCTCCGCTCTACCAGGCCTGTCCGGCATTCGCCCAGGCGTGGAACCGCCGGCGGCCTGACCTCGCGGATCAGTCGCAGAGCTCCTACGACCTGTCGCTCGCGGACATCGCCGCGCTGAACGGCTGGACCGACCAGGAGATAGCCAATCTCCTCATCGCCGCCCGACGAAAGCACGGCCAGAAGCCGGAGAAGGCCCTCCGCGCCGACTACGTCGCCAAGACCATCGCGTCGGCCAGGCGGGCGGCGGAAGAGCGATCCGCCCAAGGCGTGGACCTCTCCGGCCTGAAGACAACGGGCGGCACGACGCCCGCGCCGCCCCGGAGCCTGCGACAACTGGTGGCCACCTGCCCCGCCATGCGCCAACCGGTCATCGAGGGCCTGCTTCGCCAGGGCGAGACGATGAACATCATCGCGCAGCCAAAGGTTGGCAAGTCTTGGCTTGTCATCGACTTGGCTCTCTCCGTCGCCACGGGCCGAGCGTGGCTGGGCATGGACTGCGTGCCGGGCGAAGTGCTCATCCTCGACAACGAACTCCACGGCGAGACGTCAGCCAACCGCGTCCCGAAGGTCGCCGCCGCCAGGGGCATCGCCTTCGACGACGTGGCCGACCGGGTGTACGTGGAGAACCTTCGCGGACGGCTGGTGGACCTCTTCGCGCTCGGCCCGTACTTCCGGCAGTTCGAGCCCGGGCGGTTCAAGGTGGTCATCCTCGACGCCTTCTACCGCTTCCTGCCCATGCGGACCGACGAGAACGACAACGGCACGATGGCCAACCTCTACAACTACGTCGACGCCTACGCCGACCACCTGAAGTGCTCGTTCGTCATCATTCACCACACCAGCAAGGGCAACCAGTCGCTCAAGGAGGTCACCGACGTCGGTGCGGGGGCCGGGGCGCAGTCCCGCGCCACGGACACGCACCTG
>Ga0209162_1002836_pt1 | contig 14670 bp, 12 predicted proteins | sample YNPNPMetaG_FD_187121 | JGI IMG/M metagenome (GOLD analysis project Ga0209162, IMG submission 187121) | Anoxygenic and chlorotrophic microbial mat microbial communities from Yellowstone National Park, USA - YNP NP MetaG (SPAdes) (version 2) ... | reverse complement strand
TCGCGGAGGGGGCGGCGGAATACGCGGCGCAGTACGCGGCGATGGTGGGGGTGCCCTTCACGGCGGAGGACGTGCTGCAGGCGGGGGAGCGGATCTACAATCTGGAGCGCTACTACAACAACCTGGCGGGGTTCCGGGAGGGGAGCGACTACCTGCCGGCGCGCTTCACGCAGGAAGCCTCGACGATGCCGGGGTCGGAGGGGCACGTGTGCGAGCTGGAGTTGATGCTGGAGGAGTACTACCGGGCGCGGGGCTGGGTCAACGGGGTGGTGCCGGAGGCCAGGCTGCGCGAACTGGGCATTCTGGAGGACTGAGGCCCGGGGGGCCGGGGCAACCGGGTTGCCCTGGCCTCCTAAGGTGAACATACGCCCCCGGCGAGGGGGATGGGGAAACCCGGTTTCCCCATCCTCCCACCCGGTGGGAGGGGTTGGGAGGGCGTAGCCCTCCCAGGAAGGATGTTCATCCTGTCAGTGTGCGGCGGAGCCGCATGGACGGCTGGTATGGGAGGGTCCGGGAGGGCGCAGCTTTCCCTGCTCCTCCCCTTCGAATAGAAACGATGCACATCAACTTTTACGCAACCCTACGCCCCATCGTAGGCGGGCGCACGGTGCAGTTCGACGTACCCGAGGGCGTCACCGTGCGCGAACTGATCGACATCGTAGTGACGCGCTTCCCGCCCCTGCGGCGCGAGTTGCTCAACGAGCAGGGCGCGCTCTATCCCCATGTCCACGTCTTTGTCAACGGGCGCGATGCGCCGTATCTGCCCGAAGGCGTCGAGACGATCATCGGCAACGACGATACCATTGACATTTTCCCCGCCGTGGCCGGAGGATGATGGAGACGCGCATCCGCGACATTCGCGGCATTCCGCTCTGGCTGCTGCGGAACTACCTGGTGGATCCGGGTGGGGTGGTGCAGCCCGATAGCGCCATCGCCGGCTCTGCCCGGCAGGGACGGCTGACACGCCTCGACGATGTGCGTATCGGTTCGCTGCGGGTTGGCGAGGTGCTGTTCCTGGGAGGGCGCAGCCCTCCCAGACCATTCCGCGAGCGGGGGATGGGGAAACCAGGTTTCTCCCCCCCCGCTCCAAAAGTTTAGTGCTTAGAACTCATCGGGCACGGGCGGCGTCTTCTCCTTCTTCGGCTCGGGGGCGTCCACGATCAGCGCCTCGGTAGTGAGGATCATCCCCGCCACGCTGATCGCGTTCTCCAGCGCCGTCCGCACGACCTTGGCCGGGTCAATGATCCCGGCGGCCATCAGGTCCACATAGGCGCCGGTGAGCACGTCGTAGCCATAGTTGAGATTGTTGTGCTTGCGCTGGGTCGCGCGCACCTGGTCCACCACCACCGAGCCATCGTCGCCGGCGTTGGCGGCGAGCTGGCGCAGCGGCTCTTCGAGGGCGCGGCGCAGGACGTTGAGGGCCATGCGCTCCTCGTCGAACCGGGTCTGCACCTCATCGAGGGCGGGGATGGCATTGAGCAGGGCGACGCCGCCACCGGGCACGATACCCTCTTCCACCGCGGCGCGGGTGGCGTTCAGGGCATCCTCGACGCGGGCCTTGCGCTCCTTCATCGCTGGCTCGGTGGGCGCGCCGACCTTGATCACCGCCACGCCGCCGGAGAGCTTGGCCACGCGCTCCTGCAGCTTCTCACGGTCGTAGTCGGAGGTCGTGGTCTCGATCTGCTGCTTGAGCTGGGCGATGCGGGCCTGGATGGCTTGCTTGTCGCCGTGGCCCTCGACGATCACCGTGTTGTCCTTATCAGTCTTGACCCGGCGGGCCCGCCCGAGGTCCTGGAGAGTCGTATTCTCCAGCTTGCGCCCGATCTCCTCGGAGATCACCGTGCCGCCGGTGAGGATGGCGATATCCTGCAGCATGGCCTTGCGGCGGTCGCCGAAGCCGGGGGCCTTCACCGCCAGGCCGTTGAGCGTGCCCCGCAGCTTGTTGACCACCAGGGTGGCCAGGGCATCGCCGTCCACGTCCTCGGCGATGATCACCAGTTCCTTCTTGCCGGTCGCCAGGACGGCCTCGAGGATCGGCACCAGATCGTTAATCGCGCTGATCTTTTTATCGGTAATAAGGATGTAGGGGTCGTCAATCACCGCCTCCATATGGGCCGGGTCGGTGACGAAGTACGGAGAGATATAGCCCCGGTCGAACTGCATGCCCTCGACCAGTTCGTGCTCGAGGATGGTGCTCTTGCCCTCTTCGACGGTTACCACCCCATCGCGACCGATCTTATCCATCACGGTGGCCAGCAACTCGCCGACCTCGGGGTCCTGGGCGGAGATGGTGGCGACCTGGCGGATCTCCTCGCGGCCCTTGAGGGTGATCGCCTGCTGCTTGATGCGGGCCACCAGGGCCTGGCCGCCTTTGTCGAGACCGCGCTTGAGCAGCATGGGGTTGGCGCCAGCGGCAATCAGCTTGAGACCCTCGTTGATGATGGCCTGAGCCAGCACCGTGGCCGTGGTGGTGCCATCACCGGCGACATCGTTGGTCTTAATCGCCGCCTGTTTCAGGAGTTGCACGCCCAGGTTCTCGAAGGGGTCCTTGAGTTCAATCTCTTTGGCGACGGTGACGCCATCGTGGGTAACATTAGGGGCGCCCCACTTCTTGTCGAGCGCGACATTGCGGCCACGGGGGCCAAGGGTAGTCTTCACCGCCATTGCCAGCGTATCGATGCCGTGCTTGAGCGCCGCGCGGGCCTGCTGATCAAAGACCAGTTGCTTCGCCATAGCTCATGCTCCCTCGATCATGTGCTGTTATGGGATGAACATACGATAGTTCCCGGGAGGGCTGCACCCTCCCAAACCCTCCCGCAGGCGGGGGTGTGGGGAAACCAGGTTTCCCCACACCCCGCTCCAAAGGACCAGATGTAGCGGATGCATTTCTCAATACCCATTAGATAGTGAAGCTGTGTTAGTCGGCTGTAAACGGAACGTTAGCGTTTTGTTAGAGCATCGGGGAAGGGGTGGGCGGTCCAGGTCGCCCGTCGGTTCATGGCGCCGCGGCTGGCCTGATAGGAAGCTGGTTCATACGCTACGATCCTGCGCCCGCGCGCTGCCAGGGGGCTACGCGGCGTCGAACACCTCGTCCACGCTCACGCTGAACCCGGCGAGGAGCTTCGAGACGGCGCGCTCACCGCGACGGAAGACGCCGTGGGTGACGTAGGCGTCATCTTCGAGGGTGAGCACCGTAATCGCGCCCGCCTGGGGATCCACGATCCAGTATTCCGGGATGCGCGCCTCGGCGTAATCGCGGGGCTTCTCTTCGATGTCGCGCCCGGGGTTGTTGGGGCTGACGATCTCGACCACCAGGTCGGCCCCGAGCCAGTAGTGGGGCTGACGACGCGGGTCATGAGCATCCAGCACGAGCAGAAGATCGGGTTCGCGGAACTTCCCTGCCCGCACGCGCAGGCGCAGCGGGGCATAGTGGATCTTGCCGCCAACTGGCTGGAGAAAGGCGAGCAGAGCCAGAAACAGAAACTGTGAGATATTCTGGTGTTCCTCGGTTGGCATAGGCAGGACCTCGATAGTGCCGTCGGTGTACTCCAGCAGCCGGTTGGTCTGGTTGGTAATGAGCAGGTACTGCTCCTCCGTCCAGTGGCCCTGCAGCGGATCGAGGCTCACCACGAGTTCGCCATTCTGTTCCCAGATCAGCCGCAGCCTCGCCTGCTTCGTGTCAACGGCCATGGTTCGCCCCCTTCCGAGCGCAATTGCGAATGGCAGGTTTTTCGTGTCAGCCGTCTATGCGGCTGCGTCACACAACGCCGCAATGAACGTACGGTTGTTCCTGGGAGGGCTACGCCCGTGCGGCGCAGCCGTATGGGGGGCTAACGTGAACATAGGCTCTCGAAGAGGGGTGTGGGGCAACCGGGTTTCCCCATCCCTCAGCGGACGCGGGCCGGAGGCCCGCGCACCCAGGCCCCGGCCCCTGGGAGGGTTTGGGAGGGCGCAGCCCTCCCAGGAAGTATGTTCATCCCGTCGGTGCGCGGCGGAGCCGCATGGACGGCTGATTTGAAAAATTGTGTCTAAACAGTATCTGGACCCTATGGAATTATACCCCCTGGTCGCGTTCTGTGGGACGGAGAAGTGCGTGGGGGGCAGGGCTAACTGAGCGTGGGGGAACCAGGTTCCCCCACACCCCCGCCCGCAGGAGGGCCTGGCCCTCCCGCAGGCGGGCTTCGCATCCCATAGCCGAGGGCTTCAGCCCCACGGCCAGCTCGGTGGTCACCCATGGTCCTGGGCCATCCCCCGGTCGCGCGGGTCGGCCAGAAGCGTGGCCGGCGCGGCGCGCTGGCCGTCGGCGCTTCTGGGGGCAATCACCACGATGCTCTCCTTCCGCAGCACCAGCCGCACCGGTGTGCCGGGGGGCAGCGGCAGGGTGGTGTATGACGAGGCCGGATGGGCCACCTCGACCAGGTGGCCGTCGCCGAGGGCCACGCGCAGGTGGTGCAGGTGCCGTCCGGGCCGTCGTTCGACCACCCGTCCGTCCAGCAGGTTCTGCCCGAGCATGCGGTTCAGGGGGCGATCGGGGTAGATCAGCCGGATATCTTCCGGGCGAATGTAGGCCGTCACCTCCGCGCCTGGCGGCAGATCCAGCGGCGGCGCAGCCAGCAGCCTGCCATCCCAGTCGAGCACCGTCTGCGCCGGGGTGACCTCGACCACGCGCGCCGCGATCGCATTGGGGATCCCCAGGATCTCCAGGACCCGCCGGTTGGCCGGGCGGGTGAAGACATCGTCCAGTTGCCCGATCTGCTCGACCCGCCCGTCGCGCACCACGGCGAGGCGGTGGCCCACGGCGAAGGCATCGTCGAGGTTGTGGGTCACGTAGATCACGATCAACCGCTGCTCGGCCTGGAGGGCGCGCAGATCGGCGTGGAGGCGCTCGCGAATGCGGCGGTCCAGCGCCGAGAAGGACTCGTCGAACAGGAGCACGCGCGGCTCGGCCGCGAGGGCGCGGGCAATCGCCACGCGCTGCTGCTGGCCGCCCGAGAGTTCGTGCGGCATGCGCCGGGCCAGGTGCTCCAGGCGCACGCGCTCCAACAGCGCCATGGCCCGCGCGTGGGCGTCGCGCCGTCCGGCCAGGGGAAAGGCCACGTTCTCCAGCGCGGTCAGATGGGGAAAGAGGGCGTACTGCTGAAAGACATAGCCCACCCGCCGCTTGCGCGCCGGAAGATGGACCGAACGCGCCCCCGCCTCGCGCCGGAAGAAGAGCGTGTTATCGAGGGCGATCCGTCCCCGATCCGGGCGCATCAACCCGGCAATGGCCTGGAGCGTCTGGGTCTTCCCGGCCCCCGACGGCCCGAAGAGCACCAGGATCTCTGCCCCGACGCTGAACTGCATCTGGAGCAGCATCGGCCCGAGGCGTTTTTCGAACTCGACCTGTAGCTGTGGGCCCATGGATCACCCCCTTTGCGCCTGTCCATATACGGCGATCGCCTGAATTGGTCCCATTTGCATGGGTTGGCGCCTCTTTCTTATGGGCAGAGGTCGTCCCGCCCTCGTCGCGTCTCTGCGGGCAAGCTGCCCGCGCTCCCAGGAGACATGTGAACACGTCCCTGGCCTCGGCCAGCGCACGTGGTGTGCCCGATAACGTTCTGGGAGGGCAGGTCCTCCTGGCGGGGGCGAGGCGCATCACTCCTCAACCGCATCCGAGCGGGCCTCGCGGCGCGCGCGCTGCGGCGGCGGTTCCAGCCAGCGCACCCAGAGCAGGCCGGCGAAGGCCAGGCCGGTCATCACCAGCACCATCAGGTGCGCGTCGGCGTAGCGCTGGGCCTGGACGGCATCGTAGATCGCCACCGGCAGGGTCTGGGTCCGTCCCGGGATATTGCCGGTGACCATCAGCGTCGCGCCGAACTCGCCGAGGGCCCGCGCCCCGCCGAGGATCATGCCCGCCAGGATGCCCCGCCGGGCCAGCGGCAGGGTGATGCGCCAGAAGATGCGCCACTCGCTCGAACCCAGGGTGCGGGCGGCATTTTCCAGCACCGGGTCAACATTCGCCAGCGCCGCCCGGCTGCTCTGGATCATCAACGGCAACCCGACCACCGTTGCGGCCACCACGGCGGCCGGCCAGGTGAACAGGAGGCGCACATTGAACCATTCTACCAGCGGGCTGCCGCGACCCAGGGCCAGCAACAGATAGTAGCCGATCACGCTTGGCGGGAGCACCAGCGGCAGCAGGAGGAGCGTCTCGATCACGATCTGCCCCGGCAGCCGGACGCGGGTGAGCAACAGGGCCAGCGCCAGACCGACCACGGTGATGCAGACCGTAGCAATCGTCGTTACCTGGACGGAGAGCCAGAAGGCGGGCCAGTTCATTCGGTCATCTCACCGGGCAGCGTAAAACCGTACTTCTTCATGATAGCGTGCCCGTCGGGGCCGTTGACGAAGGCAATGAACTGGCGGGCCTCGGCCTCGCGCGGCGTGCCCTGGATCGCCGCGGCCATCTGGATCAGCGGGTGGTCGGGGTGCAACTCCGCCGGAACCAGTGTCCATGCGCCGTTGCTCTGCGCGCTGAGGGAAAGGGCCACAAGCGCCACATCAACATTGCCCGTGTCGGCCAGGGTGAGCGTCTGGGCGACGTTCTCGCCAAAGACCAGGCGCGGCTCGACCGCCTCCCAGATCCCGGCGCGCCGCAGCGCCTCCTGCGCCGCCTGGCCGTAGGGCGCGTGCTCGGGGTTGGGGATGGCGATCCGCGCATAGACCGGGGCGACCAGGTCCTCGATGCGCTCGGGCCTGTGCGGGTTGTCGGGGCGCGTCCAGAGCGTCAGCCGGCCCTGACTGTAGACCTCCATGGTTTCGGGGATGACCAGCCCATCGCGGTTCAGATCCTCTATAAACGACCGGTTTGCCGCGAAGAACACATCAAACGGCGCGCCGCGCTCGATCTGCTGGGCGAGCTGGCCGGTTGAACCAAAGTTAAAGACCACGCGGATGCCGGTTTGTTGCTCGAACAGCGCGCCGATCTCCTGGAAGGCCGGGGTCAGATCGCTGGCCGCTGCCACTGTCAGTTCAACCCGCGCCTGCGCCGCGGAGCCTTCCGCCGGCCGATCCGTCAGCGGGCCGCTCTGCGGCGCGCCGCAGGCGATGAGCAGGAGCAGCACGCTGCCCGCTAGCGGGATGAGGACGGATATGTTCACACAACCTCCGGTAGCACTATTTCAGCCGTCCATGCCGCCGGGCGGCACACCGCCCAATGCAAACGGGGGGATGGGGAAACCGGGTTTCCCCATCCCCCTGCGGGGCGGGGCGTGGGGAAACCCGGTTTCCCCATCCCCCTGCGTGAGGGCGTCGCCCTCCCAAACCCTTCTGCGGGCGGGGGGATGGGGGAACCTGGTTCCCCCATATCCCTGCGTGAGGGCCAGGCCCGCCCGCGGGCGGGGGCGTGGGGAAACCCGCTTTCTCCAGACCCCTGCGCGGGGGCAACGCTCTCCCAAACCCTCCGGCGGGCGGGGGGATGGGGGAACCTGGTTCCCCCATATCCCTGCGTGAGGGCCAGGCCCGCCCGCGGGCGGGGGCGTGGGGAAACCCGCTTTCTCCAGACCCCTGCGCGGGGGCAACGCTCTCCCAAACCCTCCGGCGGGCGGGGGGATGGGGGAACCTGGTTCCCCCATATCCCTGCGTGAGGGCGTCGCCCTCCCAAACCCTTCTGCGGGCGGGGGGATGGGGGAACCTGGTTCCCCCATGGTCACGTCAGGGCGCGCGGGGAGGCTTTGCTTGCAGTATAGCAAATCTTGCGCGCCACGCCGCGCGCGATGTTACCTCGCACTCCGGCGCAACCGCGCCTGGTGGTTGATGCGTTTACGTAACCTGCCGGCTGCCCGCCACGCCGCACCCCGAGGCGCTCCCCCCGTAGAGCGTCACCGGCAGGTCGGCCTCGGCGGCGTAGCGTTCGACGATGCTCCGCAGCGCGCCTTCGGCCTCGGCGCGCCCCAGGACCACCACGGTCGCGCCGCTCTCCGCCGCGGCGGCCCGCGCGCCGTACAGCCCCCGCGCCAGGCCCGTTCCATACACGCGGCCCACCAACTGGTCAGCGTGCGCGTCGCCGTGGCCGGCCGCCCGCTGCGCCCAGTGTGAGCGCGCCATCAGTTCGCCCACCAGCATCAAGTCGTCCTCGCGCTGGTCCTTGCTCGCTGCGGCGCGCAGCAGCGCCAGCGCCAGCCGCCCGCGCAGGTGCTCGTCCACCGCCAGGGCCGCGCTGGCCCGCACGGGGTAGCTTTGCGTGGGGTCGAGCGCCAGGCCGGGGAGCGGCCCGTAGCGGGCGCGAAAGGTTCGCCCGCGCACACTGGCGGGCAGCAGGTCGCGCAGGTGGCGCTCGAAGCGGTCGGGGCCGATGTTGGCCAGGTAGCCCTGCCAGCGGGCGTCGGCGTCGGCGGGGGTCAGGTCCTCGGCGTCGGCGGCCAGGCGGTAGGCCATGGCCGTAGCCACGCGGGTGAAGGCCGGCGCGCCTGGCCCCGGCCCCTCGCCCACCCGCGCGGCCCAGATCGTCGTCCCCGGGGGCAGGTGCAGGTGCCCCCAGATCCACGCCGGCTGGGGGTGCAACAGCAGCAGCGCATTGGCCGGGGCGCACACGCTGACCAGTGGCCCCAGGGCGCTATGAGGGTCGTCTGGCTGAACCACCCGTTGCAGAGCGGTCTGGCAGGTCAGCCCCAGTTCGCGCGGGGCCAGGCGCGCACCGGCCAGCGCGACCAGGGCCTGGGCCACCGCCGCCAGCAAGCTTATCGTCGCGCCGGGGCCGGCGTGGGGGCGCACCAGCAGCCGCGCGCCCCCCGGGAAGCGCACGAACTCCTCGCGCATCAACGCCAGCCAGACCGCCCCGACGAGCCGCTGGTGCGGCGGACGCCCGGCGAGCAGCGCGCTCACGCGGGCGTAGGGCCGCGGGGCGCCCTCGTCGTCCACCAGGTCGTTCAGGGGCAGGGTGGCGCTCCCCCCGGCCTCATCGCGCACCACAATGCGCGGCTCGGGGTCGGCCTGGGCGGCGACGCAGGCGATCACCCCCAGGGGCCAGCCCAGGGCCAGCGCCCCGGCGGGGGCCGCCGCGCCCCCGAGCAGGTCCACCCAGCCGGGGGCCCGCGCGGCCATGACGGGCCGGTGCGGGTCGAAGAACTCCCCGCGCAGTCTGCGCGCCACGTTGATGAAGCCTTCAAATGCCGTGGGCATCGCCGCTCAGTCGATCAGCCCGCGGCGGCGCAGTTCCCCCAGCAGCGCCGGCTCCACCTGGGCGCGAATGGCGGGATTGGCGTAGCCGATCCAGCCCACGTCGGCGTCAACGACCAGGGGCGGGTCGAGTTCGCCGCCGCGCTCGTCGGTGAGCAGCACGCCCGCCTGGCGCGCAATCAGGGCCGTGCAGATATCGTACGGGTGGCAACAGATTCCCAGACTCTCGCCGCGGGCCGCCAGGTGGCGCTCCAGCAGGGGGCGCAGGTCGGCCACAAAGCGGTCGTGGCCGGCGATCAGTTCGTAGAGTTGCCCGCCGGTGCAGATGTACTGATCCTCGAAGCAGTGGGCCTTGCCGGGCCGCGGCGGGCCGAGGGTCGCCCGGACCACCGCCTCGTCAATCGCGGCCAGTTCATCGCGCGCGCCGGGGAAGAAGCGGCTGATGGTGGCGAAGCCGTGGGCGATGCTCGGCGCCGCGGAGGGCCGCGGGTGCAGCGGGCGCCGTTCCCCGCTGAGGCGGTTGACCCGCTCGGCGCGGACCGGCTCGTCCCGCGCCGCCCAGAGCACGTCGCAGAGGTGCTGCTTCACCAGAGGGATCTCGGTCTGCGCGGCCAGTTCGATGTCGCTCAGGCGCGTCGCCGGCCCGCGGTTGGGCGCCACCCCCGCCAGGGACCAGGCGGAGCGTTTCTGGTACATCAAGCCGCGGGTGCCGTCAATCGGGTCAACGATCACCCGGATCAGCGCCTCGCGTTCGGGCAGACCCTGTGGCAGGGTGACCTGGCCGGCGGGCAGCCCCTCGGCGACCAGCACCAGCGGCCAGCGCGGCGCCACCTGTTCGGCGAAGAAGGTCAGCAGCGTCGCCTCGCCCACCCGATCAACGGCGTAGATCGTATCCCCCTGCGCCTCGTCCTCGGCCACGCCCGCAAGCTCGGCGATGGCCTGGCGCTCGCAGGCTGCGACCACCGCGTCGCGGATGCGCGCCTGAAGGTCCAGCAGCAGTTCGAGCAGCGCGTCGCGGTTGGGGATCATCGGTGTGTCTTACGTGAAAATAAGCCCTCGGCGAGGGGGGTGGGGAAACCGGGTTTCCCCACGCCCCCGCCCGGCAGGGGAATGGGGAAACCGGGTTTCCCCATCCCCCCGTCCGTGGGAGGGTCTGGGAGGGCGCAGCCCTCCCGGGAGAATCCTTTTATCCCATTGCGGATGCGGGCCGGAGGCCCGCGCGGCGCGCCTTACGCGACGGCAATAGCCGCGCCGTGGGTGAGCGCCGGATCGAGCGGCTGCGGCTCGCCCGCCATATGGTCGCGGCGCAGCACCACGCCGGCGATGCCGGGGCCGCGGGCGGCCAGCCGCGCCTCGATCAGCGCATGGTCGGACAGATCGGCATCGGGGGCCTGGAGCGTGACATAATGTGGCCCCAGCTTAAAAATACGGCGGCCAGGCTCCATCATCGGCCCGTGGCCGAGCAACTCGGCGTAGAGCGCGGCGCTGGTCTCGATATCGGTCACGGCCACGCTCATGCGACCGATGCCCGTAATGCCATTAGGATGGTGGCAATCCTCACCGTGGGGCACGCGCAGGTCGCGGGGCGTCACATCGCTGCAGAGGAAGGGCAACTCAGGCGCCACGGGGAAGGCGCTCTGCCACTGGATGCGCGCGCCGTCGGGCCGCTCGCGCCCACCGCTGAAGGGGCCATCGAGGTGCAGCCCGCGCGCCGCTGCCGCGGCCATGGCTGCCTCGATGTCGCCGGCCAGCAGGGCGAACTCGATCAGGCCCTCGCCCGCGGCGCCATGGCGCCACCAGCGATGCGCGGGCGCCTCCTGGGCGAAGGCCAGCAACTCCAGATAGGTGCCGTCGGCAAAGCCAATCAGCGCGTTTTGGGTCGCGCCATCGCTATGGGCGCCGCCCGGCGCCACCCGAAAGCCCAGGGCCTCGTAGTCCCGCACCGCCTGCGCGAGGTCCGTCACCAGGATCACGACATGGTCGATTCCTCGTATCATGGGCTTGCTCCATCCCAATCTGGCGAAGTTGGCCAAGCGACACGGCTCTATTATACAGGAGTTGCGCGGTCGCCTGGTGGCAGGGTAGCGGGCCGCAGGCTCTGTAACCCGCCACTGCGTAGGTCCTAACGTGAACATGGGGGAACCAGGTTCCCCCATACCCCCGCCCGCAGGGAGGGCCTGGTCCTCACGCAGGGGGAAGGGGAAACCCGGTTTCCCCATCCCCCCACCCGCGGGAGGGTCTGGGAGGGCGCAGCCCTCACGCAGGAGTGTGGGGAAACCGGGTTTCCCCACGCCCCCGCCCCGCCGGGGGATAGGGAAACCGGGTTTCCCCAGACCCCCACCCGGTGGGAGGGTCTGGGAGGGCGCAGCCCTCCCAGGAAGGATGTTCGTCTCGTCGGCGCGCGGCGCGAGCCGCATGGAGGGCTGGTATAATCCAGCCACGCATTAGAGGAGGACAACAACAATGAGCGACGAGACCTTTCGCGCCCTGGTGGTGGACGAGAGCGGCGGGTCGCGCCGCGTCGAGGTGCGTGATGTGCCGGTGAGCGACCTGCCGCCCGGCGAGGTGCTGGTGCGGGTCGCGTACTCGACGCTGAACTTCAAGGACGGGCTGGCGGTTACGGGGAAGGGCAAGATCCTGCGCTCGACGCCCATGGCGCCGGGTATTGACTTCGCCGGCACAGTGGTCGAGTCGGCCTCGCCGCAATTCAAGCCCGGCGACCAGGTGGTGCTGACCGGCTGGGGCGTCGGCGAGCGACATTGGGGCGGCTACAGCCAGCTCAACCGGGTCAAGGCCGACTGGCTGGTGCCGCTGCCGGAGGGGATGAGCCTGCGCCAGGCCATGGCCATCGGTACGGCCGGGTTCACGGCCATGCTGTGCGTGCAGGCGCTGGAGCGGCACGGGGTGAAGCCCGGCGGGCGCGAGGTGCTGGTGACGGGCGCCGCGGGGGGCGTCGGCAGCGTGGCCGTGGCCCTGCTGGCCCGCGCCGGCTACCAGGTCGTCGCCGCCACCGGGCGGCTCCAGGAAGAGGAGTATCTGAAGAGCCTGGGGGCCGCCGCGGTGATCGACCGCGCTGTGCTGACCGCGCCGGGGCGACCCCTGGAGACCGAACGCTGGGCCGGAGCGGTGGACACGGTGGGCGGCGCGGTGCTGGGCGGTATCTTCCGCTCGGTGGCCTACTACGGCGTCGTGGCGGCCTGCGGCAACGCCGGCGGGGCCGAGTTTACCACCTCGGTCTTCCCCTTCATCCTGCGGGGCGTGCAACTCATCGGCGTCGAGTCGGTGATGGTGCCCCCCGAGCAGCGCCGCGAAGCATGGGCGCGCATCGCCCGCGACCTCCCTGGTGAGCTGATCGACCGCCTTACCGAGGTGATCCCTATGTCCGCCGTCCCTGAGTACAGCGAGACGATTACCCGGGGCCAGGTGCGCGGGCGCATCGTGGTGGATGTGAATGCCTGAGGTGAACATAGCCGATAGCCGATAACCGATAGCCGATACCCCGCCGCCGTTTTCATCACGGTAGTGTGTGGCGCGGCCGCATGAGGGTCTAACGTGAAAATAGGCTGCTGGAGCAGGGGTGTAGAGAAACCTGGTTTCCCCACGCCCCTGCCCGCGGGAGGGCCTGGCCCTCAAAGGGGGATGGGGAAACCGGGTTTCCCCACGCCCCTGCCCGCGGGAGGGTCTGGCCCTCGGCGCGGGATATGGGGAAACCGGGTTTCCCCATCCCCCGCGCACCCGGTCCCCGGCCCACGTTTAGGGGCGGACAGAACACATGAGCGCCGAGGGGCTTTATGGCGTTGGGATGCGCTGATTGGCCCTCACCCCCTGCCCCTCTCCCGCGCACGGGAGAGGGGTGACCAGAGGCCTGCGCCGGGGCGTCCCGATGCGGCAGAAGCCGCGTTAGCCCGGATGTTCTGTCCGCCCCTAAACCGGCCCACGGGAGGGCCTGGCCCTCCCGCGGTTTATTCCCCTCCCGTCACTCTGAACACCTTTCGCACCATTTTCCTGTTCGCAACCTGTGCAAAAGGCGTGGAACTGTGGTATACTATATGTAACGCTATCACTCATTGCACCGCAGCGTGACATGGCCCCATCATCACCTGATGATGGGGCCGCGCAATGGAGGGGAGAGTCACCATCCTATGACTGACAGCTTCATTTACAGCCGGGTCGCGCAACTCAACCAGCGGCTGACCGCGCTCGCGCCGAGCATCGAACTGGCCCGCCAATCGGTTCGGCGCCTGGAGGCCGAACAGGTGCCGGCGGGCGCCGTGGCCGGGGCCCGCGCCGCGCGTCTCTCCGCTGCCCGTGCTATGGTCGCCACGCTCGAAGAACGCGCGCGCCAGGTCCGCATCGCCATCAATGCCCTTCAAGCTGAACTGGCCGCGGAATAAGCATTTGACACCCCCCCCTGCCGTGTGCTATACTCGGCAGTGGCGCAGGGGCGTATAGCTCAGCCGGTTAGAGCGCGATCCTGATAAGATCGAGGTCGGTGGTTCGAGTCCACCTACGCCCACCAGGCTCATGTCAAGACAAAAGGCAGAAGGTGAAAGGTGATGCACGCTTTTACCTTTTGCCTTTTCTGTGCAGGGCGCTGATGTGAACATGGGGGAACCAGGTTCCCCCCTTCCCCCGCCCGCAGGAGGGTTTGAGAGGGCTACGCCCTTGCGCAGGGGATATGGGGAAATCGGGTTTCCCCCTTCCCCCACCCGCAGGAGGGTTGGGCAGGGCGACGCCCTTGCGCAGGGGGATGGGGAAACCGGGTTTCCCCACGCCCCCGCCCGCAGGAGGGCTTGGGAGGGCGCAGCCCTTGCGCAGGGGGGTTGGGCAGGGCGCAGCCCTCACGCCGGGGATATGGGGAAATCGGGTTTCCCCACGCCCCCGCCCGCAGGAGGGCTTGGGAGGGCACAGCCCTTGCGCAGGGGGACGGGGAAACCGGGTTTCCCCATCTCCCCACCCGGTGGGAGGGTTTGGGAGAGCGTAGCCCTCCCAGGCAGCGCGGGCGCCGCAGGCCCCGCAACTCCCGCCGATCTGACATACTGGCGTGGACCCGGGGCGATAGCTTAGTTGGGAGAGCGCCTGCTTTGCAAGCAGGAGGTCAGGGGTTCGAATCCCCTTCGCTCCACCAGGGTGGGACGCGGAACCTCGCGCGAGGTTCCGCGTTCGTGTTATCCGGTACGTGTTCACACGTGGGGACGGGCCGGGACGCGCCGTTCCCGAACCCTGGTCGCGCGGTGTGCGCGGGGGGCACGCGCGACGTTACGCCACCCAGGGCTACGTCGTACGTGTTCACAGTTCTCCTGGGAGCGCGGGCATCTTGCCCGCGGAGACGCGACGCGGGCGGGACGCCCGCGCTCCCAGGCGCGAGAATTACCCCAGGTGTGGACAGGTATGGCTACGTCAACGTCGTCCGCCCGGCGACTGATGGTCTTTGAGCAATTCATCCGGTATGCCGGGCTGGCCGTGGGGCTAAAGCCCTCGGCTAGGCAAGGCGAAGCCCGCCTGCGCGGGCTA
>Ga0209162_1002835_pt1 | contig 14676 bp, 11 predicted proteins | sample YNPNPMetaG_FD_187121 | JGI IMG/M metagenome (GOLD analysis project Ga0209162, IMG submission 187121) | Anoxygenic and chlorotrophic microbial mat microbial communities from Yellowstone National Park, USA - YNP NP MetaG (SPAdes) (version 2) ... | reverse complement strand
TAAAATCAAAGAAGGTTTAATAGACGGTGTACCCGTGGTAATATGGAGATCTGATATCTACAATCACCCTATCAAATGGCATGGTGAATCATACATCTGCGATGAAACCTTCCAGTTATCAGTCCACCCTGATACAGGTTATATTATACACGTTTACAGGCATCTTGTCTTATCAGCTCGTTTATCACAATTCGTGGAGATATACTACCCTAACCTAGTGAATATACAGAGGTTATCCCAATACTTGAAAACCACTGATCCTTACGGTGAAGCAGCTGAGCTTACCTATCAGACTACAAATGAATCCATGGTTCAGCATATATCCGCTATAAAAGAGATACAAAACACTTCCTTCATGGTTCCAATTTTAATATGCGTACCAATGCTTATAATAGGTTTATTACTCACATGGCGGTACGCTGGTAGAAGCTACTACTGGAAACGATACAAAGAATTCGAGAATAAAGGATACCATAACAGGGTTATAAGAGTGAGAAACCCTATAAAGACGATCCTAGTAGTAGTGATAACATCTTTAATCATCATGCCATTATTCTACTATGTTGCTACATCAAACATAACTAACATTACACCATACGAGCGTCACCCTGCTACTCAAAACGTAGAGATTCAGATAACCCATGAGCAATCACCTACACCACCTGGTAGCAACAGACTCATCGACTCAGGTAGACACGTGCTTGTACCATCTGATGAAGGAGCACACAGGTTATCAGCTCGTGAATGGTGGTACTACAACGTGGTTTTCAACGGTAATAACAGTGACTTACCAGGCTGGTCCCTGATTATAAGCTTCAACAAGATGGCTTTTAATGATATAAGATTCGTTAAACGCGATAACCTCTTCATCCTATTATACGATGATAAAGGCTGCAGCTACGATTTCGGGGTTTTTGATCAACCCAGAGGCACACTCAAAACAAGTAGGACGAGTGTAAACCTCAAATTTAAGGATAGCTCAGCCTACGGGCAGTACCCGTACTGGGTAGTTCACGCTGAAAACAAAAAAGAAGGATTCACCGCTGATCTTAACTTCACAGCTGATTTCATGCCTGTATGGGTGATGGGTAGAAGCTCAAATCTACCAATAGGGCGGTTCACAGGGGGTAACTACTATGTGCCAAGATGCATAGTTAACGGTACCATAAAATGGAGGAACCAAGTATACAACGTATCAGGGATAGGCTACCATGACCACGTATGGGAAACCATAGTTCCTCGTTTTGTAACAACAGGTTGGGACTGGTTCAACATTCATTTTGACAACGGATGGGAGATGTACCTATCAAAATTCAACCTTAGAAGCATAAAGGATAGATACGCTGGTGCTATCGTCCTTTCACCTAATAACAGGGATCTAGTAGAATTCAACAAGTTCACATTAAAATACACGGAGTATAAAACCCTGAATGAAATACCATCTATAGTGTACCCTCAGAGATGCTACCTTGAAGCTACTAACAATGTTGTAACATTAAAACTCAGCATAGAGCTTCATAATACATGTAAACTAGTATGGACTAGGTCACGTACAGCTATGTTTGAAGGACCTTGCCGTGTCACAGGTATAATATCCTGGTCAAGCTATAATGTAGAGTTAAATGGTTACGGTTTCTCAGAGATAACAAAGGTTAAATACATAATACAAAAACCATGAACACGTTAAAAAAAACAGATGATACTGGTTTTTCAATAAAATACAAATGTAAAACTAGTGAATAAAAATATCATACTATTTACTATAATACACTATTTTTAGATTTACAGTTTTATTTTTTTCATAATTTTTCTTCACCCATAAAATTTTTCCTTTAACCTTAGTTTGCAAATTAATCTGGATGTCCAACAGTGATCCACAAAAAAAGACCAAACAGAGCTCACAATAAAATAAAACCAATGTATGAAAAAACAATTCCGGATATTAAAATTATGAAAAAAGTAAGGAGGAATAACCCTGGGAACCACCCGCTATCTTTTATAACATCCTTTAGCAATGTAATATTTAGAATATCACCTGGTTTCCGATCATTGTCTTTCATCGTTTCTTTTAACTGTTGAACAATATTTGTTTTAATTTCATTTGATTTTATTGTTTGTGCACTAACGACCGTTGTCATCATTGATAAAATCAGTACGATACCAGCTCTAATACTTCCTATTAAAATCATTCTTTTCTTCATATCTTTCAACTTTTCTATAATTATTCATCGTTGTTCATTTATTTAATATTTATCCTGTTTTTGCTCATTTTTTGCTAAAATATGTACCGAAATATCTTCTTTGTCTTGGTTACAAGTTCCGCATATCAAAAGACAGGTGAACGGATAAACAGGTAGCTCTGAGCCAATGAGTTCTTGTACATCAATTTGTTCTATGATGCTGCCGTCTTCTTCGCTGAAACGAACCAATGATTTGTCTCCTACATAAGGAGGCCCCCAGGGGTACTCATCGGTGTCAACGTACCAGAAACCACCCCGGGGGTCTGTGGTGAAGGTGAAATACGTCCTATTTGCAACAGGTCGTCCATTTCTCTGTTCCATTTGTATACACCGCGTAGATATGTGCGTCTCTGTACTGTTCTAAAATTGTGTTATTGTAACTATCAAAATACAGATAATCGTTGATCAACGTGGGGGTTGCTTGCTCGACTCTCATTAAAATAGGTGTAGTTCCATGCTTCGACTAAACGATTCTTCTAGTTTAGCGTATCTGATTAACCACTAAAAATAATTATACGAGGTACTACTCACAACAAAAAACTCTTTAATATCTAAATAAAAAAATAATTAATTAAAAATTTAAAAAGTATTAATAATGTTTGATGAACACGTTTCTGTATGTTATCCTAACCCAGTAATCCTAATGGACCGTCAAACCAGCCTAGTATAAAACCTGGAACAGCGATGCCATGGAAGCGGTACTCAGCCCTGACGAAAACCGCTTGAAGCCTGTAGATATGGTAATCACCGCCTATCTGACCTGCACGCATGCTAATAGCGAAGAAGTACATGTACATCCCGCCTAAGGCTGGGTGCGGGGGGCCTAATATAAAACCACTGACAAATGTTCTTTTCATTCCGATCGTTGAAGAAGAGTTAGATGTGATTTGAATGCTATTAGCCATGGATAAAGGCATAGCTGCTAGCAGTATCAGCATGCATAATGTTATACCTATGATCTTATTTATCCTCTTCATAATTAAACCACTATTTAATATAATGAGTTTCATAGTATATAAACTTTTTTTTAATTTTATATATATTTTTTAATTATTTTTAAATTTTAGTATAAATCTACGTATCTATATTTGACGGGTTGAGTAATTCATTGTATCTATAGTAATCACGTATAGCTGATATCCTCTGCTCCTCATTATAAGTTTCATATCTCTTTTGAAGGATGAGCCCATATAAAACTATAGATAATATGAGCATGACACTTAGCATCATTATAAAAGTTAAAACCAGTAGGGGTTTTTGTAGTGTATAAAAATAATCATCATGGAGACACATAGATATAACAAGACCCGTAGATATTAGTTGAATAATGAACGAGGAGGAAGCGAAGACGATAAGTATGTTTTTATTTATCTTTCTCATAGTTTAATTGATAAGGTTGTTTTTTGATTACTTAAATGTTTCTAATTTTTTACTGAGTGATCTGATTTTTCCATTTGATTTGTCAATGATCATGTTTGATATGTCAACGAGTAAACGTAGGTATGAGTCATCGCATAATAACACCCCGTCTTTTCCTATCGGTGCATCCAAACGTTCAGTACTTGATAACTCTACGATTATCTTTTTACCAGTACTCTTTATCGCGGAGTTCTTAAAACCAGATGAGACAGCTGTTTTAACTAGCGTATCAGCAGCTTTTAATGATGAGCATCCGACATGTAGTATGGGTGATTGCCCTAGAAGCCATATCATCCCTTTCTCTGCTTTTTTAACTGTTTTTAACACGTCGTTCACACTTATTTTTTTATGCCATTTCCCCAGTATACAAGCGTTTTTTTTATCGCCTAGTACAGGTATCTGTAACACCATTATACGCCCTGAGCAGCTACTAGAAGTATAGTATTCACTAGATGAGTTAATCATCCTAAGAATATGCATTATATCCTCGTCAACCTCATCGTGTTTGCATGCTTCCTCTAGTTTAGAGAGAGCTTGTTCTTTTTTATCTAAGAACTCTTTATCCAGATGATATGTATTATTATTGTTATCCTCTGCCATAGCGTTCATTATTTTTTTATTAAATGTTTTTTCTTTTTACATATATTTATGTTTCTTCTTTTGATCTCCTTGAGGAATAAACCTGGTGGTATTACCTGCTCAGGTGTATAGGCTCCGTGTTCATCAATCACGTTTTGTTCAATCATCAGCGCTGTTATTGATACAGGGTAACCTGTTGTTCTCATCATAGCTGATATACCATGCTCTGGTTCACCGTAGTCAACCATTGAGTAGGTTACATCGTATGTTTCATTGTCTACGTCTCCTCTGCTATGTACCCTTAGTAATACCACATCCTCCCCTTTTTTAGGTAGATGCTTATCTAATAGTTCAACTAGTACTTCTCTAGGTATGATTTTTTTGTTTCCTATGGTTATTGGTTTCTCATCAGCTAAACCTAGTTCAAATAAGAGTCTTATTTTTTCACAATGACCAGGGTAACGGATGGTTTTGTAGTCAAGATAACCTATTCTCTCCTTATACGTGTATGGTAACGTGGAGCATCCTCCAGATGTTAGGAATGCTTCTAACACTCCAAATGGTTTTTTGAATCTTATTTTTTCAACCTCTGTTAATGATGGTTTAAGTATGATTTTTTTATTATCAAGTATCAAAGCATCCTCTGCGTACTCATTTATCAAACCATGGATGGAGAATACTAACTGGTAATCCAATGGTGGTTTGGGTTGTAAAGGTAAACCACCTACACGTATCTTAACGAAATCAACATGATCCATCTCATCTACTATACTCCTTGTTATGATTGATACCAAGCCAGGTGCTAAGCCGCAATCAGGTATAATGATGACTCCTTTTTTTCTAGCCTCCTTCATCAATGATAATTCCTTATGTACTATCTCATTGTTCCCGCCTAGATCAATAAAACTAGTAGAGTTTTTAACCGCTTGTTTAGCTAACATGTAATTATACTTATAAGGTACAGCTGATATAACGAGATCCATCTTCTTGAATACTCTGTTTATATCTGATATGGATTCAGCTTTGATTCTTATATAATTCAACGGTTCGTCTTTTAGGAAATCACGTATTGATCTAATCGCGTCCCTACTATTATCACCTATAGTGACAGAGGATTTAGAGTATCTGCATAGGTCATACGCTATAGCGCGACTCATCAACCCTGCGCCTAGTATTAATATATTCATAAATACGATCCACTTCAGAATAAGGATCATATCTAATTAAGATATCTGTTCTACATTTACACCTCAAGCACCTATATTCTTTAATATTAAAACATGTATAAACTTGATAAAAAAATAAGCATGAGGGGTGTATATGCCGCCTTGCATAGTTGGATTCTATGGTGGATCAGATACAGGGAAAACATCCATATTAACTAGATTAATTGAAAGGTTAAAAAGAGAAGGATACACTGTAGCAGCTGTGAAACAAACAAATAAACCTATCAGTATCGACACTGGATACAAGGATACATGGAGGATGGCTGAAGCCGGTGCAGATGTAGTAGTATTCAAATCAAGTATAGAAACAGATATAATAATAAAAAAAAGAATGAATACAAACGATATCCTAAAGCAGATATCATCATTAGGTTTATTTGACTGCTTACTAGTGGAGGGAGCATCAGACCCTGAGATACCTAAGATAAGGATGGATAACAGTAGAAAAAGAGCGAACACTCTTAAGGATTACAGAGGGGATTTCAACGAGCTTTACGATTACATTAAAGGTATAATAGATGAGAACAAAAAGATAAAACATCAAGTATCATTATTTGTTAATGGTAAAAATATACCTTTATCTGAGTTCCCATCCTTAATTATAACTAATATACTACTAGGTGTAGGAGCATCACTGAAAGGCATTGAAAGTATAAACAACATGCATGTTTTCTTGCATCTACCACAAGGTGACAACACTAAAGAAAATAAGGTAAGATAAAAAACATGGAGTATTTCTTAATATGTATAAAAAACATTAAGAGTATTATCACAATAATCATACCCATAGTTATGATATCCTCATGCTTCTCTTTTCTTCCCTCAGGCATCCCAATCCAAAGAACGATAATAAAATTCAGTGATATAAATCTTTATAAATTTTCAAGACTTTTAAAATGGTACACCTCTATGATTTATACCTCCTAGAGGTCATGCTTTGCACGGTCCTTCTCAACCTCCTTGACTCTGAACAAGATAAACGCGTTTATGTTCATTGATAAACCAACAGATACGATGATACGATCATCAGAATTATTAAAATAAAAAACGAAAAGGTTATTTAAAAAACTATGATAAAAAATGAGAAAAATATTTATATTAAGTAAATTATATTAATATTATTTGGATAAAATCTGATGCGTACAAAAACAGAGTGGAAAATAACATGAGACAACACGTTAAAAAAATGAATATATTACTAATCATACTCCTACTCATTGTAGTGGACGCTTCAGCTTATGCTTCAACAGATAAAAACAGGTTATTCACCGATGAAGCGACTGATATCCAAGAAAAAACCATAACAATATACAGGGTTACACCAGACTCAGTTACACCAGTACAAGTAAAAATAGAATACAAGGATACACAGGATATCGAGGATCAGCTATCAGATATCTGCGCTGCGTATACAGAAAATGATAGAGAGATGCAGCAATATCTTAGTAATATAACCCTGGGTAATGCTTCTATCTCGTTTATTAAATCAAGAGGGAGAGGCATCATATACAAGGTTAAGATACCAATAATTGTTAAACGTTTATTCAAGAAATTCCCGAATCTACCACCATACAACAGGATAATATACATCCACGTTATACACGCGAGATACAGACGCGACCAGAAAGCATACTCCATTATAAATCCCATACTACGAGGGAATGAGACTATAATAAACGGTCCACATAGTATAGACATTATAGGTTTTATTGGTTACACCACATGGGTTGGTTTGATAGCAGAACGCGGTGTAATACTCAGATGCGGTTTAGCAGGTTACGGTGTAGTAAAACCATCATCATAACACAACCCCTAGGCGTGGTAATAATCATAAAAAAATGTTTATTTTTTCCCATAAAAAATATAGACTTATAATACTTAATCATATCAGAGTCATATATTATAAACTAAGTATGTATTGAGTGTACTAATGAATGATAAAATCGCTATAAGGATACTATCAAAGTACCTACGTAAAGGCAACATGAGTAGATGCCTACGGGATGTGCTACCCTCCTCAAAACTAGATCTAAAAGAGAGAGAGGAGATAGCAGGGTTAATACATGACATAGTGAGATGGAAGAGACTATACGATAAAATCCTAGAGGATAGCGGATACGAGAAGACACCTGAAAGTTACATTAAAATAAGTAGAGGAGAATACAATATAGATAAAGGTAGATTTACTGATAGATTAGAACTGAGATACTCATGCTCTGATTATATAGCTGATATACTAAAAGATAAGTTAGAATGGGCTGAGTACCTGAACACTAACCCTGAGACAGCACTATGCGTCAACTTCAATAAGAGCCATACAACAGAGGTAATAAAGATACTAAAAAAAGAGGATTTACCATCAATAAGATCAGAGTTAGAATCAACAGTTATAACCTCGTCATTAGCTAGATACTCATCTGTTATATCAAATCACTACGCGCATATACAGGATGAAAGCAGCCAGCTGATAGCGTACATGGCAGATAATTACGGGCGATCCATACTAGACTTATGCGCAGGTAACGGTGGTAAATCACTAGCTATAGCCTCCATCAGTAGAAACAAGAAGGAAATATCAGCATACGAGATAGACAACAAGAGAAGAGCAACACTGAAGAAACGATGCTTCGACTACAACGCTAATGTGAAGATACACGATAAGAAACCAGATGATAGATACGATGTTGTACTAGTTGACGCGCCATGCACCGGTGTAGGAGCAGCTAGGAGGAACCCTGAGGCTAAATACGTCAACGGAGCAGGTGACTACCCTGAGTTACAGTACAAACTTTTAGATGAGGCTTTCAGACTAATTGAAAAAGATGGTGTAGTATTATACACAGTATGCACGTTTGCACCTGAAGAAACCGTGGATCTGATAAAAAGATACACTGAAGAGAGAGGCGTAAAACCATTAACCCCTCCTAGTCACTACTCCAGGTTTCTAATCGACACTGAGATAGGATACTTCACTAAGATGCCTCATGGTGACATATTTTACATATCAATCCTACGATGAAAAAACCTAGAATCCTCTCTAAGAGGATTCAATACAACATGGAGTCTCTCTCTTTATTCGATACATTTTAATCCATCGTCGGCTATATACGCTACTAAATGGGATTATGGTGCTTGATAACCTTGGTGACTCACTGAAAAAAACAATTAAAAAAATAGCTAACGCTGTCTACGTTGACTCTAAACTCGTAAAAGAAGTTGTACGAGACATACAAAGAGCGTTACTGCAATCAGATGTAAACGTGAAACTAGTACTTGACTTATCAAAGAAAATAGAGCAACGAGCTTTAGAAGAGAAACCACCACTAGGTATGAGTAACCGTGAGCATGTTATACGTATAGTATACGATGAACTAGTTCATCTCCTAGGTGAATCACGTGAACTACCTATAAAAAAACAGATAATAATGATGGTTGGTTTATACGGCCAGGGTAAAACAACCACCTGCGGTAAACTAGCTAATTATTTCAAGAGGAAGGGTCTACGCCCTGGTCTAATAGCTGGTGACATACACAGACCAGCAGCCTATGAACAACTACAGCAGATAGCGGAAAAAGTCGAAGTGCCATTCTATGGTAACAAAAACGCTAAGGATGCTGTACAAGTAATAAACGAAGGTTTAGAGAGATTCAAAAGAACTTGCGATGTTATAATTGTTGATACATCAGGTCGTCATAAACTAGAAGATGATCTAATAAAAGAGATGAAAGACATCTTCCAAGCGGTGAAACCTGATGAGAAACTACTAGTCATGGATGCTGCTATGGGTCAGCAGGCTGCCCCGCAAGCTGAGGCTTTCAACAACGCTATAGGTATCACTGGTATAATATTAACAAAACTTGATGGTACCGCTAAAGGTGGTGGTGCTCTAAGCGCTGCTTCTGTAGTCCATGCGCCTATACTATTCGTAGGTACAGGTGAGCATATAACTGATTTCGAGGTATTTGAACCATCAGGTTTCATATCACGTTTACTAGGCATGGGTGACATTAAATCCCTCATTGAAAAAGCTGAAGAAACCCTAAGAGATAAGAGCGCAGAGAGGACTGCTAAACGCTTAATGTCTGGTAAATTCGATATGAATGACATGTACGAGCAGTTAAACATGATATCAGGTATGGGTCCTTTATCTAAACTATCAGAGATGCTACCTGTTGGTTTCTCATCGCGTTTGAAATCCCAGGATATGGAAGCGACGCAGGAGAAGATGAAAAGGTTCCGTGTCATCATAGACTCAATGACTGAGGCAGAACGCAAAAACCCTGAGATTATTAAATCATCTCGTATTAAACGTATATCACGCGGCGCTGGTGTTGAACATAAAGACGTTAAGGAGCTGTTAAGATACTACGAGATGACTAAACGCATGATACAAGGTTTCTCAAGTGACAGGAAGCTAAGGAGGAACCTGATGCGTCAGTTCCAGATCAAATAAGAAAACATCATTAAAAAAACAAGTTGTATGATAATCAAGAATTACAATGAAATCATCTCCAATGGTTCAGATAGAGAAACCATGGAGAAGAGGAGAGATGCTTTAGATATTATAGACGCAGCTGTAAAAGCTGTTGACCCGTATGAATCTGTGAAAAGAGTTATCACAGATGATTATATACTAGTAGATGAGAAACGCATTGACGTGTCATGCTTTGATCACATCTACGTTGTAGGTTTCGGTAAAGCAAGTGTGAACATGGCTAAAGCTGTTTTAGATTCAATACGTGTTGATAAGGGTGTTTTAATATCCAATGATCCAGGGTCAATGTTAAAACTACAAGGTACACCATTGGAGGTTCATATAGGTGGGCATCCTATCCCTAATCAAGGTAGTCTAGCAGGCACTGATCGTATACTATCACTACTTGAAAAAACCACGGTGAACGACCTAGTCATAGTATTAATCTCAGGTGGAGGATCATCATTATTCTGCAAACCCAGGGTTAGCCTTAGGAGTTTACAATGGTTAACAGAGACGCTGTGGAGACTAGGCGCTGATATAAAAGAGATAAACACTATCCGTAAACACCTCTCATACGTTAAAGGAGGGCAGCTAGCTAAGATGAATAAAGGAACCATGATCTCCCTGGTTATATCAGATATAGTAGGCGACCCGTTAGAGTTCATAGCATCCGCACCTACATACCCTGATACAACAACATTCAACGATGCTAAAAACATATGTCAGCGTTATAGTATATGGGATAATCTACCAGTGGATGTGAGATCAGTTATCGAACAAGGAATAAACGGTGTTATACCTGAGAACCCTGGGGGAGATGGCCCTGCATTTAAACGTGTATACCATACTATAATAGCGTCAAACACCCATGCTTGTCTAGCTGCAAAGAAAAAATCAGAGTATCTAGGATACAAGACGATGATGATAACAACACCTATAACAGGTGAAGCTAGAGAAGCTGGTTTGAAACTCATGCTGACAGCTAAGGATCTATCCAAAGGTATGAAGAGAACAGCGATCATAGGCGGCGGTGAAACCACAGTAACTGTGAAAGGCCATGGTTTAGGAGGTAGGAATCATGAAGTAGTACTAAGCTGCGTAGATGAACTATCAAAGACCGACTGGGTGCTAGTATCATTCGCTACTGATGGGGCTGACGGGAACAGTGAGAGCGCTGGCGCTATAGCTGATCATTACACGCTGCAACGCGCTCTGGAATTAGATTTAAACCCTGCTGAATTCTTAGAGAATAACGACTCCTACACCTTCTTCGATAATCTAGGTGACGCTATAATAACAGGGTTAACAGGTACTAACGTGATGGATGTACACGTTGTTTTAACTTGAATAAGAGGGTTAAATAAAACTTAAATTTATTAATATGCAGTAAGATAACAGGGTTACAACAAGCAGAGGAAAAAAACACAAAACGGTAAAAAAAACAAAACCCATATGAAAATATTTAAATAGATATATATTATGAGTAATTATAATATTATGGTGTTTAAGGTGGAATAATCTATGAATTGGAAAAAAAACAGAGCAATAAGTTTTATAATACTTGCAATGATGCTCTTGAACCTGCTGATTATTATTTTATCAGATGAGGCATCAGCTGCAGCGGTTATAGACAACAATGATGGTTTCTGGTTTGATTCATTCCAAGATAATACAAACGTGACCCTGTATAACTGTAGTATATTAGATAAAATCATAGTGTTATCCTGCAATCCTACTGTATCAACTTATGACTTCAAAAGCATTGATCATAAAGCCTTCACCCTTGACACGGTTTTTTTCATACCGTTCTTATCACCAGGTTTCTATATCAGATACGGGAGGGAGCTTAGCTCTATAGGGTACTCGAGGATCAAGTATCTAGACGGTAACATGATCACAACAGAGTCAACCTATCTAAAGAGAGTAGCTATGCATCTATTCAGATTTCAAATAAAACAAAAAGAAAAAAACATAAGCCAGATGGAGATAACCTGGCATGGTAAAGCTTATAACGACCGCGATGTAAGATTGTACTACTGGCAACCTGTCGGTGAAAAAAGAGGCGGATGGAATCTCATCTCTAATAAATCATCTAACGGGTCGATGATCAAGTTAAAACAGAGTTTCACAGGTGACTTATTCATAAGTAGCGATGGTTACGTTTACATATGCGTTGTAGCACCATGTGGGATGATGGAGAAATGCACGCTTTTAACAGATTATGTGAATATTAATGTAACCAGTGAAGGGTATGCGTCATCAGGCGTAGTGATCTCATCGGTGATATCACCTAGTAAACTATCTGCATGGGAGCGTTTAACATCCCAGGATTACACACCACCAGGTACGTCTATAAGATACCAGCTTCTGTATGGTAACAGCTCGTTGATACCGGAATCGATACTCCCAGGTAACAAGGAGGGGTTTAAAACCCCGTTAACCTTAACATCTAAACTACCAGCAAGTGTTAAAACCATCAGATTGAAAGCCACCTTGGAAACCAATAACCCTGTTTATTCACCTAGGATATACAGCTGGGGTGTACTATGGCAGACTGAGAAAAACAAATGGCGGGATCTATACAACTCAACACTAAGAGTGGATAGCAGAGACAGGGTTGACATCATCAAAGGGAACGCTACTATGAGGCCTATATATGATGAATGGTGCGTCTTCGGTCAGAACCCTGCTAATACACGAGCATCAGAGGGTGCAGGAGCTAGGAATAACACCATGTACTGGTACTCATCCTCATCAGTGAAGGTTGGAGGAGGATTTAAAAACCCTGTTGTGAAAAGTAACAGGTTGTACATCCCTTCATCTGATGGTAAAAAAATACACGTCTTCAACGTAACTGTACCAACAAGTAGGATAGGGGAAGCTAATACCCCAGTAGGGACTATAACTATACCTGAGAATGCAGTCACAAACACGCCAGTGGTAACAGATGATTTAATCATAATAGCTACTGGTAACACGTCAGACTCCGGAGTGGCGAATAAGATATACGCTTATACTCATAATTACACTCAATCCTGGTTTTTCCAGTACCCTGATGAACCCAGGATATGCTACTCTGCTTCACCAGTGGTATCAGATCAGACGTTGTATATCACATCATGGAGTGGTGATACATCGTTACTAGGCTCATATAAAGATGTTAACAACAGGGTGATGGCGATATCAGTTAAAACAGGTGTTCTATTATGGAGTAGTACCCTACCTGCAGGTAGCTTCTCCACACCTGCGGTTTCAGATAGAATGGTTATAGTAGGATGCGACAATGAGAGGAATTACAGTTTATTCGCTTATGATCGTTTAACAGGCGGTTTAATGTGGAAGAGTAAAGTCGGATCTGTTCGTTACTCATCACCAGTGATATATAATGATAGAGTATACGTAGTCACAAAGGAGACGGTTGTACCATTGATCTCAGCTCGTACGAAGCTAGTAGCAGTGGATATAAACGACGGGCATGTAATCTATAACGTAACACTAGGAAGCGTGTTATCATACAACCTTGAGCATGCTGCGTCAACACCATGTGTATTCAATGATGTATTATACGCTGCTTCACCAGATGGTGTTTTATATGCTATAAACACAGATAACGGGGAAGTGAGATGGAGTAAACGAGTATACAGTAAAAGTGCTTTATCATCACAGGCTCTCATCTCTTCACCTGGTTACGCTGACTCCATGGTGTACATCGGTACCCCTGATGGTTTATTAGTAGTGTTAAACGCTGATGACGGGTCATACGTTTGGAATTCATCTTATACTGAAGGTTATTCACCAGTGTTATCATCCCCTGTTATAACTAATGGTTTAGTCTACTTCAGCGATGAAAACGGTGTACTATACAGTGTGGGTTACTACAAAGAATCACTTGAGAGAATAATCACTGGTAGTTTAACCTCTATACCTATACATCTCCCAGTTGGTTACACATGGGGCAGATTCAAGGTTGAAGGGTACAATGCATCAGCTGGAGCTAGTATAACGTATAGTATACTAGATGAATCATACCGCGTGATAGCATCATCAATATCTGACAATGAGAATATATCATCCATGATCAGTGGGTATAGATCCATACGTCTAAGAGGAGTATTCACCATTAGTAATATCTCCCAGAGGGTTAATCTAAACGGCTGGTCTATAAGCTTCCAACCTGTGAATGATACTGAACCACCTGTATTCATAAATAGGAGCTTCACCCCTGTTAATGGTTACACTAATACTAAGACACCGACTTGCAGCATCAACGTATACGATACAGGAACAGGTTTAAATGTTAAAACAGCTCGCTTCACATTAGAGTACAAAACCAGGAATCAAACAACTGTTAAAACGTACACAGGTAATGCCTCATGCTCAGGTGCTAACGGTTCAACTAGTACTCAGACTATCACTATAAACATATCAAAATTACCTTTCAGTGGTAACATCAGTGATGTCATCCGTATACGCTTCTACATATCAGATATGAACGGTAATGGTAACTATTCAGGATGGTATCAGTTGAGATACGATACAGTTAAACCATCATCGTCAATAACAAACAAGAACCTCATACCTAATAAATGTAACATGTCAAATGTTGAAATAAAAGCTAACGCGTCTGATACTGGTGGTAGTGGTTTAGCCTCAGTTGATTTATACTATAAACTTAAAGGAGAAAACACTTATAGATTATACGCCTCTGATAAAAAACCTCCTTATGTATTCCTC
>Ga0209162_1002828_pt1 | contig 14704 bp, 10 predicted proteins | sample YNPNPMetaG_FD_187121 | JGI IMG/M metagenome (GOLD analysis project Ga0209162, IMG submission 187121) | Anoxygenic and chlorotrophic microbial mat microbial communities from Yellowstone National Park, USA - YNP NP MetaG (SPAdes) (version 2) ... | reverse complement strand
CACGAGAACGGTAACCCCCACGTCACCTTACACGATCCAAGGGCTGAAGGCCCGCCCTATTACAGGAATCCTTTCGTGGGTTTCGCGCCACGGCGTCACCTGATTTGACCGTCGATCGCAGACTCCGTGATTGTTCGATTGTGTTCTTTTGCAAGGATTCACCGCTCCATGCGAACCCGACTGTCCGCAGTGGGCGACGAAGTCGCCCCAGATATTTCCCAGCCCGGCGGCGCAGAGATTTCCGATCAAGTGGTGCAGGCCCGGCGTCTTTGGGCGTCAGGCAACTTTGGTTCCGGCTCCGCCGGGCTGGGAAATATGCGGACCCGGAAATCTCACCGGACCGAACTTACTTGTGCCCCTTGGGCGTTGCCCGGTGAAACCCGGGTTAGGCAGGTGTTCTTGCCATCGGGCCAGCAGGGTCAGCCCGGCGAATGTTTACCGTTGCGGACTGTCTCATCAATGCGACATCCGACTGCGGTCGGCGATTGTGCAACAAGACCATGCTGTCAGCCAAAGCCCGGGAAAATGCAGCAAACATCGTGTCACGCAAACGTGACGGCAAGCGCCGAAGTTCCTCAAGCGCCCGATCTTCAACTGGCCTGCCTGAACGTGTTTGGATCAAGCCCATTTCTCCGTAGCAGCCGGTACAGGGTGCCTCGGGGCACTCCCGCTTCGCGAGACACCTTGGTGACATCCCCGTTCCACGTCTTGAGCAGCACGGTGAAATACTCCTTCTCGAAGGCGCGCATTCGTTGCTCGCGCATGGCAAAAAAGCCCCGGGCGATATTATTGGGCATTCTGCGGGCTCCTGCGAGGACATCCGGTGGCAGACAGTCGGCGGTCACAGTAGGACATTGACATAATGCCAAGGTACGCTTGATTGCATTCTGGAGCTCACGGACATTTCCTGGCCAAGGGTGGCTGCAGAGCACCTCGAGAGCTTCAGGCGAAAGTTTAACACATTCACGCTCCACTTCTGCGGCATAGCGGTCCACGAAGTAGCTCGCCAGCAATGGGATGTCCTCTGTCCGCTCGCGTAACGGCGGCAATTCGATCAGTACCACGTTCAGGCGGTGGTACAGGTCAAGCCGGAACCTTCCTTCTTTGACCGCCTGCTGTAGGTTGATTGAAGAAGCGGCAATTATTCGCAGGTCGAGGTCGATCTCGCGTGTCCCTCCCACACGGCGAATCCGGCGTTCCTGAAGCACTCGCAGAAGTTTGGCCTGAAGTCGCAGTGGGAGTTGGGCGATTTCGTCCATGAAGAAGGTGCCGTGGTTGTCAGATTCCAGCAAACCAACTCTGGTCGATTGGGCTCCTGTAAACGCTCCACGTTCGTGGCCGAAACACTCACTTTCCATCAGTTCGTCCGGAATCGCCCCGCAGTCCACAGCGACAAACGGATACCCACGGCGCGGGCTTCGCTCGTGAATGGCTCGTGCTACCAGTTCCTTGCCAGTCCCAGTCTCGCCGATGATCAAAACGTCGAAATCAGTTGCACTTGCCCGCTCGATAAGACCGAACACCTTCAGCATCGGGAAGCTCTTGCCAAGCAGGTTACCGTAGGAGGAGGCATTCTCGACCTGTTGTTTCAAGGCGACATTTTCCTCGTACAGGAACCTGTTGTTCAAGAACTCGCGAACAGTAGCCCGCAACTCAGAATCCCGAAATGGCTTGCTGATATAATCTGCGGCTCCGAGTTTCATGCATTGTACCGCAATATCCACCGATGGTTCGTCAGCCAGCATGAGAATTGCAACTCTGGGGTCCGATTGTCGGGCAACACGTAACAGTTCCAGCCCGCTGGCATCGTGCATTGCGAGGTTGACGATGAGAAGGTGAACCGTATTGGTTCTGAGTCTTTCAGCGGCGCACTGACTGTCTGGTTCCAAAACAACGTCGGTGTCAGGCAACGGTTGCAGCGCATTGGCGACAGACCGCAACGCCCGCGGGTCGCCATTGGCAATCATGACGGTGAATCTACCCACGCCAGACCTCCAGCGCGGTTGCCAGGACGGCTGCGCACGACCCCGTCAAGGACCTGGTGCGAGGCTCTGACGGTCTGCGTGTATTACGTGGTCTCGAATCCACCGCAAAAGTACATGCACGGCCTTTCACTAAAGCACTTTAGACGCACAGTTTGACTTGTCAAACCGGCCGTCATCGCTGGGGCCCATTCCTGTCCGCAGACCGGGGCTAGTTCATCGTTTGGCCCGGAAATCTCACCCGAGAGGGGTCTTGGAGTCTTGGTCTGGTAGGGCGACACCTGAGGTGGTCCGGTCAAGGTTTTTTTTTGAAAATTTCATTCTTGATCAGGGACTGCGTTAGGGCTTTTCCCGCAATTGGCGGAGGTACATTGCCTCGTTGTAAATGGTGTTTCTTGCCCAACACTTCCACAATATGCGAATCCATTTGAAAGCCAGGGCGCGCAGTATCACTCAGCGCGGCGCAGCCGCAGCCGAATGATCGCGGTGAGATAAATGCGTTTGTTCCAGGCTTGGCACTTCCTCGCGCCGCGCTGAAAGGGGCGACTTCGTGGCCTTGGGGAGAGATGCGAGTGGGATCAGCGGACCAACAGTTCGAAGGCAAACGTTTCGAACCACACGCTGATCTGGGATTTCCGCAAAGATTATCCCGCCTTTTCACGTAACCGACTGGGAATGTGATGATCGCTCCCACTGCTCAAACTCAGCGCTGAGCTGTGTCCAAGTCTTGGCGTGCGGGCGCAGTCCTTTGACCCACTGGATCTGCCGGCCACGCCAAAGGCTGTAAATGGCAGGGATGATCTCAAGCGTCAGGATGGTGCTGGTGATCAGGCCGCCGACCATCGGGGCGGCAATGCGCTGGATGGCTTCCGCGCCCGCGCCCTGCGCCCAGAGCGCCGGCACAAGCCCGAGGGTAATCATCGAGACGGTCATCAGCTTCGGCCGGACGCGCTGGACGGCGCCGTAAGTGATGGCCTCAAACAGGTCGTGCTGGGTCTTCATCCGGCCCGCCCGTTGCCAAACGTGGAAGGCTTCGTCCAGGTAGATGATCATCACCGTGCCGGTCTGAGCGGCCAACCCGGCCAGTGCGATAATGCCCACCCAGACGGCGATGCTGAGGTTGTAGCCGAGCAGCCAGAGCAGCCAGATGCTCCCGGTCATGGCGAACGGAATCGAGAGCAGGATGATGAACGTCTCCGCCACGCTCTTGAAGTTCGTGTAAAGCAGCACGAAAATCAGCACCAATGTCACCGGCACGACCACCTTGAGCCGTTCGCGTACGCGCAGCATATGCTCGTATTGCCCGGACCACTCCAGGCGGTAACGTGGCGGGAGCAGCCCGGCTTTCTCGATCTTCTCAGACACGGCTTTCTTGGCCTGCGCCACATAGCCGCCGATGTCGCGCCCGGCCACGTCCACATAAACCCAACCGGTCAGGGCGCCGTTCTCGTTGCGAATGACCGGCGGGCCGCTTGTGATCCGAATGTCTGCCAGTTCGCCCAGAGGGACTTGGGCGAGGGCTCGTGACGACGAATCGAGGAAACGGGGAGACGGCGAATCGGCGATATTCCCCATCCCCACGTCTCCGTTTCGCTGTATTTTCGTTTCCCTCATGCCCATTCCCGCCGCCACTGGGACGAGCACCTGCTTGAGTTTCTCGACGTTGTCCCGCAGCTCACGGCTGTAGCGGACGTTGATGGTATAGCGCTCACGGCCTTCGATGGTGCGGTCAATGGCCATGCCGCCAATCGAAATCTCAACCTGCATGAGCACGTCCTCGACGTTCAGGCCGTAGCGGGCGATGGCCGGGCGGTTGGGTGTGATGTCCAGGTAGTAAGCGCCGGTGGTGCGCTCGGCAAACACGCTACGTGTGCCGGGCACCTCGCGCAGAACAGCCTCCAAGCGCTCGCCCAGTTTGGCCATTGGGTCCAGGTCAGGGCCAAAAATCTTGATGCCGACCGGCGTGCGGATACCAGTGGTGAGCATGTCAATACGGCCCTTGATTGGCATGGTCCAAGCGTTGACCAAGCCGGGGATTTGCAACGCCTCGTCCATTTCAGTGATCAGTTCCTCCCAGGTCAGCGGGCGTGTGTCGGGCCAGATTTTTCGCAGGCCCTGCCGCGCCCACGCCGGCATCCAATCCGAATACCATCGTCGGTTGGGCACACGTCGCCAGTCCTTCTCCGGCTTCAACTGCACCACCGTCTCGAACATCTCGATCGGTGCAGGGTCGGTGGCGGTTTCCGAGCGGCCGGTTTTGCCGTGCACGGTGAGCACTTCGGGGAACTGCTTGAGGATGCGGTCCTGAATTTGCATCAGCCGCGTGGCCTCGGTAATGGACATGGTGGGCAGCGAGGTGGGCATGTAGAGGATCGTGCCCTCGTTGAGTGGCGGCATGAACTCCGAACCGAGCTTTTTGTAGATGGGGTAGGAGGAAGCCACCGCAGCAAAGGCAATGACGATGGACAACATGCGCCGCCGCATCAGCGCGCTGACCCACGGGTAGTAGAGCCGGTGGAGGAGGCGGCTGATGGGATGTTTGTGCTCCGGGATGACCTTCGCGCCGGTCATCAGCACGATCAATGCCGGGCCGATGGTGACCGACAAGAACGCCGCCCAGGCCATCGTGAAGGTCTTGGTGAACGCCAAGGGCTTGAACAGGCGGCCTTCCTGCGCCTCCAGGGTGAACACGGGCATGAAGCTGACCGTGATGACCAGCAGCGCGAAAAACAGCGGTTTGCCGAGCTGTTTGCAGGCGGCGATGATGATTTCCTGTTTCTGCCTGCGGCTCAGGCCGGGCGGGGCGTGCTCCAGATGTTTGTGGACATTCTCAACCATGACAACGGCCTCGTCGCAGATCGCGCCGATGGCAATGGCGATGCCGGCCAGCGACATGATGTTGGCGGTCAGGCCCATGAAATACATCGGGATGAACGCCAGGCAAACCGCAATGGGCAAGGTGACAATCGCCCGCGCCGCACCGCCAAAATCAAGCAGGAACACGATGACAATCACCGACACAATGATGGATTCCTCGATGATGGTCCGGGTGAGCGTCTGGATAGAGCGCCGAATCAGGTCGGACCGGTCGTAGGTGATCACGACCTCGACACCTTCCGGCAACGAGGGTTTGATTTCCTCCAGCTTGGCTTTGATGCGGTCAATGACCTGCAAAACGTTCTGGCCGTGTCGCACGACCACGATGCCCCCAGTAGTTTCGCCTTCGCCATCGAAGTCGGCTGTGCCGCGCCGCATTTCCGGGCCGAAGGCGATGTTGCGGGCCACGTCTTTCAACAGCACGGGCGTGCCCCGTGCATCCGCCCCCACCACCACCAGCCGCAAGTCGTAAAGCGACCGGATGTATCCCCGGCCACGCACCAGGTAGGTCGTGCCGTTCTGCTCCAGCTCGCGTCCGCCCACGTCGTTGTTGGCGCTGCGGATGGCCGAGACAACCTTGCTGACCGGGATGTTGTAGGCCAGGAGCCGGTCGGGATCGATTTCCACCTGATACTGCTTCTCGAAGCCGCCGATGGTTGCCACTTCGGCTACACCTTCGACACTTTGAAGCCAGTAGCGCAAGTGCCAGTGCTGGAACGAGCGCAAATCGGCCAAATCGTGTTTTCCGCTCCGGTCCACCAAGGCGTATTGGAAGCCCCAGCCGACCCCGGTGGCATCCGGGCCGAGCGTAGGCGTAACGCCCGGCGGCAGGTTGCCGGCCAGGCCCTGCATGTATTCCAACACGCGCGACCGCGCCCAGTAGATGTCCGTGCCGTCTTTGAAGATCACATACACAAACGAGTAGCCGAAAAACGAATAGCCACGCACCGTGCGGACGTTGGGTGCGCTGATGAGCTTGGTCACGATGGGGTAGGTGATTTGGTCCTCGACCAACGTTGGGCTACGGCCTTCCCACTGGGTGAACACGATCACCTGCACGTCGGTCAGGTCGGGGATGGCGTCCAGCGGGGTGTTCTGCAGGCAATACACCCCGCCCAAGGTGAGCGCGCCCACCATCATGAAGACCATGAACCTGTTGCGTGCGCTCCACTCGATGATGCGCTCGATGAGTGAGCCGCGAGACGGCGAATCGGAGAAACGGGGACGCGGAGAGTCGGCGACGGCCTCCGTTCCTCCGTTTCTGCGTTTCTCCGACTCGCTGGAGGGCGTGGTGCTCATGTTTCGATTCGACGACGGATCAGCCACTTCTCGGGCTGGTCGGCCATCTTGACGCTCTGGCCGAGAATTCGGTCGTAGGCGGCGTCAATCTCCTTGAACTTCGCCTCGGGGAGATACCCGCAGCGCCACGCAACCTCGGCATGAACCTGCGTTTCCGCCGCCTCGGTTTCCGCGTCGCTGAGTTTGGAAACAAAGGCTGCCTCGTAGCGCCGCTTCCGCCACGCCTCCGCCAGATTGGCGCAGACCGACCTTGAGGAACGCCGAATCTGATCGGTCAGCGAATACCGCTCCTCGGCCGGAAACGACCTGGTCGGCTCGAAGATTTTGACCGTCCAGTCCTTTGCGTTCTGGTAAACCTGCAACTCCCGGTGATGCCTGATTGTGCTCATGGTGTCCGTGTTTCAGTTATTGGTGTCGCCTGCATTCTATCGGCAACGCCACGCCCGGTCTGTTGAATTCTCCGGTTCTCCGTGTCGCTGTCTTCCCGCGTCCCCGCGTCTCCGCATCTCCGCGTCTCCGTTTCAATGCTGGTGCTCCCCACCCGAGCCCATGCCGGCAATAGCCGCCTTGAGTTGGCTTTCCGAATCCACCAGGAACAAAGCGCGGGCCACGAGCTTCTCGCCGTCTTGGACGCCGTCGAGCACCTCGTACCAGTCATCGGTTTTGAAGCCTAGTTTCAGCTCACGCGGGTGAAGGTGCGCGTCCTTGCCCTCGACGAAGGCGATGAACCTTTGGCCGGTATCAATGACCGCGCTGGCGGGGATGAGAAGCCTTTCGCCGAGCGGGATTTGAACCTCGACATTGGCCCACATGTCCGGACGCAGTAGCCCGTCTGGGTTGTTCAGTTCGAGCCGGACGCGCCCACGTCGTGTCTGCGGGTCAAGGTGCGGGTAGAGGAAGGTGATCGGCGCAGTGAACGTCTTGTGGCTCAAAGAGGGAAAAGTAATGGCGGCCTGCAGCCCCGGTTTCATCAGGGGCAGGTCTGACTCGGAGACCCACGCCTCAACCCAGAGATGGGCAAGGTCAGCCACTTCGTAGAGCGATTCGCCCGCCATGAACGCTTTGCCCTCGACGGCGGTCTTGGCCACGACGTGCCCGGAGAAAGGCGCGCGGAACAGCAGTTCATCGCTGGCCACACCACGCTGTTCGAGTCTGCGGATTTCCTCCTCGCCAATTTCCCACAACTCGAGCCGGCGGCGGGCTGAGCTCAGCAGGTTCGTGGCGGACTGGCGCTGATCAGCGGGCGTGTCCGGTCTCAACTGCTGCAGGCCGCGCCACGCGATCAGATACTCGTTTTGGGCCGAAAACAGTTCGGGGCTATAGACCGTGAACAATGGCTGGCCTTTTGCGACGGGCGCGCCAGTGAAATTGACGTGCAAGGTGCGCACCCAGCCGCCAAAACGCGGGGCGACCCGCACATAGCGGGTCTCGTCATGTATCACCACGGCGGTGGCCCGGACGGTATTCGTGAGCTGACGTCTTTCGGCCTGCACGAGGGTCAGGCCAATCATCTGCCGCTTGTCGGCCGAGAGGCTGATGCTGATCCGGCCTGGCACAGGCGCGGGCGTTGTGTCCGTCGCGTGGCCTTCGTGGCTGGTGGGCGCGGCCTTCTTCTCGATCAGAGTCATGCCGCAGACGGGGCATTTGCCGGGGCTGTCCTGCACGTGTTCCGCGCCCATCGGGCAATAGAACTGGCCGGGCTTGACTTGAGCGATCTTGTCTTCGGCGGTCGGTGCGGCTGGCGCGACGGCGGCTTTGTCGTCTCTGATGCGGACCAGTTTCATGCCGCAGATGGGGCAATCGCCCGGCCGGTCACTGATGTAGGTGGGGTGCATCGGGCAGTGGTATTGCGGTTTTGCCTGAGCGCCGCCGTGGGTGCTGTGACCGTGGTCGGAACGGCTGCAACCGGCCAAGCCCGCGCCGCCGACCACCAGCAGTGCGCTCAGGAAGAGAATGGCAATTTGAGTTCGCATGGTTCGGTTCAAAGGTGTTGCGTGTGAAGGGTCATTTCTTGTCCGTCACCGGCGTGGCCAACACTGGCGCGCCGGCCGGCGGCACGCCCTGGATGAGCAGCGAGAGTTCTGCCAGCACGATCTCGCGCCGCGTGCGTTCCTCGATTTCCGCCAACTGAAAGCCCAACAGTGTACGCTCGGCGTCAATCAGGTTGAAGAAATCAATCCGGCCCGACAGGTAGCCTGCGCGGGCGATTTCCAGCGAGTGCCGGGCTTTGGGGATGAGCTGCGATTGGAGCAGCGCCAGGTTGCGAGCGAGCTCGCGGTAACTGTAGCTTTTCTCGGCGAACTCGACCGTGAGCATGATCTGCTCAGCCGTGAGCCGTGCCTCGGCTGCGCGATTGGCCGCCTGCGCGGCGGCGATTTCGGCGGCGATCCTGTCGCGCCAGATCGGCAGCGTCACGCTGGCGGTCGGCCGTACCATGACGGGCGCCTTCTTGGCGTCGGCCATCACGCCCAGGGCGAAGTCTGGCACGCCCGTCTTGTGGGCCAGGGCCAGCGAGGCCTGCGCGGCGCGGACCTCGGCTTCCATCTGTTTCAGACGCGGGTTGCGGGCAAAGGCCGTTTCCAGCAGATCGCCGGGCAGTTCGGGCGGTGTGGCCTCGAACCGCACCGGGAACGGCGGATCGGGCTGGTCACGGGTCAGTCCCAACGCCGCCTTGAACTGCGCGCGTAACGGCAGGCGCGAATCTTCGAGATTGGCGATCTCGGTGGCGAGCTGGTCCTGTTCAATCTGTGCCCGGTAAACGTCCTGCAAGGTCGCCTTGCCGGCCTCGTTCTGGGCGCGGGCCGAGCGCTCCAGATCAGCCAGCAACGCCAGTGTTTCGCGGTGAAGGCGAAGTTTCTCCTCCAGGAAACCGAGGTTGTAGTAAGCGCGTTTGAGCGCCAAGGCCGTCTGCAGCACGGCGCTCTCGAACGCGAAGTAGCGCGCCCGACTTTCGGCGTGGGCAATATCGGCGCGGGCCTTCAGTTTGCCCGGTCCGGGGAACTCTTGCATCAGGCCGGGCATGACCGTCATGACGATGCTGGCGATGTCCGACTCGAAGGTCAGCCGCGGGTCGGGCCGCGAGCGTTCGGTGGTGATGCGCTCGACCGAGGCAAGCCAGTCGAAGTAAGCGGCCTCGACCGCGGGCTGGTTGAGCATGGCGAACCGGAGAAAATCCGCCAGCGTCGAGTCTGCCGCCAACTGCGGCAGGGGCGGTCGTTGGCCTTCTGGCCGATAGATACTTCCCAGGGCGGTCGCCTCCCGTCGCGCCAGCCGCTCGTTCGCTCTCGGCACGCCCTTGCAACCTGCGAGAACCAAGCCGGCCAGCGCCATGCCCAGCAACAGCCATGGGCACCGCAAAAGACGTGATTTAAAGCCAATGTCCATTCAAAGTGCCGAGCACCAGCCAGCCTCAAACCCGGTCCCGTACGCGGCGGATGGTCAAGGCGACCGCCGCCCTGGATGATCGTTTCGGAGCCTTCAGTTCCTACCGGCTCAATGCTGACGCCCGCGGTGGCCATCGTGGCCCTTCGCGGTCGCGTTGTCCGACTTCGCCTTGGCCTTTTCCGCTTCTTCGAGCTTCTTGATGTACTTGGCGGGTTCTTTGTTGAAGGTCTTCAGGCAGCCTTGGCAGCAGAGTTTGATCTCGCGGTCCTGGTAGGTGAACACATGGGGCTTGCCCATGTCGCCGCCGAGTTTCTCGCCCGAAACGACGCAGGTCTGGAGCGGATAAGGCTTGGGTTTGTCGGCCTTGGACTCGGCCGCGAAAAGGGCGCTGAACGGAAGTGCAATGGCTGAGGCGATCACGCTCCACACAGGCAGGACCTTCTTGAGTTTGGTCAGCTTCATGGCAATCGGTCTTTTCCAGTTTGTTACAGCAGCCACCATGGCTGCCCTTTGCACAAGCTTACACCACCGGCGCGAAAAATCCGCAAGATTTCATTCAAGAAATCCCCTGGGATTCGGTCGCCAGCGGGGTATGTCCTTCAGAGAACAAAACGGCGGCGCAACAGGGCTCCGCCAAACCAGAGATGGGCTGAACATGAAAAATAACAACATCATTCTGACCCTGGCCGTTGGTGGCTTCCTTGGGTACATTTCTCGGTAGTTTCCCCACAGGGGGAGAACGGAAGGCTCGGGTGGTCGGAATTCCATTGGGCCGTTGATTGGCCGACGCGGCGCGCTTGCTGTTGCCAGTTATGTCAGAGCAGATTTGAAGAGTTGAAGCGAGGCCGATGGGCTACCACGGCAGTGACTGATTGGCAGGTAATGTTCCTCCAATGGCTGAACGAGAGGGCATGAGATTATTAAGGGGTGCGAAACACCCCCGCATCTTCGTGGTAAACGGTTTGCGTGCAACCATCGCCCCACTGAATATGTCGAGGAAGCAAGATTGGGCAGTGTAAAATCCTCCGCGGTTCCAAAGCGCGTTGGAGGAAGCAACGGTTCCTTGAGTACGGCTGTACCGGTATGCCCGGTTGGAAGACATGGCTGGTTTCCAATGACAACGCGCGCACGGAGCCTTGCCATTCAAGTTCGACCGAATATAGTCGGCGCGTGCTGTCAGACGCGAAAAACCAATCCGCAGCCGATCCTGCGACAGTGTTTGAAGAGAATCTCGGTCAACTGATGGCGCTGGTGCAACGGCGGCTGACGTTGGAATTGCAGTTCCACCAAAGGCACGACCTCGAACGATTGGAATCAGACCTCACCGAGTTGGTCACTGAATTCGGACAACTGTTGCGGGTGATCTACCGCTATGATCTTGGCGAGGCGCTGGCGCATGAGGCGGCGTGGTTCGCGTCGGTGCTGGCCGCGCGCGGTCCGGGCGTGGACGCATGGAGGTTGCTCCTTGATAGTTGGGTCATGGCCATCCAAGGGGTCATCAAACCTCCCGAATGCAATCAACTGGCAGCACCGCTCCAAGAGTTGCGCCAACGAACTGATGAATTCTTTGTTGGAGCGCAGACCGGGGACGATACGCCCGCAGCACGGCCCGTGCAGGAGTTGGTTGATCGCCTTGTGGTGGGCGACCGGAACGGCGCCCAGCAGTTGTTGCGAGTGCAAAGGACTGCCGGTGTTCCTGCGACAGACCTCATTCTGCGGTTGATTTTGCCGGCCATGGCTGAGGTTGGCCGGCGTTGGGAACGAAATCAACTGGCGGTTTTCGAGGAACATCTCGCTTCGGAGACAATACTGCGTTTGCTGGCGGGCTTGACGGCTGACGAAGCGGTTCCTGTTCGAGCGGGACGCACAGCCATGGTTAGCTGTGTGCCCGGCGACCAACACCAGATTTTGCCGGCGGCGTTGACGGCGTATTTGGAGCTGCGCGGATGGGACGCACGTTCACTCGGGCGAAGTTTGCCGTCCGACCAAATCGCGCGGGCTGCTGCGGAGATCAAACCGGTTGCCGTGTTTTTGTCCATGACAATGCTGGCCCGGTTACCTGAGGCATTGGCAGTGGTCGAACAAGTGCGGTCAAAGCTGCCGGGGTGCGTCGTGATCGCAGGCGGTCGCGGCACGGTTTGGGGACGGCGTTTGTTGGAAACCGTCGGGGCGCGGGTGACGCAGGATTTCTGCGAGGCGCACAGGCTTGCCAGCGGAGAGGAACTGAAGGATGCGTAGTTTGACGGCATTGCGGATGGTGCTGCACGACCGTTCATCAACGGCGGGCGCTTTGCTTGGAGTGGTGGCGATCGTGTTTTTGGTGGGGCAACAATTGTCCGTGCTGTTCGGGCTGCTGAATTTCATGTCCGTGCTGGTGGATCACAGTGGCGCGGATGCGTGGGTTTTGAGCGGCAACCTCCGCAATGTGGATGCTGGCAATCTCATTTCCGGCAGGTATCTGGACCGGGTCATCGGGCTGCGCGAGGTTGCGTGGGCCGAGCCGATATTGATCGGCAACGGGCTGTTTCGCACACCGGACGGTTCGTTTGAATCGGTGCGCGTGGTTGGCATGCGGCGACCGCGGCTGGTGGGCGGGCCATGGGCGTTCGCGCAAGGTGATGAACGAACATTGCTCGACCTTGAAAGCGTGGCTGTGGACCGGCTCGACCTCGAGAAGTTGGGCCAGCCGTTGCCAGGTACCATCACCGAGATTGGCGACCGGCGAGTGCGGGTCGGTGCGGTGACGGATGGCGCGCGCGGGTTTCAAGGCACGCTGGTCTTTGCGTCGCTGGACAAGGTCAAGGACATCGCCAAGACGCCGCCGGGACGGTATTCGGCAATTCTGGTTCGGTTTGAACCCGGCGTGGATGCGGGGACTGCCCTTGTACGATTGCGGGCGATTTTGCCCGAGTGTTCGGTGTACAGCACGGCGGAGTTGTCGCGGCTTACGCGCCGATACTATTTCACGCAAACGGGCATTGGAGGCAGTTTCGGGTTTTCAACGCTGATTGGGGTGGTGATTGGGGTGGTGATAATTTCACTGACATTGTACACGAGCGTGCTGGGGCGGGCGCGGGATTTTGCGGTGATGCGGGCCATAGGCGGTCGGCGAAGAGACGTGGCGGTGGTGGTCGTCAGCCAGACCTTGATTATTACGGTCACGGGATTGTTTATCGGGTTCATGTTGCTGTCAGTGCTGTTGGACGCGACGGGGCGTTCGGCGATTCCGAGCTATTTTCCTTCGTTTGTTCCGCCGATTCTTGCACTTGTCACCGTGGCGGTAAGCTTGTCGGGCTCGTTGATTGCATTGCGGGAAGCGCTTCGGGCCGAACCGGCGGCGGTGTTTCGTTAGCGGAGAACGCGCATGGCCCGTTTGCGCCTGGAAAACATTGCACGGGATTTCTCCGACGGACGGCAGGTCCGACGGGTGTTGTTTCCCACGACGTTGGAGTTGTTGCCCGGGCAACTAACCGTGTTGGCGGGACCGTCAGGCAGCGGCAAGACGACCTTGCTCTCGATCATTGGCCTTGTGCTGCGCCCGTCGGAAGGACGGATGTTTCTGGACGATCGCGAAGTCTCGGCACTGAGCGATGAGCAAGCCGCAACGCTGCGCTTGCAAAGATACGGGTTTGTATTTCAGCAGCCCATGTTGATCGAGGGATTGACCGTGCGAGAGAATGTCCTTTTGGCACTGGGTGTTCAGGGCCAGCGCCCGACCCGAGAGGCGGTCAAAAAGGCAGATGAATTGCTGGCGACCCTCGGGCTTGCCGGCACGGCGCTTGTGCAGCCAAGGATGCTGTCGGGCGGCATGAAACAACGCGCTTCAATCGCACGGGCGTTGATCAAAGACCCGGCGATTCTGCTGTGCGACGAACCGACATCGGCCCTCGATGCTGAGAGCGGACAGGTTGTAATGAAGATTCTGAAGCGCATTGCCATCGAGGAGAACCGCGTGGTAATCGTCGTGTCGCACGATGCGCGAGTGTTCCCCTATGCGGACCGGCTGATCAAACTTGAAAACGGTGCGATCGTTTCCGATACCGCTGAAAACTACACGGCCGAAACGAAAAGCAATCAATGAAACTGCGAAGGATCATTGTATTCCTTGTGGCTGTGCTGGCGGTCCTTGCCGCAGGGAATTACGTCCGCCTTGCTCTGAAACGCGCGGCTGCACCTTTGCTGCCGAGCAAAACGCCCTCATTGGACGAAGCGCCGGCGCGCGTGTATGGGCTTGTGGAGCCGCTCGAGCGCGAAGTGTTCGTCGGCCCGTTGCAGGCGCGGCGCGTAACAGAGGTGGCCGTGAAAGAAGGCGACGAAGTGGCGGCGGGCGCGGTCTTGTGTCGGCTTGACGATGACCTTGAAAGGCAAGCGGTGGCGGTGGCGCGCTCGCGGTTGGAGGAAGCCGTGCGCCGGTTGGAACTGACCCGCGATGACCTTCGGCGCAAACGCAACCTCGCCGCCCAGGAAGTGGTCGCAGAGTCAGAGCTCAGCAGCATCGAACTCAAGGCAAGGTATGAAGAACAACTGATCGAGACTGCCCGTGCCGAACTTGCCTTGCGGCAGACCGAGCTTGAGAAACTGGTGCTGCGCTCGCCGGTGGCCGGCCTTGTGTACAAGATGGATGTCCGGCTGGGCGAACACCTCGCTCCGCAGGATTACCAGCGAATCGTCGTGGGCAGGCCGGAAAAACAGGTACGGTTGTTTGTCGAAACTTTCTGGTTGGGACGAATTCGAATTGGCGACCGATTCGTGGTTCGGGAAACCGAGACTCTGCGCGAACTGGGCACCGGGATCGTTACTGCCATTTCGCCTTACGTGGGTGCGCGCGATTTCCGCACTGAAGACCGCCTGGAACGCCTCGACACCAAATACGGCCAGGTCATCCTGCGTCTTGACGGCGCTTCGTCGCTGCCGATCAATCTCCAGGTGCTTTGCGAAAAACAGCCGCACGAGAACCAATAGCTCCCGTCGTCTCCGGACCTCGCTCAGCGCGGCTTGGATGGAAGTGAATGATCTCAGCGCGGCGCAGCCGCAACCGAATGATCGCGGCGAGATAAATGCGCTCGTTCCAAGCTTGGCGCTCCGTCGCGCCGCGCTGAAAGGGGCGACTCCGTCGCCCAACGGGGGGAGAGATGCAAAAGCCGGATCAGCGGACGAACAGT
>Ga0209162_1002826_pt1:2500-14728 | contig 14728 bp, 11 predicted proteins | sample YNPNPMetaG_FD_187121 | JGI IMG/M metagenome (GOLD analysis project Ga0209162, IMG submission 187121) | Anoxygenic and chlorotrophic microbial mat microbial communities from Yellowstone National Park, USA - YNP NP MetaG (SPAdes) (version 2) ... | reverse complement strand
CACGTTGCCACTTGTCCGGCTCTGCCGTGTTGCGCGCGACGCCCACTGCTGGCGGAGTGTAGACCGAAATTCATTTCGGTCGCCGCGTGGAGAGCACGTTTCCAGGAGTGTTCAACCTCGTCCACCAGGCTCAACCTTTGTGAGAACTGCTATAAGCCGGTACGCACCTCTTGCCGTCAGGCTAATGGAGATTGAGAATACAATCCGGTATACGCCGCGTGCCGTCGGGCTAAAGCCCCCGGCTATCCAGGGCGAAGCCCGCCTGCGCGGGCTATACTGGAACTTAATTCTTCTTAAGGATCATAAGCTCCCGGCTATCCAGGGCGAAGCCCGCCTGCGCGGGCTAGAGCGAATAATTACTCAAAGACCATAAGCCCTGGCTGAGGTCGGGCGAGCCCTGCGGGCTGGATCAACCCGCGCCCCCCGGCAGATGGAAGGGTGACGGACGCGCCAGCCCGCAGGGGCTTCCACGCGCTCAGGAAGGGCTTCAGCCTGCATTACGCCCGACGACGAACGATGGCGGATTGCTGCTCTCGTAGACCGACATTCATTTCGGTCATCGCGTGGGGCGCGCTGTTCCGAGGAGCGTTCAACCTTGCCCGATAGGTTCAACCTCTGCGAGAACTGCAATATATTCTCAATCTTCATGATACCCTCGCTCCCTTGCCGGGTCGTATTATCGCCGTGTGCGCGTGAGATGCCCACACACCCAGGACGCCTTGCAGGCAAGATGCCCGCGCACCCGCTCGTCGCTCATGCGGGCAAGATGCCCGCGCACCCGCTCGTCGCTCATGCGGGCAAGATGCCCGCGTACCCGGCACGCCTCGCGGGGCGAGATGCCCGCGTACCCGGCACGCCTCGCGGGGCGAGATGCCCGCGCACCCAGGACGCCTCGCGGGGCGAGATGCCTGCGCCTCCAGGGCGCACGTGGTTCAATAATTCTGGACTTCGCTGTAATTCTGCAACCTTCCCGTTTCTGATCTCAATACGCCCCACGTCCGGAGATAACCACGGGGATCGTTTGCAGCAGAATGCGCAGATCCATGCCAGGAGTCCAGTTTTCGGTATAGAAAATATCGAGGCGCACCATTTCGTCGAATGAAATATCACTGCGCCCCAACACCTGCGACAGACCGGTCAATCCAGGCATGACCGTCAACCGGCGATAGTGCCAGTCTTCGTACTGTGCAACTTCTTCCGGAGTTGCCGGGCGCGGACCAACCCAACTCATGTCGCCGCGCAGGATATTCCACAGTTGCGGCAGTTCGTCCAGGCTATAGCGCCGCAACAACCGTCCGACGCGGGTCATCCGCGGGTCGTTGCGGATTTTGAAGAGCGGACCATCGGCTTCGTTCAGGGCGGCGAGTTCCGCCTTTCGCGCCTCGGCATCGACCACCATCGTGCGGAACTTGTAACAGATGAAGGGGCGTCCATCACGCCCGATCCGGCGCTGCCGAAAGATTGCCGGTCCCGGCGAGTCGAGCCGCACGATGATCGCCAGCGTCACGCCCAGCGGGAGCACGATGGGCAACGCCAGCAATGTCAGCGCCAGGTCTATCGTCCGTTTGACGACCAGGTTCCAGCCACGCAGCGAGACTTCCTTCAAGCCGATCAACGGAATGCCGCTCAGATTGCCGATATCGATCCGGTCGAAACTCAACTGGTACAGATCGGGCACAACCCGAAACTCGACGCCTGCATAGCGACATATGTCGACCAGTTCCGGCAGGCGGTGATGTTCCCAGAACGGGAGCGCCAGGATCACCAGATCGATATCGCCGCCACGCAGACACACGTCAAGATCGCTGATCGGACCAAGGCGCCGAAAGTGAACCGTGCGACGGTTGAGCGGTGTCTCGCGATCATCGAGAAAGCCCACGAGTGCATACCCCAGATCGGGTTGCGCCACCAGGCTTTCCATCACCTCACGCCCCAAACCGGTGTTGCCAACGACCAGCACCCGCTCGCGGTCGATGCCGCGCACCCAGCGCCAGCGGCGCAGACCGATCAGCACCGCGCGCCCGCCGACCAGCAGTGCGCTGATCGACACCAGCGCAAAAGCAAAGATCAGGCGCGAGTAGAACTCCGATGGCTTATAGAGAAAGACAACCACAATCAGAATCGCAATGCCGGTTGTCGTCGATCCGATGATAATGCTGGCATGATCGAGCACTCCGGCGGTGCGCGGCATGCGGTACAGCCCACGCATGGCGAACTGAACGATCAGCAGCGCGGTCAGGAGAAAGGCGAAGGGAGCAAATGCGCTGAGCGGCACGAAGTTTTGCGCCTGAACTTCGCGCACCAGTTGATCGAATGGCGGGGGCCAGTCGATCATATAGCGCATCCAGTACGCAAGAGCAAACCCAAGCAGGATAAGGCAGGCATCGACTATGGCCATCAGCACGCCTGAAGGCGCGATCCGGCGACGACGGATCGGGAGCGGAGGGTGAGCGACGGATGGAGTTGTCGTCGCTTCTGTTGATTTGTTCACCGTCGGCTCCTTGTGAACGACGCGGTTCATCCGATCACAATCGGTGATATGGCGCTCCATTGCAATCCCGCTTATCTGACGCCGGGCATCAGATATGTTATTTCGCCACCTTCCCACTCGAATGCTGCTTTTTCGATATACACCACATCACCATTCTGAATACCGGCTTCCTGCAACGCCGCGCCAATGCCGCTGGCTTCGAGCACGCGCTGAATGCGCATAATCGCATCCGGTTGAGCAAAGTTGGTCATCGAAATCAGGCGTTCGATCTTGCGTCCACGCACACGCCAGCCGTCGGAGGTGCGCTCAATCGTGTACTGGCGCTCATCGACATCGGGCACGGGCCAGGTCAGGGTCTCATCGCGCGGTGCGCGGTGGGGCGCCGGCATTTCTTTCAGGCGCCCGGCGACACGCTGCAACAGGGCATCCACGCCTTCACGCGTCGCGGCCGAAATAACGAACACATCGTCTTCGGGCAGCGGAAGAGCGCGGCGCAGGCGGCTCAGGTTCGCCTGCGCTGCAGGCAGGTCGGCTTTGTTCAGGGCGACAATTTGTGGACGCTGCGCCAGTTCGGGTTGATAGAGGCGCAATTCTTCATTGATCCCATGGAAGTCATCGATTGGATCGCGTCCATCGACGCCGGCCGCATCGATAATGTGGATGAGCAGGCGCGTGCGCTCAATGTGGCGAAGAAAACTGAACCCCAACCCGACGCCGCGATGCGCGCCTTCGATCAACCCCGGAATGTCGGCAACCACGAATGAGTACTCACCGACCTCGACAACCCCCAGGTTCGGCTGTAACGTCGTGAACGGATACGGCGCAATTTTGGGGCGCGCCGCGCTGATCACCGACAAGAGCGTCGATTTGCCCGCATTCGGGAACCCCACCAACCCGACATCCGCCAGGAGTTTGAGTTCCAGTTCAATCTCGCGGCGCTCACCCGGTTCGCCAAGTTCGGCGATGCGCGGCACCTGATAACTCGATGTGGCAAAGTGAACATTCCCCAGACCGCCGCGCCCGCCGCGTGCGGCGAGCAATCGGAGACCGGGAGCGTCGAGATCGACAGTATACGTCTCGCCATCGATGATTGTGCGGGCTACCGTGCCGACCGGCACACGGATGAAAATATCGCGCCCGTTGCGCCCGTGTTTGCGTGATCGTCCACCATTGCCGCCGCGTTCCGCCACGAAGCGCGTGCGTTCACGAAACGGCAAAAGCGTATTGAGACCGGGATCGGCAACCAGATAGATGTGCCCGCCCCGCCCGCCGTCGCCGCCGTCCGGGCCGCCGCGCGGCACATACTTTTCACGGCGAAAGGTTGCAGCGCCGTCACCGCCATCGCCAGCCTGCACGAAGATTCGCGCATAATCGTAAAAATCGCCTGCCATAGATCGTACCAACACAACGACGCCAGCCACAGAGCGAGATCATCACACTGCGGCTGGCGCCGGCCTGTCTGCGCGCGGGCCGCATGTATCGCGCAGCGCCACTATCACAACAACGACGCTTTAGACGTTCGTTTCGACTTTTTTATCGGTTGACTCAGCTGGCTCGCTCTTGCTGGCGGGAACGTCATCGTCGCGAACCGCCTTGCGAAATGCCTTGATGCTGCCTCCCAACGCACTGGCGACGCCGGTGATGCGCGAGGCGCCAAAGAGCAACAGGACAATGACCAGAATGATAACCAGTTCGCCCATTCCAAGCGTTGGCATGACAAGTCTCCTCTGTCCACGTGTCGCGCGTATGCGCGATAGATGCCGTATTCTGCCGCAAGAAATCTGTGCTCTCAGCATTATACTACACCGGCAGGGAGTGTCAAACCCGACAGCAGCGCTCCCCTCTGGCGAACCGTCACCGACAGGCGTATAATGCATTATGCGCATTGTGGCATTGAAGCGACAGACGATATGACGCCCAACATTGTCGCCAGGCTGGCAAGCCCTGAGTTTCTCGCCGATCCGTACCCTGTGTACCGACAGTTGATCGAGCAGACGCCGGTATTCTGGTTGCCGCACGCGAATGCGCCAGGAGGGATGTGGTGCATTGCGCGGTACGATGACATCGCTTTTGTGCTCAGAGAAGCGCCGATATTCAAAGACACCAGTCGCATTGCGCCGCCGGACACATTGACGCCGCTAGACCGGGCGATGCTTCAGCGTGACCCGCCCGATCACACGCGCCTGCGGCGGCTGGCAAGCCATGCGTTCACTCCCCGTCGGGTGCATGATCTGATGCCGCGTATCGAGCAGATCAGTCTGGACCTGATCGAACGCATCCACGCACGCGGCGAGGCGGATTTCATCGCCGATTACGCCCGCCCGCTGCCAATCATTGTCATTGCCGAACTGCTCGGCGTGCCGTTCGAGGATCACGAACAGTTCAGCACATGGTCGGATCAGATTATGGCGGGGAGCGACTCGGTGCTTGGCGGTGAAGAAGCAGTCCGTCAATCACAACAGGCGATTGCGTCGCTGGTCGATTATTTTACGGCGCTGATCCGGCAGCGCCGGCGCTACCCGCGCGATGATCTGATCAGTGCGCTGATCGCCGCGCGCGATGCCGGTGAGAGCCTGAGTGAAGATGAACTGCTGGGGATGTGCATCCTGCTCCTGATCGCCGGGCACGAAACAACCGTCAACCTGATCGGCAACGGGCTGCTCACCCTGCTGCGCCACCCCGATCAACTGAACCTGCTCCGCCGACAACCAGAGCGCCTGACATCTGCGATTGAGGAGATGCTGCGCTACGAAAGCCCGGTACAACGCTCGACGCCCCGTTTTGCAGCGGAACCCTTTGCCATCGGAGGTGAGCGGATCGAAGCCGGGCAGCAGATCAGCCTGATGTTCGGCGCGGCCAACCGCGATCCGGCGCATTTTTCCGATCCGGATCGTTTCGATATTACCCGCCAGCCGAATCCGCACCTGGGGTTCGGGATGGGGATCCACTACTGTCTTGGCGCTCCGCTGGCGCGTATCGAAGCGCGCGTCGCGTTTACGCACATCCTCGAGCGCCTGCCAGCGATCCGGCTGGCAACCGACACGCCGGCATGGAAACCGGTTACCTGGCTGCGCGGGTTGAAAAGCCTGCCGGTGATCGTCTGAGTCACCCCTCGGAGCGTTTGCTGCGCCCCCAGAGAAAATGTGCCATCCGCCGCGACAGCACGATCCGGCGGTCGGCGCGCTGCACCACCAGTCCGTCGCAGGCGTCGGGACGACGCACGAGCGGGATGCCGGGGCGCAGTCCGCGCGTCCAGAGAAACTGAAGCGCGCAACTGTCTTCGCCTGCCTCTTCGTCGATGCGCGTCACCACGAACCAGGCGTTGATCGGCGCTGTGACAAGCACACATTCGTCAGGCGATACGTCGCTGCGACCCGGAACCGGATTACCGTAAGGGCAGGTGGTCGCATCAGCGGTCAGCGCCTCGATCCGCGCTTCCATCACTGCTGAAAGGAGAGGTTCGAGGTGTTTCGCCTCGCGGTACACCTCGTGCCATGGAACTTTGAGGGTATCGAAGAGAAAGCGTTCGAGAAGACGACGGCGACGAACGATGCGCATACCGGCCACGTGCCCCTCATCGGTCAAACCGATCATACCGGCGTTATCGCAGGTGATCAGACGCTTCTGTTCCAGACGACGCAGGGCGAGAAAGAGCGACGGTAGAGCGAACTGCTTCCGCATCCGGTCGATCACATGCGTGGTCATCACCGGCTCGCGCCGTTCACTCAACCCGGCGATCACCTCCAGACAGGCGCGTTCAATCCCGACTACTTCATCGCCGTCAGTCCAGTCGGCGCCTGTCAGATACACGATGCGCGATGTCATGCACTACCCTTCAAGCATCCGTTCGATCCGCGCGCGCATTGCGGCATCGGCATGCCCGCCTTCGCGCGTGCCGATGCACAGGCAATACACACCGCTCCCCGCGTCGCAGTGCACCTCGATCCAATATGTCCCGGCGGAAGGCAGGGGCGGCACATAACTCTGGATCAGACGATAGGTGCGCCCGGCAATCGTCAGCGGCGTGAAATGCGTTGTTGGAAACAGCCGACCTGATGGCAGACCCGGACCGACAAGCGCAAAACGCGCCATAAAACCGGACTGACAGTCGCGCGTGGGAATGAGCAGCATCACGCGCACGCTGATTGCATCGGGAACGGTGAACGCGTAATAGGCGACCGGCGCTGCCGGGCTGAGCCGCCCGTAGATCGCCTGGGCAAGCGTGGGATCGTCAATGACGAATGGCGTCGCAGGATCGTGCGAACCATCCTCATTGGCGATGCCCAGGTGCAGGCGCACCAGTGTCAACAGCGCCGTCAGCAGAGCGAGAGAAGCAAGAAAGAGCGCGATCATGAGATCAATCGCCAGACATCATAGGCGAACGAGCCGACAATGACTGCCAGAATGGCGGCGGAGAGCGGCAGCATGTCGAAGCGGTGCGGGTGGCGCGTTTGCCAGAGATAGCGCAACCCCGAAATCAGCAACCATAACGCCACCAGATCCAGCGCCATCGCAATGATCAGCGAGAAACCGCTGGCAAGACCGATAAGCGGCAGCACGACGGGCAGAATGAGATACTGCAAAGTGCACCGCACCCCAGAAATGACGAGCGCCAGACCAATCGTGCGTCCTTCCTTTGCTTCTTCCGGCATCACCTCTTCATCGGTTGGGGGTGGCGGCGTTACGAACAATACCCGCGCCATCACACGATCGACAGCATCAGCCAATGCCATTGCGTTTTCCTCCTCCAGGCCCCGGCACAGGCGAACATATGGACAACGAGATCACGGTGTGCGTTGGTAGATTATAGCATGTCACCGGTCGCAGGACGCTTCAGACGCGATGGCTGCGGGAACGCACGCGATCACGCACGTATGCCGCTCCACTTATCACGACCAGCAGCGCACCCAACGGCAGTTCTCCGATCAGACCGGGGGATGGCAGCAGCGCCGTCAACCCGCGTGCAGCAAGGTCGATCCCGACGACCCTCACCTGTGCGCCCCATGAGCACCACCTCGATGGAGATTGAGAAATAAATCCGGTATGCGCCCTTGCCGTGGGGCTGAAGCCCTCGGCTAGACAAGGCAAAGCCCGCCTGCGCGGGCTATACCGGAATAATTATTCAAAGACCATAAGCCCTCGGCTAGACAAGGCAAAGCCCGCCTGCGCGGGCTATACCGGAATAATTATTCAAAGACCATTGAAGGTGGTAAAGGGCAACGCCACATGAATTCGCTGACGGAGAACTGATCGCCGTAGCGCCTGATCACCGGCGCGCATCCGTTCCAGCGGGATGCCTCCGAGCAGCACACGACCGGCGGTCGGAGGGAGATCACCGGCAAGCAGACTGATCAATGTACTCTTCCCGGCGCCGTTCGGACCGACGATTGCCACAACTTCGCCGCCATTGACCGTCAGTGACATGGCATCGAGCAGGCAGCGACCACCGGCGTAATAACTGAGCGCACACGCTTCGATCAGAGGAGCGGACACCGAACTCCCGAATCCAGGCGCGCAATCACGGCGCACACGCACAACGGTTGATATGCCAGAATAGAGCAGGAGTAGAACGCTAACCTCGTTGGTTAGTATAGTCTAATAAATACTATTTGTCAACAATAAACAAAGAAAACAGTACAAAGTTGGGAAAGGTCGTGGGGGGGAGGAGGGTGCGGAGGGTAGACCGAAATTATGGCGATTGAGAATTTATTCCGCTATCCCCGCTAGCCGTGGGGCTGAAGCCCTCGGCTAACCAGGGCAAAGCCCGCCTGCGCGGGCTATACCGGATTATTTGTTCAAAGACCATCATTTCGGTCGCCGCGTGAGGCGCGAGGCGCCCGTTTCCAGCAGAGGGTAGACCGAAATTCATTTCGGTCGCCGCGTGAGGCGCGCGATGGTGATTGCGGTCGTCCGAGGAGGGTTCAACCTTGTCCAACAGGTTCAACGGAAGGGGTCGCATTGCGGCTGGGAGCGAGGGCATCGTGCCCTCGGAGACGCGACGCGCGCGAGACGCCCGCGCGCCGTTCAGGTTCACGCAGGCAAGATGCCCACAGCGCCTGCCCTGGGTGCGCGCGCCTCCGGCGCGCATGCCAGCGAGGATATGCCTCCGGCGTGCAGGCGGGCGAGACGCCCGCGCTCCATTCAGGTTCACGCGCGCGAGACGCCCGCGCTCCGTGCAGGTTCATGGGTGCGCGCGCCTCCGGCGCGCATATCAGCAGCGCCTGCCCTGGGTGCGCGCGCCTCCGGCGCGCATATCAGCAGCGCCTGCCCCGGGTGCGCGCGCCTCCGGCGCGCATATCAGCAGCGCCTGCCCCGGGTGCGCGCGCCTCCGGCGCGCATGCCGGCGAGGACATGCCTCCGGCGGAGAGCAGTCGCATTGCGCCTGAGAGCACGCGCATCGTGCCCTCGGAGACGCGACGCACACGAGACGCCCGCGCTCTGTCCAGATTGAATATCACTCCTCGAACTCACAATTCCTGAACTTGAGCGTCCGACCATTCTCGATGACGATGCGCACAATGTTGTCAGAAAAGCCGTCTGGCAACCTGGCTTCGATTTCGAGCGTCACCGTTACCTGTGCACCGGGCTGACCAATCAGGTGCGCGATCACTTCCTCGGCGATGCGACCGGCATCGCGGCCAACCCGGTTGGGATCCAGGTGTACAGTGCCGTAGAACCGGCGCGGCGTGGCATGAGGAGTGAGCGGAGAGGAGTGAGGAGTGAGCGGAGAGGAGTGAGGAGTGAGCGGAGAGGAGTGAGGAGTGAGCGGAGAGGAGTGAGGAGCGCCCGGGTTCGTCGCTCCCTTCTCGCTGCTCACTGCTGGGCGCGCTTCTCTCGTATCGGCTTCCTGTTGCCTGCGGGCGACATCGGGTTTGACCAACACGCCGCCGCCATCTCCGGTGAGCGTGATTCGCTCGCCAGCCCGCAGCCCCGCATACTGCCCTGTCTGTTCGTCGTAGCGTTCGGCATATGCGAAGGTTTCCGCGTGCCAGGTGAGCAGGGCAATCCCGTCGCAGATCGCCCGGATCAGCACGTCTGGATCTGCCAGACGCGGCAGGTACAGGTAGGTGGCAAAGTCTTCCACAAGCTGCCGCACAGCCACGTGGTCCCCCCGCCAGAGCGGTATCTTGTCCAGGTAGCCGCGCAGGATCGTCGCCCCCAGACGGTTCAGCGCCATTTCCTCATACTGGAGTCGCTTGAAGGCGCGCACGGCCAGAGCATCGGTTCCGGTCAGGCGGAGCGCCTGCCATGTTATAGGGGATTGCGGCTTCTCTTGCGCTGGAACCAGCAGCCAGCAGTAGGTTTCCGGCAACCGGGCATCCACAGTCTGGTTGGCGCTCCGGTGTTGGGTTTCGGCCTGCCTGACCTGAAATGGCGAGAGGTTGAGCGTCTCGCGTTCGCTCAGGATCGAGTCCCAGGCCAGAAACGTGCGCAGCGCCTCGTCGAGGTCCTGGAGCCGCACCCGGTCGGCCGCCAGAAAGACCAGCGTGTTGCGATAGTGACGCGGAACATTGCCGCGCGATTCGAGGATGGCGCGCGCCGCCTTCTCGGCGGCATTGTCCGCCTCTTTGCTGTATGGATGTTCATGCGGCAGCACGACCAGGCGGGTTTCGAGGTCGTCTGGAACATCGGCGCCCGAACGCGGCAGGGGATGCACCCGTGAAAAGCCGCCTGAGTTGCGCAGGTTCGTGCGCAGGCGCTTTTCCAGCTCCATCGCCACCCGGTCTGGATTGCGGCGGAGTTGTTCGGCGCGATCTTCGGCCAGTTTGGTGACCGTGGGTTGGGTGTCGTACCAGAAGTGGCTGCCGTCCTGGTACAGATAGGTCGCGGTTGCAGCCAGTCGGCGCAGGGCGTCGCCAAACACGGACGGCGACTCGCCCGGCATGACGCAGCCGAGTTTGATGCGGCGATCTTCTAATCCCCGCCGCGCCGCCGCCTTCGGCGCCGAGCCGAGATAGACGGTGCGCGCCACGCGCCGCGTTGCCGATAGTTTGCCGACATTCGGCGTCTCGCCGTCGATCTTGAGCGGCAGTGAGTTGGACCCGTCTACATCCTTCTGAATAATCGGCGCCCAGTTGTCGGAAAGGTAGCGGGTCAGCTCAAACTGCACCCGTGAATCGTCAATGGGAATGGTCGAAGGGAGGATCAGCGGACTGCGGTCACCCTTTTCCCACAGGCAGTGGATCACCGCTGCCATCAGTCGCAACACGCCACGGGTGCGCTGGAACTTGACCAGCGTTGACCAGTCTTCGTAGAGGCGGTCGAAGATCTCCGGGTGGATCGGATAGGCAGCCTGGATGCGTTTTTCGTAGTCGGCGGTACGACACTCCGGCGGAAACTCGGCGGCATGGGTCTGGTACAATTCGGCAAACGCCCGCGCCGTGAGATCGCGGTACTTGAACGAATCCGCGCCACTGAGCGGTTGGAACAGCCGACGACGCACAATCTCGAACCCCTCCTCGGCGGTTGCAGGACGCCACGACGACTCGACGCGACCGACAACGTTGCGCAGCCGGTCCAGCGCCTCACGGCCCCGGAGGCCGCCAACTTCTACATCATCCGCCTGAGCGTGGGGCGAGGTTGCCGTATCGGAGGCTGGCAGCGAGATGACCAGCAGACAGCGATCCGCCAGTTTCGCCGACTCGGTGAGCGCCTGGGCAAAGGAGAACTGGGTCTCGAAACTGCCGCCCGGCAGGTCGCTCTGGTCGTGGAGCTGGCGGGCATAGGCGACCCATTCGTCGATCAGGATGAGGCAGGGACCGTAGGTGTTGAACAGCTCACGCAGTCGGTCACCGGGGCTGGTGGCATGTTCGTCATCGCTGGCGATGCGGGCATAGGCTTCCCGACCGCCAAGCTGATACGCCAGCTCACCCCACAAGGTGCGCACGATCGTGCCATCGGGCTTGACCATCGGGTTGCCGGGCGAGAGTTTGTTGCCGACCAGCACCACCCGCTTCACCATCGGCAGGCTCGTCACGCTCGCTTCGGCCAACACCGTATCCACGCCAGGCAATGCAGCAGGGCTATGACCGGAAAAGAGATGGTACAGAGCGAGCATCGAGTGGGTCTTGCCGCCGCCGAAGTTGGTCTGCAATTGCACCACCGGATCGCCGCCCTTGCCGGAGAGTCGCTCGACCGCACCTACCAGCAATCGCTTCAGGCTCTCGGTGAGATAGGTGCGGCGGAAAAACTCGACCGGATCGCGGTACTCGTCACTCCCTTCACCGAGATGCACCTGCCACAGATCGGCGGCGAACTCGGCCTGCTGGTAGCGCCCGCTGGCCACATCGGGATGCGGAGTCACGACCTCGCGCCAGGGCTTGAGCATCCCACTGGCCGCCGCCTCGATCAAAGAGCCGCCCGCCTTGCGTTTCTCGCCGCGCACCTGCTCGTCGAAGCGCACCCGCAGCAGCTCGATCTTCATCCGCTCGATCTCATCGGCCTGCGCCGGGGCGGACACAGCATTGAGCAGCCGGGCCGCCGAATCGAGCACCCGGTAGGTGTCATCGGTCGAGAACGACTCCTGGTGCGCCCATTTGTTGCGCCACTCGCGTAGCTCACTGACCAGGCTCCGCTCGGTAAAGCCCAGGGTCTTGCGGAACACGTCGTTCCACTGCTCCCACATGATCTTGAGCAGCGCAGCACTATCGAGATGCGGCGTATCATCGTCGCGCCACGTCAGCTCATTGCGCCAGGTGCTGGTGACGTTCGTCACCCAATATTTGCCATACTGATTC
>Ga0209162_1002824_pt1 | contig 14735 bp, 5 predicted proteins | sample YNPNPMetaG_FD_187121 | JGI IMG/M metagenome (GOLD analysis project Ga0209162, IMG submission 187121) | Anoxygenic and chlorotrophic microbial mat microbial communities from Yellowstone National Park, USA - YNP NP MetaG (SPAdes) (version 2) ... | reverse complement strand
GAGCGCGAAGAACGGGTGCGCGTTCTTAAACCGGTCTGGGAGACCAGCGAACGGGAAGAGTGTTACACCGTCATGCAGCCTGTGCGACAGGTTGTTTATCGGACACAGTATCGCACAGTCACCGAGCCAGTCGTAACATATCGCACACAGTACGTCGATCAAGGCCAGTACGTGGATCAACTTGTCCTTAAGCCGGGGTTATTTCCCAATCGATTGACCTGGCAGAGTGGACGACCGGTGGTTGATCCCCTCACGGGGGCCGTCACATGGCAACCTGGTGGTCTGTACTGGGTTCCCAATAACCGCGGGCGATACGAATTTCGCCAGACATGGCAGCCGAACGTGGTCGCCCAGGTTGTTCCGGAGACTCAGTACGTAGCCAAAGTGGTCACTGAGCAGGTTCCGGTCGAGGTGGTCAGTTATCAACCGCAAGAGGTCCGTCGCAAAGTTCCCGTTCAGGTGTGTCGGATGGTCGAAGAGGAGATTGTGCGGAAGGTACCGGTGACCGTAATGCGGCCTGTGGTGGAACGAGTGGAAAAGAAAACGCCCGTTCAGGTGTGCCGCATGGTCACCGAAGAACAGGTTCGCCAGATCCCTGTGACGACCTACAAATGGGTCAGCGAAGATCGCGTGGAGCAGATTCCAGTCCAGGTATGCCGCATGGTGGCTGAGGAACAGACGGTCACGATTCCGCGCACGGTCCAAAAATATGTCCCTGTTACATACACATGCTACCGGCCGCGAACAGTTGTCTGCCGGGTTCCCGTGGATTCTTGTCTGGTACCGATCACCTCGTGTGAGGCGCCGCTGAGCACGTTGACGACGCCGGCGCCTTCGAGTGGAACGGCCCAGACACCGACTCCTGCACAGTCGCAATGGTCCAGTCCAGCAGATCAACAGCCGACATTGCCGCGGGAGGCGCAACGGCCGGCTGAAGAAAAACCTCTGCCGGGACCGGCGCCGATGGATGAGAAGGCTGCTCCGCAAACGCCCAGTGCGCCGGCCCAGCCTGCGGCTCCATCTGGGGCGACCACTTGATCTGTGAAGAGACTGCCGCTGGTTAGGACTCGACCATGTCCAGGGTGACCCAGAGGCTGGGGTCTTCTCCGTAGGGAAGGGGATGACCTGCTGAGAACGATACGGCTTCGTGACCCGGGCTTTTGATCTCGAAATTGAACCCCATCCGTGGGTGTTCGCGAGGATCGAACCCCGTCAAGGCCTCACGGGTGAAGAGGACGTCGGTGATATAGCTTTGCATGTCAGGAGCGACGCTGACTCTCACCTGGGTACTCTGTGGCGGCAGCGCATTGGGTGCTTCTCTTGCCTTGGGGATAGCCCGCCACACGATTCTCGTCTGTCGATCGCCCTTGCGGTTGCCCATTGGCTGGATTTCGAACCAGTGACAATAGCGGGTGGCACGGTGAATGTCCTGCGCCGCGCGTGTGTTGATCCAGATCGAGATGGAGGCCCCTCCGGACCCGGACTCCAAACGTGAGACCATCAGTTGGTCAAACACCCGAAAACGCATGGCAAATCCCTTGTCATTCCAACCGGCATAGGCCTCCACACGATAGCTGATATTATCGACCTGGAGCAGGTTGGGAAGACGGTGCCGCTCCGAAAGAACTGCACCTTCCTCATTCCACAGAGGATCCTGAAAATAACAGGGAATTGCAAAGTGAAACAATCCGCGAGCGGGGATTTTGATTCTGAGATTCATCACGTTGTTTTTTTGTTTCATGGGTCAATGCTACCCCGGCACAACTGCACCATCAGACTTTGCGAGCAACAAGTGCTCGGAATGAATAAAGTGCTTCTTTCATGAATTCCTTCAACAACTCGCCATTGACCTCATCCATATTGGTCACGGAAAGCCGAATGCGATCTTCATGGGAGCGAGTCCTGTCAAGTTTCCAGGTGCCACCGATTGGGGTGACCTCGTCAATGGTGAATGCCTGGGGTTCAACCCGGAAGATCATGCGGAGGGAATCAGGATCCTTGGTCACGATCTTGGCCCAGGTGCGCTGCGTCGCTGCATCCTTCACGAGTACAGCATGCTGTTTATGGTATGCAAGCATTAAGCTGCGGTCGCATCGCCGGATCAATTGCGTTATTCGCAGGACCATCCGAGGATCCCAACATGGTTCGCGTGAAAAACCGTCCCACGACACGTGCCACATGATGTCATACGCAACCTTGTCACCAATCAGCGATTCGGCAATCTCGAAAAAGCCGTCTATGCAACGCTCGATCAGTTCACGCATTTCCTTCTCGAAGATCTGATCCATGTGTGCGATGCTAATTTCGATCTCACGCCAGGGTCTGGCCTCACGAAGATATACCCGAGGGAATGCCGCCCTGTCACACGACGGAGGACAAAATCCAGACTGTTTGAAAATCGATCGATGATTGAGAGACTTGATCACGCGGGCCGATGTCCGCATGGTGAACCGAAACTGCATCTCATCGCCTGTGTAGGCGCGAAGAAACCACCCCAGCGAGGGTTTGCAAGGTTTGATCTCGATCACATTTTTAGAGTTCCAGTCAGGCTCGGTGAATCGCCCACTGGAATCGACGACTTCGTAAACAAATTCGAGGACTCGCTTGTCCCAACAGATGGGTTTGCCATTGGCAGCGACCTGACGGTTAAGGTGCCACTCCTTGCCGCAGGTTTCCCAGGGCATTTTCCCTGCTCTGGAGGAGTCTGACTCGAGTGACACATCCCCAGGAAGCATTTTTTGGATGTTTTGCTGGGGCACAGTGTGTGTGACCTCGACAAACGGCCCGGCCTTTAGAACCGGCTCCAGCACTTCTCCCGTGTAACATCGCCAGGGGAATTTCGGCGGGGTGGTTTCCGGGAGCGGGGGGTTACCATCCTTGCGTCGCGATCGCTTTCGGTGGTTCGCCCTTGTCTGGTACGAGTGCCACCAACGGGAATAGGCGACGATATCTTCGGGCGTGCCCACGGCAACGATGTAACCGCCTTCGTCGCCGGCTTCCGGCCCCAGGTCGATAACCCAATCGGCCGATTTGATGACATCCAGATTGTGTTCGATGACAACAACCGTGTTCCCCAGATCAACCAGGCGATTGAGCACATCGAGGAGTCTTTTCAGATCGTCAAAATGCAATCCCGTCGTTGGCTCATCAAGGAGGTAGATGGTCCGTCCGGTGTCAGGCCGGGCCAGCTCCGCCGCAAGTTTGACGCGCTGCGCTTCGCCACCGGATAACGTATTCGCCGGCTGGCCCAGTCGCAGGTAGCCTAATCCGACATCACACAAAATCTTGAGAATCCGGGCGATAGGCGGAACATTGGCGAACAGGGATAACGCCTGGTCGCACGTCATTTCCAGGACATCGGCGATTGACTTTCCGTGATAAGTGACGGCCAGGGTTTGGGCATCGAAGCGACGGCCTTTGCACACGTCGCATTCCACCCAGACATCCGGCAAGAAATGCATTTCGATCTTGATTTGCCCCGCACCTTCGCATTTTTCGCAACGACCTCCGGGGACATTGAAACTGAATTGCCGTCGGCTAAAACCGCGCCGCTTGGCTTCGGGTAATGAGGCAAACAAATCGCGGATGTAGTCGAACACACCGGTGTAGGTGGCCGGAGTGGATGCCGGCGTCTGACCCAGCGGTTGTTGATCGACGCGAATCACCTTGTTGATCGCCTCGAGACCAAGCAACGCCTCGTATTCTCCGGGCGTCATCTGGCTTCTGTGCAGATGCCGGGCCAAAGCCGGATACAGAATATCCTCAACGAGAGAGCTTTTGCCGCTTCCACTCACACCAGTGACGACGGTCAATGTGCCAAGGGGAATCGCCACGTGGATGTTCTTCAAGTTATGATGGGATGCCCCGCGAATCTCCAGCCAGCCGAAACCTGGCCTTACTGAGTTTTCCCAGAGCTTTCGCCCCGGGGCATCTTGATGGGACCCGCCTGTTTTCAAAGCTTCTTCCATGACTTTCTCGTCCCACCATGAGCGCGTCCGACGTTTCTTGGGAACGGGAATGGCCTTCTGGCCCGACAAGTACGGTCCGGTTATCGAATGCGCGTCTTCGGCCACGGCTTTGGGATGCCCCTGAGCCACAATTTGGCCGCCGTCCGCACCAGATGCCGGCCCGAAATCGAGAAGGTGATCCGCCGAACCAATGACCTCTCGATCATGCTCCACAACGAGCAACGTATTTCCCATATCCCGCAGTTTGTGCAATGCGTCCAGGAGTCGCCGGTTGTCGCGCGGATGCAGACCGATTGTCGGTTCATCGAGAACGTAGAGGACGCCGCAAAGGCCGCTACCAACCTGGGCGGCAAGCCGGATACGTTGCGACTCCCCGCCGGACAACGTGGGGGCAGATCGGGCCAGTGTGAGATAGCTCAGCCCCACATCCACCAGGAATTGAACTCGATTCTCGATTTCCCGCACGATCTCTCCGGCGATTTGACGTTCTCTTTCGTCCAGTTGCCATCCACGGACTTCGCCGATCAACCGCCCCAAAGGCAAGCGGCACCACTCGTCGATAGTCCGCCCCCGGAAGCGGACAGCCGCTGCGTCATCCCGCAAACGGCTACCCCCGCACATCGTGCATTCGACCTCTTTAACGAGGTCGCGCAAAGCTGATCGCAACTGCGGGACGCTGTTGGAAGCGAATCCCAAATAGGGGTAAAGACCCCGGAACTGGAACCGCAAGAGCAGCTCGGAACCCCCAGCTTGATGAGTGTCATTATTGGACGGCTTAGCCCCCATCATTTCCCAGCGGATCCGTTCGTAGTCATCCACATACACGTCGAACCAGCGGTCCCCTGTTCCGTGAAAGATCAAACGTCGCGCGTGGCCTGGCAATTCGGAGAACGGCCGATCCTTGGGAATTCCGGTGTCCCGACAAAAGGCTTCGACAATGGCCCGGGCCAATGGCTTATCTGTGTCCGGCCAGATGAGTAAAGCTTGTTCCACAAGACTTTTTTCCGGATCAAGGACCAGGGCAGAGGGATCGGCCCCCGTCTCCACTCCCAGACCCTGACACCCGGGGCACCATCCCAGGGGACTGTTGAAAGAAAAATTGTTAGGGGAAAGCGGCTCAAAACTTCTTCCACACACATGACAGGCAAAATGCTGACTGTGGATGACCGCTTTCCAAAGTGGTTCCGGAATGCGGTCTTGCGGATAAAGAGCAATAAGGACTCCTTCTCCCAGAGTCAGGGCATTCTCCACACTGCCGGCAATCCGACTCCGTTGATCGGGACGAATCACAAGCCGATCGACCACAACCTCCACCTGATGTTTGCGGCGGCGGTCGATCTCAGGGGGATGATCCAGACTACTGATGACGCCATCGACACGAATCCGCTGATACCCCGATGCCCGCAAATGTTGCCACACTTCTTGCGGATCAACTCCGTCCCGGAGGTCCAGCGGTGCCAGAAGGTAGATCCGTGTCCCCTCCGGATGATCGAGCAGCTTATTCACGATCTGATCGACCGTTTGCGTACCGATGGGTATGTTACAGGCAGGGCAATAGGGCTGACCCAGACGAGCCATCAGGACGCGAAAGTAATCGTAGATTTCTGTGACCGTCCCCACCGTGGAGCGGGGCGTATTCGCGGTGTGTTTTTGCTCGATGGCAATGGCCGGGGAAAGCCCCTCGACGTGTTCCACCTTGGGCTTTTGCATCTGACTGACGAACTGTCGGGCATAGGTGCTGAGGCTCTCAACATAGCGTCGCTGACCTTCTGCATAGATCGTATCCATGGCCAGCGAGCTTTTTCCGGAACCACTTCGCCCGCAACATACGGTGAGCTTGTCGCGGGGGATGTCCACATCGATGCCCTTCAGATTGTGCTGCCGTGCACCTTTGACGCTGACAGAGGCAATCGGCCTTGGTTGCCGCGTTCGCGACTTCAGACTCTCGAAGAAGGCCTTCCGCTCGTGATCCTGGCCATTTTCCTTGGGTAAGGTATGTCCTGCCAGGACGGCCCGCAGAAACCGGCCTGTGTGCGAGCCTTCAACCAGAGCGACATCCTCCGGCGTTCCAGCAGCTACGATCTCTCCCCCGGCTTCACCACCTTCCGGGCCAAGGTCAATGACCCAGTCGGCAGTCTTGATGACCTCCAGGTTATGTTCGACAACGACCACGGTGTTGCCCGCCTCCACAAAGCTATGGAGCACCTTGAGTAGCATTTCAATGTCGGCAAAATGCAGACCCGTGGTGGGTTCATCGAGAAAATAGATTGTTCGCCCGGTGCTCCGCTTGACCAGTTCTCGGGCGAGTTTGATTCGCTGGGCCTCGCCCCCGGAAAGCGTCGGTGACGGCTGGCCGAGTTTCATGTAATCCAGTCCCACGGCCTGCAGCGTTTCCAGCTTGTGCCGAATATTGGGGATATTTTCAAACAGTTGCAGGGCTTCATGGACTTCCATTTCCAAAACGTCGGCAATGGACCGACCTTTGTAACGCACCTGCAATGTTTGCCGATTGAACCGTGTCCCCTCGCAAACTGGGCAAGTGACCCAGATGTCGGCGAGAAAGTCCATCTCCAACTTGGTGGCACCGTGGCCCTCACATGCCTCACATCGTCCACCTTTGACGTTGAAACTGAAACGCCCGGGCTGATAACCGCGGACCTTCGATTCGGGCAGATTGGCAAAGAGCTTACGAATATCGTCGAACAACTTGATATAGGTGGCCGGATTGGAACGTGGTGTTCGTCCGATCGGCGACTGATCGATGGCGATCATCTTGTCCAGGTGTTCCAGGCCTTCGATCCGATCGAACGCACCTGGATTACCGGAACCATGATTCAGGTCCCGATTCAAGACCTCGACCAGGATGTCATTGACGAGGGAGCTTTTGCCCGATCCAGAAACGCCCGTCACACACACGAATAACCCGAGGGGAATTTCCACGTCAATATTTTTGAGGTTATTGTGCCGTGCGCCGCGGACGATGAGTTTTTTCTCAGTCGGCTGGCGACGAACTTGCGGAATCGGAATACCCCGCTTGCCGGCCAGGTATTGTCCCGTCAGGCTGTCCGGGGCCTTCATGATCTCCTCGCAGCTTCCTGAGGCGACGATCTGTCCGCCGCGACTGCCGGGACCGGGACCGAAATCAACGATATGGTCTGCCGCCCGCATTGTATCCTCATCGTGTTCCACAACGACGACCGTGTTACCCTGATCCCTCAACTTCGCGAGCGTCGCCAGCAAGCGGTCGTTATCCCGCGGATGCAACCCAATCGAAGGCTCGTCCAGGATGTACGTGACCCCCACCAGGCCGCAGCCAATCTGCCCTGCCAAACGAATCCGCTGCATTTCACCGCCCGAAAGGGTCGGCGCCGAACGATCCAGCGTCAGGTAATCCAGCCCAACATTAAGCAGAAACTCCAATCGGTTGCGGATTTCCTTGAGAGGTTCCTCCGCTATTTTTCGGCCAACGTCGTTGAGGACAAGCTCGGAAAAGAATAATCGGGTCTCAGAAACCGGCAGGGCGCAGACCTCCGGCAGCGATTTCGCTGGAGAATCTTTAAAGTGCGGATGAGCCGTTTCCAATCGAACGAAGCGTGCCTCGGGACGCAGCCGTGTCCCCTGACAGAAAGGACACCGCGTGATGCTGGTCGCCAGAGAGATTTTCTCCTGGTCCGCCGGCGGCAAAAAATGACGCAGATTTTCCAGAAGCCCGCTGATCCCGGTTCTGATATCGAGCGACCATAAACGGCTACTAATCCGCAACGGGATACCAGGGGCATTCACACCAAAAAGCAAAATGTCCTGAACCAGCTTGGGCAATTCCTCCCACGCTGTTTCCAGAATCGTCCCTTCCTCATAGCCTAATTCCTTTTCCAGGATTGTTGCCCACTGCCGCAAATAATACCTATACAGTGTCGTTATCTGATTCCATTTGCCCAGAATAGAAATCACACCTTGTTGGATCGAACAGTGAGTCTTCTTGATGAAGACCCGAGGATCAATGACTTCCACCTGTCCTAGCCCCTGGCATTGGGGACACATCCCTTCTGGACTGTTGAAACTGAAAAGTTGAGGACTGGGCGGCGAAAAGCTGATCCGGCATTGCAGACACGCATAGCGCGAGGAAAAACGATAAACCCCATCATTGGCTGCCTCACGGGATGGCGAACGATCGCCGTCTTCGACCCGCTCACAGAGGACCATGACCTCCCCACCAGACAGATCGAGAGCCGATCCAACGGCCTCGGCCAACCTGGCGCGCTGTGCCGGGCTGACCTCCACACGATCGACCACGACTTCGATCTCGTGCCGCATGTGCCGCCGGAGCTTCACCTCCTCATCCAGACGCCTGATCTGGCCATCGATGCGGGCACGAGAAAAACCGTGTCGATGTAGCGTACCAAGCAGGGCCTGAAATTCCCCCTTTTGACCCCGAACCACCGGTGCAAGCACAAAGATCGTCTTGCCGTTTAATGACTCGAGGAGCTGTTCAACAATCTGCTGACGTGGCTGGGCTTCGATCCGCCCACCACATTGGGGACAGTAGGACGTCCCCGTTCGCGCATAGAGAATCCTCAAAAAATCGTAAATCTCCGTGATCGTCCCCACCGTCGAACGCGGATTGGCCCCGGCCGTCTTCTGAGATATGCAGATCGATGGGCTTAGCCCCTCAATTCGGTCCACGTTTGGCTTGGCCATCTGGCCAATAAATTGCCGCGCGTAGGTGGACAGACTCTCAATATAACGGCGCTGCCCTTCCGCATAGACTGTATCGAACGCCAGAGAGCTTTTCCCAGATCCACTGACCCCTGTAAGGCAGATCAATTGATTACGCGGCAGGACAACATTAACGTTGCGAAGATTGTGCTCCCGCGCTCCTTGCACCACGATATCCGAGGCAGCCATGCGAAATTACCCGATAGACAACATTAGCCAGTTAAATTAGCAAGATTTGAGCAACATTGGGCAAAAGGCTCGCATCCATTCGTAACAAGCATTATAGACCCTCTGCGGAAAATGTGACAAGTTGATCGATTGTAGCGAGTGACCGCACACGCCTTTACAGTGAAGAGGGGATAGCCGTTTTATTGCAACACCCGATGACTGAAATGTGTCCATCAGATTCGGGGGAACCATGATGAGCCAAATGGAGGGGTACGCTTGTTCCGCCCGCGCCGGAGGGGCACGTTCATCGTGCCCGATGAACCGCAATGGATTATCCACGGTTATAATCCGGACCTGACAAGCAGGTCCCTCCGAGAGGGAATTCGGAGGGGCATGTTTGTCATGCCCGCAGAAGCGAAATAGATGATCAAACGTGGTGCGGCGGACCTGACAAGCAGGTCCCTCTGAGAGGCGGACGCGACAAGCGCGTCCCTCCGAGAAGTGCCCCACAAGAGGGGAAGAAATAGGGGCGACGGATCTGTCGCCCCCGTTTGGAGAAGATCTCTGTCCCGCACGTCACACGTCTGGAAGACTCACTCGCCCTGCCGAAGCTGTTCAAGCTGGCGACGGTAGTCGTCGCGTTCCCGGCGGGTGGCTTCCAGGTCAAAGAGGAGGTATTTCATGTCCATTCGCAATTCGGAAAGGGCATCCTGAACGAGCGAGAGGATCTGGCGGCGACGCCGTGTCCCGTCAATCACGCGTTGTAAAACAGGCTCGATCTGAGCGCGGTAAGGCTCGGGCAGCGATTGGATGGCGGCTGCCAATTCCTGAAGTTCCGGCGGGACCGTCGCGGCGTCTGTCGGTCGAATCGAATGCGGCTGTGCCATGGTTTGCTTCTCCCTTCGGCTTGAGCTGAAGGAATTAAAGAGCAGCACCTGCGCCGGTCCCACAAAAAGAGGGGATGGCAGTCATAAGTTGCGTTGTGTAAATGATTTGGGATTTCTGCGTATCTCTCTCGACAAAGCCCGTGTGTTGCCAAGCGGCAACATCTGATCTGGCAAAAAAATGTAAATCATGCTAAAAACCTAACTTAAGGTCTGGCGGTCGATCTGCCACCCTTGTTGCCAGAAATCAACATGCGATCTGTTGTTGTGAGATGATTTGGGCGTTCGAAGGGAGTCGGATTTGGAGATAAAGCGACCAGCAGACTCGGAGGGGCATGCTTGTCATGCCCGTGGAAGCGAAATGGATGATCAAACGTGGTGCAGCGGACCTGACAAGCAGGTCCCTCCGAGAGGCGGACCCGACAAGCGCGTCCCTCCGAGAGGGGTCGGCGAAGATCAATAGACTTACCTAGAAACAAGACGCAGACGCGGCCGCATTGGACAAGAATACCGGCGTCATGGATGATCGTGCGCAGCAATCTTTTACCAACGGGCAACCCTCGAAGCAGGGCGGGGGGAAATTTGTGACTCGTCTCTGCCAATGCATCGTTCTGTTCCTTCTTGCGCAGCCTTGCTTTGCCATGCAAGGGCAGGATAACATCCCACGATGGAAGTATGTGGGAGGTGATGTGGCCGTTCGAGAACTTGAACATCGAGTGGAAGCGAACGCCCAAGATGCTACCTCCGTCGAACGGATCACTCTTGAGGCAGGGCCTGGCACGGCAGCTTACTATTTCTCGCCGCTGGCCCCGGCTCCGCTCATTGCGGAGATGAAGGCCGCCGTCGTATTGAAGGCAAACTCCCCCGGACTGCAAGTCTTCCTCTCGGTTGTCCTGCCACGAACCCGGCATCCACAGACGGGCGAGCCGCTGACCATTTTGATCCCCGGCAGTCAATATCGAGTTGCGGGTGAATGGGAGTGGTTGACGGTAGCCGATGTGGGACCTGCCCTCCAACGAGAGGTTCGCACGCTCCGGCTTCAGATTCGCCGCGACATTGATGTGCGCGAGGCCTATGTGGACGGAATTGTGCTCAATCTCTACGGCGGCCCAGGGACAACCGACGTTTCCATCGGGCCCGTGCAACTTCAGGGCTTCGTGCCGCTCCCTGGTGTTGGACCGTCCGCACTCGGGGCTGGCACTTCCGTGACGACTTCCGCAAACGCGGCGCCGACGGCCCCGGCTCCCCTCGTCTCTGGGGATACGTCCCCGCGTCCTTCCGGACCGCTATTTCAAAAACGCCTCCAGCGAGACTGGCTGAATACGCCTCTAGGAAACCACAGAGAGCTTGATTGGAATACGACACAGAGTCGAGCCGATATCATTCCCGCCCAGCACATCACGACACCAGCGGTGGAGATGGTCGGATCGGTCCTTCGCGTGGACGGAAAACCATTTTTCCCGAGGGCGATTGAATATCAGGGGGAACCTTTCGACCTTGTGCAACGCCTGGGTTTCAATACGGTCTGGATCCGACAACCTGTTGATGAGCGGCTTCTTGCCGAGGCACGGCAAGCGGGGCTGGCCGTCATTCTTCGGCCCGATGCGAGGCTTCTCGGGATCCAAGAGACGGGGCTTCAACGGACAATTGGTCCCTCTTACGACGGCGTGATCGCGTGGGACATGGGGACGCAATTGTCTCCCCGAGAGGTCGAAGAACTCAAGATCTTGGCCGAAAAGCTGCGCAATGTCGATCCGATGGCCAATCGCCCGATCATTGCCGAGCCATTGACACAACTGCTGGCGGCCAGTCGGGCTGTGGATGTGTTCGTGATTGGTCGTAATCCCGTCTTCAGCGATCTTGAATTGACGGACTATGGAACCTGGCTGCGGAGCCGACCATTGCTTGCGCGTCCGGGCACCCCGGCCTGGGTCACCGTTCCGACTCATCCGGATCGCGCAGTGATGTTGCAATGGCAGCAGTGGGGGCTTTCTTCGGATCAGATCGACCGAATCCCTGCCGATCAGGTCCGGCTGTTGACCTATTTGGCCCTGACTGCCGGCGCGAGGGGATTGTTATTCCGTTCGCAGTCATCATTATCGGGGACCGACAGTGCAACTCGTGAGCGATGTCTCTCCCTGGAATTGATGAATCGAGAACTGGAATGGATCGAACCTTTTCTTGCGGCCGGACAGTTTCTCTCGCTTGTCCCCAGCGACCAGCGCGAGGTGATCGGCGCCTTGTTTCGGACCGATCGGGCGAGACTCCTTGTGCCACTCTGGCTTGGTCCGCGGGCGCAATTTGTGCCCGGTCAATCGGCGGCGGATCAGGTCACATTTGTGATTCCAGGTGTTCCGGAAAGCAATTCGGCTTATCTCTTGCTTCCCAACACGCTGGAACCTTTAGCCGGGGAGCGAGTCGCAGGCGGGATGCAGGTGCGGATCAAAGAATTTGGGCCGACGTCCCTGGTGGTTCTCACCCAGGATCCCACGGTGCTGAGTTTTCTGGCGGGTCGTGCCCGGAGTCTCGGCCCGCGGATTGTCCAGCTGGAACGAGAGCTTGCGGAGATCACCATTGGCCAGGTGCAGAGACAGCATCAGACTCTCATGAAATATGGCCCGTTTGTCCCTCAGGCCGATTCGTGGTTTCGCATGGCTGCCCAGGAAATCACATCGGCTGACAAATCTGTTGCTGCGGGGGATTATCCGGCGGCATTTCGGCATATTCATCGGGCGATGCGGCCTATCTTATTGATTCGTCGGGTTGATTGGGAAGCCTTTGCGTTGTCTTTGGGTGATATTGTGAGCTGGCCTGCCGCGACGAGTTTCGACACGCTTGAGGCCCATCTTCGATGGATGGACAACTTGTCCGACGGTCCCTGGGGTCAGAATCGACTCCCCGGAGGTTGCTTTGAAGCTGGTGGCCAGATTACGGCGATGGGCTGGCAGCCCTATCAACATGCCATTGAGGGTATCTATGCGCAAGCAGAGGTCTCTCCGTCTGCAGCACGTTCCGGCAGTTTTGGCTTGCTCATGACGGTGCGAGCGACCCAGCCAGAGCGGGATAAGGCCCTGGTCGAATCGCCGCCGATCTGGGTCGAAAGCCCGCCAATACCGGTAGAGCCGGGAGAATGGATTTGCATTGAGGGCTGGATTTCCATTCCCCGGCGGATCACCGGCAGCGTCGATGGCTTGATGATCGTTGATTCACTGGGGGGCGAAGTTCTGGCCCGCCGTATCGGCCAAACCGTGGGATGGCGACCGTTCCGTCTTTTTCGCCGCGCAGGAAATGATCGTGAAATACGGATCACCTTCGTTATGACAGGAATAGGGGAAGTCTGTCTCGACGATATAACGGTCAAAGGCCTGTCTCCCGAGAAACAGCAGTCACCAGGAGGTCCGCCGGAATTGCAGCCGTTGGTTCCCATCGCCCCGCAACCGCTGGCGGGCGTTGGGCATTAAGAATGCCGGGTTGCGATCGAGGTCGCACGGCCTTTCTTCTCGATCCACACGATAGGCGGCGATTGGATCCCACGCTGGGGGCGATTTTCGAATACTCAAGAAATCGTGAACCCTTGGGGCTTGTCGGGCGATAATATCTTGTAGTAGAATTGCATGTGTGTGCAATAACGAATGTGTGCAATGACACGCGACCCGATCATATCCAGAACTCGGAGTTAAAAGGACATTTCCCGTGGCAAAAAAGATCGATCCCAAACTGCGTGCACGCTGCGAATCACGGGCACGGGTCCTCAAGGCCATGTCCCATCCATCGCGACTCATCATGCTGGAGGAGTTGGCCAAGGCCGGACCGAAATGTGTTTGCGAGCTTGCTGATCTCGTGGAGCTGGATATGTCCACCGCTTCGCGGCATCTCAGCCAAATGAAGGAGGCAGGCATCCTTGCCGATGAGAAGCGGGGCCAGATGACGTTCTACCGCCTGCGGACTCCTTGTGTCACGAAATTCCTAGAATGTGTGGACGGCGTGATCGAGGAGGGCCTTCGCAACCAATTGAGTCTGCTGCGGTAAAGTCAAGCTCGGGTGGCTTCTTTCATGATTCCCGATTGCCATTCCGCATGTTTTTTGAAGTGATCTTGCATAATTGGCCAATAACACATTAAATGGATGAGATAAGGAGTTGATCGCGATGAGCCAAAAAGATTGGGGAATCCTCTTAACCTTAGTCGTTGTTTTTCTTCTGGCTTATTTCCTCAATTTCGCTTCCCCGCAAATTCAAAATGCGGTTATGGAAGCCTTCTTGATGCTGCAATGGTACGCCCGAAATCATACGTTAGCCTGTGTTGTTCCGGCGATGTTCATTGCGGGCGGCATCGCAACGTTTCTTTCAAAGGAAGGCGTTCTACGCCACCTTGGCCCAAAGGCTAACAAGATCGAAGCATACGCTGTAGCCTCTGTGGCCGGCACGGTCCTCGCCGTCTGTTCATGCAGTGTTCTTCCCATGTTTGCGGGGATCTACCGGGTGGGGGCTGGTTTGGGTCCGGCGGCGGCCTTTCTCTATTCCGGGCCGGCGATCAATGTGATGGCGATTTTCCTCACGGCACGAGTCCTCGGTTTTGACCTGGGAATCGCCCGTGTGATCGGAGCCGTCGCCTTCGCGGTGATCATTGGCCTGCTGATGGCCTGGTTCTTTCGCAAGGAGGAAGCCAATCGCGTCAAGGCCTTTATGGCTTTACCTGAATCACCAAAGCCGAAACGTCGTCTCTGGCAGAATGCAGCGTTTCTCGGGGCGATGATTGCCTTTCTCGTCTTCTCCGATTGGAGCGATCCCAGCCGAACGCGCGTTGAGATTGCCCCCAATGCTCAGGTCACTTTGATGGATGGCACACAGCGGGCGGCCAGCTTCGATCGTCCGATCAGCGTGGCCGTCCTCCTGGAAACGACCAGCACATACCGTCTGCAGATGGAGGAAACGCTTGGCGGCTTCACAAAAGGAATGAAATTCAATGTGGAAAAGACCGCTGTGGTTTCTCGCATGCAA
>Ga0209162_1002823_pt1 | contig 14739 bp, 11 predicted proteins | sample YNPNPMetaG_FD_187121 | JGI IMG/M metagenome (GOLD analysis project Ga0209162, IMG submission 187121) | Anoxygenic and chlorotrophic microbial mat microbial communities from Yellowstone National Park, USA - YNP NP MetaG (SPAdes) (version 2) ... | reverse complement strand
GGCTTCCAATAACGCATCGGCCAGCGCGACCTTTTCGTCGCGTTCACCTGACCCTCCCGCCCCCTTTCTTATGACACCTAACCCCCTAACCCCCTTCCCTGCGAGGGAAGGGGGAGTTGCGCCTCCGCTCTCCTCCCCTTGTAGGGGAGGGGTAGGGGGAGAGGTGACACCTAACCCCCCGGCTCCCTTCCCTGCGAGGGAAGGGGGAGCCGCGTCTTCACTCCCCTCCCCTTGTAGGGGAGGGGTAGGGGGAGAGGTGACACCTAACCCCCCAACCCCCTTCCCTGCGAGGGAAGGGGGAGTTGCGCCTCCGCTCTCCTCCCCTTGTAGGGGAGGGGTAGGGGGAGAGGTGGGCGTCCGCGGAGAGGTAAGGCATTCGCGCATGGCCGCGACCAGATCGCGGGCGGCGCGCCGGGGATCGTCTGCTCGCGAGATCGCCCGGCTGACCGGCACCAGCAGGCCCAGGCCGTCCGCGCGCACGCCGGCGCGCATCGCGGCCTCCAGATCGCCTCCCTGCGCGCCGACGCCGGGCGCCAGGATCCACAGATCGGCCGCGATCTCGCGCGCCCGGCGCAATGCAGCGGGATAGGTCGCGCCGATCACCAGGCCCAGGTTGTCGCGTTCGTTCCAGGTTCGCGCCAGCTCGACCACTACCTCCCATAGAGGGCGCACGGCCGGCCCCGCCACCGGCAGGTCTTGCAGGTCGGCCGCGCCCGGATTGGAGGTCTTGCAGAGCAGGAAGACTCCGCGTTGCGGGTCGGCCAGGAAGGGCGCCAGGCTATCGCGGCCCAGGTAGGGGTTGAGGGTGATCGCATCCGCGCCCAACGTCTCGAAGGCCGCGCGGGCATACGCCTCGGCCGTCGACGCGATGTCCCCGCGCTTGGCGTCGAGCAGCACAGGCACCTCCTTCGGCACGGCCGCGATCACCTCGCGGAGCGCGGCCCAGCCCTCGGCGCCGAACGCCTCGAAGAAGGCCGCGTTGGGCTTGAACGCGGCCGCCACGTCGGCCGTCGCGTCGATCAGCCGCAGGCAGAAATCGCGCGCGGCCCGGGCGGTGGCCGCAGCGGCCGGCAGGTCGGCCGGATGCGGATCGAGGCCGACGCACAGCAGCGAGCCGATGTCGCGGCAGCGCGCGGACAACCGGGTGAAAAAGCCGGCCATCGCACCTATGCCTTTCCGAGCACGGCGGCCAGGAGCGCCATGCGCGTGTAGAGGCCGTACTCCATCTGGCGGAAGTAGGCCGCGCGCGGGTCCTCATCCACCTCCATGCTGATTTCGCCGACGCGCGGCAACGGGTGCATCAGGATCATGCGCTCCTTCGCACCCTGCATGGTTTGCGGCGTGATCACATAGGCATCCTTGACCAGCTCATATTCTTCAGGATTGCTGAACCGCTCCTTCTGGACGCGCGTTACATAGAGCACGTCGGTTTCGGCCAGGACCGGATCCAGCTCGGTGTACTCGGCCTGCGGCGTGCCGGTCGCCCGGATCTCTTCGATGATCTCCGGCGGCATGCGCAGGATCTCCGGCGACACGTAGTTGAGGCGGACGTTGTAGAGGGTCAGCAGACGGGCCAACGAGTGCACGGTGCGGCCGTACTTCAGGTCGCCCAACATGGTGACGGTGAGGCCGTCTACCTGGCCCAGCTCTTCGCGGATGGTGAAGAGATCGAGCAGCGCCTGGGTGGGATGTTCGCCGATGCCGTCTCCGGCGTTGATGACCGGCTTGCGGGCGTATTTCGCTGCCAGCGCGGCCGAGCCGGTTTCGGGGTGGCGCAGCACGATCACGTCGGCATACGATTCGAGGGTGCGCACGGTGTCGGGCAACGATTCGCCCTTGGAGACCGAGGAGTAGCGCACCTCGTTGATCGGGATGACGCTCCCGCCCAGGCGTTCCATCGCGGCCGTGAAAGAGGAAGAGGTGCGGGTCGAAGGCTCGTAGAACAGGTTGGCCAGGATCTTGCCCTTCAGCAGATCGAAGCTGCCCACGCGGCGCACCATCTCTTCCATTTCGTGCGCCACGCCGAAGATGTATTCCAGGCTGGCGCGATCGAACTGTTTGACCGAAAGGATGTCTTTGCCGTAAAACGGCGCGTCTTGCTTGTCGCCGAATGGCAGATAGGGACTGGAATGGCGTAGAGGCGGTACATAGGTTGCCATATGTTCTCGTTCTCCTTTTGTTTTTATTTGTAAGGCGAACTTAAGTTCGCCTTACAGGTGCTCTGTTGTAAGGCGAACTTAAGTTCGCCTTACAGGTGCTCTGTTGTAGGGCGAACTTGAGTTCGCCTTACAGGTGCTCTGTTGTAAGGCGAACTTAAGTTCGCCCTACAAGCGCCCTGTCGTAAAGGTTTCGGCCCTGTCCCGGAGCGGCCAGGACAAGGCCATCGCGATAGGCTTCCCGGCCGCGCAAGACCACGCGGCGCACCCGGCCCCGCACGCGGCGGCCTTCAAAGGGAGTCCAGCCGCAGCGGCTATGCATCTCCGCGCCGCGGATCTCCCAGACGGCGGCCTCATCCACCTCGATCCAGGTGTCGGGTTGGGCCGGCAGGCCGAAGATCCGGCGCGGGTTGGCGACCAGCCGGGCAATCAGGTCGTCGGTCGTCAGGCGGCCTTCGGCCACGGCGGTCAGCAGCAGCGGCAGGGCGGTCTCCAGGCCCGGAAAGCCGGGCGGCGGATTGGGGCCATCCTTTTCCGCGGCCGTGTGCGGCGCATGGTCGGTGGCGAAGCAATCTATGACCTGGAGATTGTCCCACAGCGCCTGCTGATCGGCCGCGGTGGCCAGCCGCGGCCGCACCTCGCCGCGGCCCCCCAGCGCGGCCAGATCGCGGTCGCACAGGAAGAGGTGATGGGGCGTCACCTCGCAGGTCACCGGCAGGCCACGCTCTTTCGCCGCGCGGATGAGCAGGATCTCCTCGCGGCGCGAGACGTGCGCCAGGTGCACGGGCCGCTCGTAGAGCGCGGCGATCAGCACGATCGCGGCGAGCGTGCGGCCCTCGGCGTGTGCTACGAGCGGCACATGTTTCGGCCAGCGCGCGCAGTGGGCCATCCACAGCGCCATGTCGTCGAGCCGGAGCGGTCCATAGGTCTGATCCAGGTACATCTTGAGGCCCGCCACGCGCGGGGCCAGGTCGGCCGCGTGCGCTACGTTGTCGGGCCCGGCGCCCAGGTATTGGCCGTAGTCGCAGCGGGCCCGACGCCGGGCAGCTTCCAGGCCGACCGCCAGGGTCGCGGCATCGGTGATGGCCGGCTGGGTGTTGGGCATGGCGAGCACGGCCGTGAAGCCGCCCGCCAGCGCCGCCGCGGTGCCGCTATCCCAGTCTTCTTTGTGCGTAGCGCCCGGCTCGCGCATGTGCACGTGAACGTCTATCAATCCCGGAAGTTGCATTGATCCTTATCCCTTTCCCTCTGTGCCGTCGCAGGGCAAAAAAAGAGAGCCTTGCGGCTCTCTCAATCCCTTGTCTTGAAAAAACAAAGCGCCCACGGGAGCAGCCGCTCCGGGGCGCAAGGCGCAAGACGCGATGGTACAGTCATCATTCGATCCTCCAGTTGCGATGAGATATCATGTCGGCCAGGCTTTCGAACTCCCGCCAGCGCCGTCGCATCGGGGATCGTAACGTTGCGTGAGTGGCCCGTCCAAAACCGGTCGCAGAAACGGGGCGACTCGCGCCGCCCCGTCGAACCGATGATATTTTATCCGTTCATGGCGCGCGTGTCAAATCGCTCAGGCGTATCGTTCGGCGGCGCGATCTATCACGCGCTGGATGGCCGCGGCCACGTCGGCGGGGAGCGGTTCGGGTTGATGCGTCTCCAGCAGCTTGAGCGCCCGCTCGCGCGCCCGCTGGCGGAAGGTCTTGCCGCCGGCCGCCGACCAGGCCTCGAAGTTGCGCCGTTCCACCAGCTTCGGATACCAGTCCTCGCGATAGTGCGCCCGGGTATGGTCGTCTTGCATGAACGCGTTGACCGGCCCGGCCCGCTCGATCACGTCCAGCGCCAGCGTTTCTGCCGAGACCTCGATCCCCTGCATGAAGCGCTTGACCCAGTTGATCAGCTCGTCGGCCATGACGAGCGATTCGAGCGAGTTGGTCATGCCCGAAGCCAGGTAGCCCACGTCGTGGATCAGGTGCGAGCCGGCCAGCGTTTCCGTCAACAGGGTGAGGCTGATCTCCATCATCGCCTGTTCGTCGGGGAGCTGCGAATCGGAGCAGCCGCCCAGGCCGAAGATCGGCAGGTTGTAGTAGTGGGCCATTTCCACGCACAACACCCGGTTTTCGGGCGCGGCGTAAATATCGCCGGTAGTGCGCATGTCGAGCATGTCCTGCGTGCCGCCGGAGAGGATGATCGGCGCGCCCTCGTTGACGAGCTGGGCGATCACCAGGCCGGCCAGTTCGCCGGCGTTGGCCAGCGCCACCGCGCCCGCGGGCGTGATCGGCCCGTTGGCCCCGCGCAACACGACCGGATTGTAGGTGGTGGGCAATCCCTTGCCGGCCATGAAGAGCAGCTTGTCCAGCGATTCGGCGTTGTGCACCAGCGGCGAAGTGACGTTGATGTAACAGGCGCAGATCGGATTGCGCCGCAGCGCCTCGGCCCCACCGGCCACGATCTCGGCCATCTCCACGCAATCCACGCAGCCGGGGAAATCGGTGGTGACGAACAGGATCGGCTTGGTGCTGTTCGACAACAGCGCCTGCATCTGATAGCGATCGGCGATGGCCTGCGGCTTGTCGGACGCCATGCAGAAGGACATCAGGAAGTCTATATTGGGCAGGGCGTCCATCACCCGCACGGCCTCGACGATGTCGGCCAGCGTGCCGGGCCGGCGCTCGCCCGTGCGCACGTCTATCACGTTCGGGCAGTCGGACCCCGGGCCATAGTAGACGTTGCGGCCTTCCAGGGCCATCACGCGCTGGCCATAACGGTTCGCCCAGACGATGCGTTTCGGCGCGGTCCGCAATGCCCATTCCACGCGCTGGGCCGGGATGTGCACCCAACCGTCGTCATCCACCGATGCGCCGGCCTTGCGCAGCAGTTCGAGCGCGCGGGGATGGTGCAGTTGAACGCCGGTGCGCTCCAGGATCTCCAGGCTCGCCGCATGGATGCGGGCCAGTTGATCGTCGGAAAGTTTGCGGAAGAAGGGAGCCAGCAGGGCAGTGTAATTGCTTTGGATCACGGGATGCTCTCTATCATGACGGGATGTGGTCGCCGATCAGGCCAGGTCGTTGAGGCGCATTATGGCACACATGCGGCGTTTTGACAAAACAAGGCGGCCCTCAACCAAGGTTTTTTGGGCATGCTCTTTGACTGGCGGGGCAACTGGCTTTGGGTAACTCGCATGAGCGTGGTATAGTATGTCATGCCGCGGACACACTTGCATAAGAGGGGGAAACATGAACCACGAAAAGACCGCACAAGCCATCGTAGACGGCAAAACCGTCCTGGGGATCGAGCTGGGTTCGACCCGCATCAAGGCCGTCCTGATTGACGAGGAGCACAACCCCATCGCCTCGGGCAGCCATGAGTGGGAAAACCGCTATGAAGACGGCATCTGGACCTATCACCTCGCAGATGTCTGGGCCGGCCTGCAAGACAGCTATAGCCGTCTCCGCCGCGACGTCCTGGAGCAATATGGTGTGCCGCTGCGCACCACCGGCGCCATCGGCTTCAGCGGCATGATGCACGGCTATCTGGCCTTCGACAGGCATGGCAACCTGCTCGTCCCATTCCGCACCTGGCGCAACACCATCACCGGCCAGGCCGCCGCAAAGCTCACAGACCTGTTCCAGTTCAACATCCCGCAGCGGTGGAGCATCGCCCACCTCTACCAGGCGATCTTGAACCGGGAGCCGCACGTCGGCCAGATCAGCCACCTGACCACCCTGGCGGGCTATGTCCATTGGCAGTTGACCGGCCAAAAGGTGCTGGGGGTGGGCGAGGCCTCGGGCATGTTCCCCATTGACAGCCAGACATATGACTACGACGCACGCAAGCTGGCCCTGTTCAACGAAGTGCTTGCTGCGGAAGGCATCCCGTGGCGGCTTGAAGAGATCCTGCCCAAAGTCCTGGTGGCCGGGGATGCGGCAGGGGTCCTGACGGCCGAGGGCGCAAGGCGGCTCGACCCCACGGGCGAGCTGCAAGCGGGCATCCCGCTCTGCCCGCCGGAGGGCGATGCCGGCACGGGCATGGTGGCGACCAACAGCATCGCCGAGCGCACCGGCAACGTCTCCGCGGGCACGTCGGTCTTCGCCATGATCGTGCTGGAGAAGGCGCTCGCGAGGTTGCATCCGGAGATCGACATCGTGACGACCCCGGCCGGCAAGCCGGTCGCCATGGTGCACAGCAACAACTGCACATCCGACCTCAACGCGTGGGTGAATCTCTTCCGCGAATTCGCGGAGGCGCTCGGCGTGGATGTGGAGGAGTCCAGGCTCTACGAGACGCTGTATCGCCAGGCGCTCGCCGGCGACGCCGATGCCGGCGGCCTGCTGGCCTACAACTATGTGGCCGGCGAACACATCACCCATCTGACGGAGGGGCGGCCCCTGTTCGTCCGTCGGCCCGACAGCCGCTTCACGCTGGCGAACTTCATGCGCGTCAACCTCTTCTCGGCGCTCGGCGCGCTGAAGATCGGGATGGAGATCCTCTTTGAGGAGGAAGGCGTGAAGGTTGACCAGCTCCTCGGCCACGGCGGCTTCTTCAAGACCAGAGAAGTGGGGCAAAGGATGATGGCGGCGGCCGTGAACGTCCCTGTCGCCGTGATGGCCACCGCGGGCGAGGGGGGCGCGTGGGGCATGGCGTTGCTGGCGGCCTACATGCGGCACAAGTCGGCCGGTGAGACTCTGGAGGCTTACCTTGCCAACAGGGTTTTCGCCGGGCAACAGGCCACGACCATCGCGCCCGATCCGGCGGACGTTGCGGGGTTTGCCGCCTTCATGCAGCGCTACAAGCAGGGGCTGGCCATCGAACGGGCCGCCGTGGAGAATCTCCGGTAAGGGATGCGGCGGCTTCATCTGCAGGAGACAATCGCCTTATGTCTACGCCGTTCATTGGGTTGGCCGTCGTCTGGGCCGCGCTGCTGTTCGGTGGGTTTGTTTTCGGCCGGCCGCAAGGGGAACGCGCGGGGCGGATGCCGACCTGGACGCGCATGGCCTCGTCGTTGACGCTGGTCGTGGCGGGATGGGCCTGGGCCGCAACCGCGGCCGGGAGCCCCGCGGGTCGCTTTGCGCTGCTCATCGCGGCCGGGATGACGCTCGGCTTCCTGGGCGATCTGTTCATGGCGAAGCTGTTGCCGGTCTCGTCGCATGTGCTTTGGGGGATCGGCGCCTTCGGGTTGGGGCATGTGGCCTACATCGCTGCGACCCTGGGCTTCGGCGGCGTGCTCGGGTTGAGCGCCGACGGCTTGCGCGTGGGCGCCTGGCTCATCTGGCTGGTGTTCGGCGCAGGCGCCTGGTACCTGGTGGTGTTGCGCGGCCAGCGGCCGACGGTCCTTCACTGGGCCGCGCTGCCCTATGCGCTGCTGCTATCGTCCACGGCCGGCGCGGCCACGGGGCTGGCGCTCTCATATCCGGCTTTTCTGCCGCTGGCCCTGGGCGCGGCCCTGTTCCTCATCAGCGATCTGATCCTGGCCGCCCGGCTCTTCGCCGGCCGTTCGTTTCGGCTGATTGACGATGTGATCTGGTTGACCTATGGGCCGGGGCAGATGCTGATCGTCTACAGCGTGGCCGTCGCCCTCTCCATCCGCCCGTAGCGCATAAGCCAGAGGCCTGTAGCCGCAAGCCAGAGGCTTGCGGCTGGCGGCCGCTCATTGTGCAATAGTACCCATTTGGGTAGTAGACAAATCGCCGGCGGTCGGATAGACTGAATCCGTCCTTTGGACGCCGCCACGCGCAACGTTGGCGGCATCCTTCGGTACAGTTTGCATCCCAAGGAGCAGAAAAGGAGACCTGACCATGACGAAAACTGTAGCCGACGTCCTGGAAATGGCGAAAAAAGTGCAGATGGTAGACCTGCGATTCACGGACCTGCCCGGCGTCTGGCAACACTTCACCATTCCGGCCCATAACCTGTCGGAAGAGACGTTCGAGAACGGGGTGCCGTTCGATGGTTCTTCCATCCGCGGCTTTAAAGAGATCCATGAATCGGACATGATCCTCATCCCGGATCCAACGACCGCGTTCATTGATCCCATCTTCGAAGTGCCGACCCTGGCGATCATCGGCGATGTCTATGATCCGATCACCCGCGAGCCGTATAGCCGGGATCCGCGTTTCATCGCCCATCGCGCCGAGACCTATTTGAAGCAGACCGGCATCGGCGATGCGGCCTATTTCGGGCCCGAAGCGGAGTTCTTCATCTTCAGCGATGTGCGTTACGGCAGCGGCACCAACGAGGGATTCTATCACATTGACAGCCGTGAAGGGTGGTGGAACAGCGGCCGCGATCTGAAGCCCAACTTCGGCGGCCAGATCCAGCCCAAGCGCGGCTATTTCCCCCTGCCGCCGACCGATACATTGCAGGATGTGCGCAGCAAGATCGTGATGGCCATCGAGAGCGCCGGCATTCCGGTGGAGATCCACCATCACGAAGTGGCCACGGCCGGCCAGACCGAGATCGGCATGCGCTTTGCCACGTTGACCCGCATGGCCGACAACGTGATGATCTACAAGTACATGGCCAAGAACGTGGCCCGGCAAAACGGGCTCACCGCCACCTTTATGCCCAAGCCGCTCTTCGGCGACAACGGCAGCGGCATGCACGTGCATCAGAGCCTGTGGAAGAACGGCCAGAATCTGTTCTTTGACGCGGGCGGTTATGCGCAGATCTCCGATCTGGCCCGATACTACATCGGCGGCCTGTTGAAGCACGCGCCGGCACTGTTGGCCCTGGTCGCGCCCAGCACCAACTCCTATCGCCGGCTGGTGCCCGGCTTCGAGGCGCCGGTTAACCTGGCCTATTCGCAGCGCAACCGCTCGGCCATCTGCCGCATTCCGGTCGGCTCGCGCAGTCCGAAGGCCAAGCGCGTCGAGTTCCGCGCGCCCGACCCGTCATGCAACCCGTACCTGTGCTTCGCGGCCCTGCTGATGGCCGGCCTGGACGGCATTCAGAATCGTATTGATCCCGGCGAGCCGCTCGACAAGGACCTCTACGGCCTGCCGCCGGAGGAGGCCAAGCTGATCAAACAGGTGCCGGGTTCGCTGGACGCGGTGCTGAAGGCGCTGGAGGAAGACCACGAGTTTCTGCTCAAGGGCGATGTCTTTACGACCGATATGCTGGAGACCTACATCGCCTATAAGCGCGAGAACGAGGTGGATCCGGTGCGCATGCGGCCGCACCCCTACGAGTTCACGTTGTATTACGACGCGTGACATCTCCTTCCCTCCTTGGCCCTGCTCAGATGAGGTGGGGGCGCCTCGTCTGAGCAGGAGGCATTATCGCGACGGGCGCAAGATTCGAGACCTTGCGCCCGTCGCGCTTTAATTACGCAAGTTCATTACAAGATGTACCCAAATGGGTAGTAGATGAGGATGCCTCGGACTGGTACACTGTAGTCCAAACCAGCAGGATTCTATTGAACGGAGGTATCCGACCATGGAAGGGATCAACGCGGGCGACACGGCGTGGGTGCTCATCTCGACGGCCCTGGTGATGATGATGACCCCCGCCCTGGCCTTTTTCTACGGCGGGATGGTGCACAAGAAGAACGTGCTTTCCACCCTCAATCTCAGTTTCATTCTGATGGCGCTCATCAGCATCCAATGGGTGCTGGTCGGCTTCAGCCTGGCTTTCGGCAAGAGCATGGCCGGGCTGATCGGCGGCCTGAACCTGGCCGGTCTGGCGGGTGTGGGCAGCGAGCCGAACGCTGATTATGCGGCGACCATTCCGTTTTTGCTCTTCGCGGCCTACCAGATGATGTTCGCAGTGATCACACCGGCGCTTATCACCGGCACTTTTGTCGAGCGCGTGCGCTTCAAGGCGTTCCTGATCTTCAGCCTGCTATGGGCCACGCTGGTCTACGATCCGGTTGCCCATTGGGTGTGGGGTGTGGGCGGCATCTTGCGTGGGCTGGGCGCGCTGGATTTTGCCGGCGGCACGGTGGTGCACATTACGGCCGGATTCTCGGCGCTGGCGTTCGCCTCGGTGATCCGGCCGCGCCGCGGATTCGGCAACGGCCATATGGAGCCGCACAATATCCCCTATTCGGTGCTGGGCGCGGGCCTGCTATGGGTCGGCTGGTTCGGGTTCAACGGCGGCAGCGCGTTGGCGGCGAATGGCCTGGCGGTCACCGCGCTGGTGAATACGAATACGGCCGCCGCGGCCGCCGCGGCAACCTGGATGTTCCTGAGCTGGCGCGACAACCGGCCCAGCGTGCTCGGCATCATCACCGGCGCGGTGGTGGGCCTGGTGGCCATCACGCCGGCGGCCGGCTTCGTGACTCCGTTGGCCGCGCTGATCATCGGCGCGGTGGCGGCGCCGATCAGTTACTACGCGATCAAGTTCCGCCAGCGCCGCCGCCTCGATGAGTCGCTCGACGTCTGGGCGTGCCACGGCATGGGCGGACTATGGGGCGCGCTGGCCACGGGCCTCTTTGCGACCAAAGCGGTCAACGCGGCCGGGGCCGATGGACTCTTCTATGGCAATCCGGGTCAGTTTCTCGTGCAACTCCTGGCCGCCGCTACTACAGTGGTCTTCGCCTTTGTGATGACGCTGGTGATCGCCAATGCCCTAAAGCGCACGGTGGGCTTGAGCGTCACGGAGACCGAAGAGCAGGTGGGCCTGGACATCGCCGAGCACGGCGAACGAGCCTACGCGTAGGAGAAGAAACGATGACCAAGAAGATCGAAGCCATCATTCGCGAGGAAAAGCTGAACGACGTGAAGGACGCGTTGCAGCGAATCGGCATCGTCGGCATGAACGTGACAGAGTGTCGCGGCCATGGCCGCCAGGGCGGGATCGAATTGATGGGCCGCAGCGGCGCCTACAAGGTGGACCTGCTGCCGCGCGTACAGATCAACATCGTGTTGAGCGATCACAACGTCGAAAAGGCGATCGAGACCATCTGTCAGGCCGCCCAGACCGGCAACGTGGGCGACGGATTGATCTTCGTCTATCCCGTGGACGATGTCGTGCGCATCCGCACGGGCGAACGCGGGCGGGCCGCGTTGATGTACCCGGGCGATATTGACGAACGTCGCGCTGCGTCAGGCGTTTGATTCCCGATATTCGGGATCGTTTACCGGGCTACTTGACAGGTTCGTCGCCACGCCCTAGAATGCGGTACGTGCACGGTCGGGGAGAGTGTCTCCCATGCGCCGGGCAGATCAAATCATCAGGACGAGGCGATGGAATACAGACAGCTTGGCGGATCGGGATTCATGGTGCCGGCGCTCACTCTGGGCACGGCTACCTTTGGCGGCAAGAGCGATTTCTTCAAGGCCTGGGGCGAAACCGATGTGGCGGGCGCTACCCGCCTGGTGGATATCTGCCTGGAGGCCGGCCTCAACATGTTCGACTCGGCGGATGTCTATTCGGCCGGCGCCGCCGAGGAGATCCTGGGCCAGGCGATCCGCGGCCGCCGCGACCAGGTCATCATCTCGACCAAGGGCACGTTTCGCAGCGGGCCGGGGCCCAACGATGTCGGTTCCTCGCGCTACCATCTGATCCGGGCGGTCGAGGCGAGCTTGCGCCGGCTGGGCACGGACTACATTGATCTTTACCAGTTGCACGGCTTCGATGCGTTGACGCCCGTCGAAGAGGTGTTGCACACGTTCGACGATCTGGTGCGGGCCGGCAAGATCCGTTATGTCGGCTGCTCGAACTTCTCCGGCTGGCACCTGATGAAGGCGCTGGCGGTCGCCGATCGTTACGGATGGCCGCGCTACGTGGCGCATCAGGCCTACTACTCGCTGATCGGCCGCGATTACGAGTGGGAGCTCATGCCGCTGGCGCTCGATCAGAAGGTGGGCACGGTCGTCTGGAGCCCGCTGGGCTGGGGCCGGCTCACGGGCAAGATCCGCCGCGGCGCGCCGCTGCCCGAGACGAGCCGCCTGCAGAGTCGGGTCGTCGCGGAGAGCGGACCGCCGGTGGACGAGGAGTATCTCTATCGGGTGGTGGATGTCCTGGATGAAGTGGCGCGGGAAACGGGCAAAACCGTGCCCCAGGTGGCGATCAACTGGCTGCTCCGCCGGCCGACGGTGGCCACCGTGATCATCGGCGCGCGCAACGAGGAGCAGTTGCGCGAGAACCTGGGCGCCGTGGGCTGGGCGTTAACGCCGGAGCAGGTCGCCCGGCTGGACGCCGTCAGCGCACGGACGCCCCCCTATCCCTACTGGCATCAACAGGGCTTCCGGTCGCGCAATCCGGCGCCGGTTTGATCGGGGTCCGCGTTGGGTTGGGTAGGGGCGCACGGCCGCGCGCCCCTACTCAACCGCCGGGCGGCCCGCCCAAGATAGCGCTGGCCCGCCGACGACGCCGGTCGCAGACCGGCTGGGAGCAGTGCCCAAGCTTAGTTTGATGCCGCTGGCGGGCCATTTCTCTCACGCCTGAGGCTCTTCCAATAACCGCGCTTCGGACAAGCCGTACTGGCCGGCTACCTCCACCATCTCCCGCCAGGTCGTGTCGGGCAGGTAGATGCCTTCACGCAGGCGCTGTTCTCGGGCGCGGAACTCCGGCTCGCCCGGGATGAGGATCTCATCGAAGCCGGGTGCCTTGCGGCCGGCTTTGATCGTCGCCGCCAGCCGATCCACCGTCTCCGTCAGTTCCTCCACCGGACAGAAGGCTGCGATGTCTATCGCCATCAAGAAGACGCCGTTGCCGGTCGTGTGTTCGGGAAGGGCCGTGCAACCGTGGCCCGTGAGCGCGCCGCCCAGCAGGTCGGCCACCATCAACAGGCCATAGCCCTTGTGGCCGCCCAACGGCAACAGCACGCCGCCGTTGTAAAAGTCGGCCGGGTTGGTGGTGGGCTGGCGATTCTTGTCCAGGATCCAACCTTCGGGGATGGACGCGCCCTTGGCCATTGCCACCCGCAGCTTGCCCTCGGCCACTACCGACGTGGCGAAATCCATGAGGAACGGCGTGCCGCTGCGCGGAAACGCGAACGCGAACGGATTCGTGCCGAAGACCCGATCCACCCCGCCGTAGGGCGCGGTGAGCAGCGACGAGTTGCACGTCAGGAAGCCGATCATGCCGTGTTCGACGGCCATGAGCGCGTACTCGCCCAGCCGGCCGATGTGGGCCGAGTTGCGCAATCCCACCGCGGCCAGGGAGTATTGTCGGGCCTTGGCGATGGCCACCTCCATGGCGCGCCGCGCGGCCACCTGGCCGAACGCCCAGTGCGCGTCCATCAGCGCGGTGGTGAGCGTCTCGCGCACGATCTCCGGCTCGGCGTGGGGATTGATCTGTCCCCGCTCGATCGCGCGGATATACTGTACCAGGCGGATCACGCCGTGCGAGTCGTGGCCGGCCAGGTTACCTTCCACCAGCGACCGGCTGACCAGGTCGGCGGTTGCCGGGGGGACGCCGGCGGCCTCTAACATCCGAACGCCGACGCGGATCAGATGGGTAGCATCAAAGACGGGCATGAATGCTGTTCTCCGGAAGCTCCTCAATCACATCTCTGCGCTCTCGGCGCCTCGGCGGTGAACGGACGAGCGCGCCGCAGAAGACGCGTCGGAGGTGGACGGCCGTGCGTGCCTATGCTTTGCCGGCCGCGCCGAACAGGTCAATGTAAAAACCGCAGCGCTCCCGAAAGGTCGCGGTCGCGATGCGGTTGATGTCGAAGTAGGATATCTCCCCTTCGCGCGCGGCCGTCGCGATCCGCTGCGCCGAGGTCATGAAGAGCTCGGTGGCCACGTTGACCTTGGCGATGCCGTTTGCGATGGCCGCGCGGAACTGCTCATCCGAGAGGCCCGAGCCGCCGTGCATCACCAGCGGGATGTCTACCCGCCGGCGGATCTCGCGCAGCAGGTCGAGGTCGAGCTGCGGATCGCCCTGGTAGACGCCGTGCGCGGTGCCGATGGCCACCGCCAGGAGGTCTACGCCCGTCTCTTCGACGAACCGCTCGACCGCGGCCGGGTCGGTGAAGCCGAGGCGCTTCGCGCCGAAGCTTTGGTACTCCTTGCCGCTGCCGACGTGTCCCAACTCCGCTTCGACGGCTACGCCGACCGCGTGCGCGGCGCGCACGACCAGCCTGGTCTGGGCGATGTTCTCTTCCAGCGGCAGCTTGGAGCCATCGAACATCACGTCGGTGAAGCCGAGCGCGATGGCCCGAATGCACTGCTCGAAGCTCGCGCCGTGATCGAGCATCAGCGAGGCCGGCACCGATGCCCGGCCGGCCGCCTCGCGGATGTAGGCGATGTTGGCGGCCGCGTTCGGCCGATCGAAAAAGCCGCCGTATACGCCGATGAAGGCGTGCGCTCGTTTCTCCTCGAACGCCTGCAGCATGCCGTCGGTCGCGGCCATGTCGAAGGTGTCGAACAGGGGAAGGGCATATCCTCCGGCCTGAGCGCGCTTCACCGCGTGGATTACAGAGACTAAAGCCATACAGTTATCCTTTCTAACTTTCTAATTTGAGCTCTTGGGGCGACCGAGGTCGCGGCTAAGGAGCCTGCGGCTGAGCGTCGGCCTGCGCCGACGCGTGCATGCCCACGGCGGTGGGCATTGCGGCGCCACCGCGCCCGTTAGCCGCGATTTCAATCGCCCTACTCCTTTGGGGCGACCGAGGTCGCGGCTAAGGAGCCTGCGGCTGAGC
>Ga0209162_1002821_pt1 | contig 14741 bp, 10 predicted proteins | sample YNPNPMetaG_FD_187121 | JGI IMG/M metagenome (GOLD analysis project Ga0209162, IMG submission 187121) | Anoxygenic and chlorotrophic microbial mat microbial communities from Yellowstone National Park, USA - YNP NP MetaG (SPAdes) (version 2) ... | reverse complement strand
GGTCTTTGATTTTGGGGATTTCTTTGGAAACGGCGTTGCGTTCCGCTCGAAGGCTTTCCACCTGCGTGAGGATTTCCCGTCGGCGGACATCCAGCTGCAGTATCTCGTCGATGATAGCAGGGTCTGCCCCCACCTTCTGCAGACCATCCTTCACGAAATCAGGCTGTTCCCGGATCAAGCGGATATCCAGCATATCGCGTCCCTCTCCTGCACGGATTTGCGGGTACAGTATACCAATCTTCATCAGGTGGAAGCAAACGCGGTCACGATGGACGCTGTGGCAGATAAGGTTTCAGCCCCATGTCGCCAGGTTGCTCGCGACGCAAGCGCCCTTCGGGAAAGGGCTGACCGCCGTCGTCTTTGCCGTTTGGCCCCACGCTGTACAGCACGTAGCGATCTCCTTGGGGGCGATAGACAAAAGGCTGGTTACTGAACGGGTCGATGAGGTAAGGGCTGTTTCCCAGTTCTTTCAGCGAGGCGGGATAGCGCCCATAGGTCTTACGATACGTTTCCAGCCGCAGGGCGGTATAAAGCAAACGCAGTCGGGCGCGGGTGTAGGTGTAGCGTGCCACGAGGAGTGCGATGCCCTCCGGATCGCGCGCTACCAGCTCACGCCCCAGCTGCTGCAACGCAGGAGGGTATTGAACGACTTGTTGTTGTGGATAGGGCAATTTTGCCTGTTGTAACCACTGCTGCATGTACTGCTGCGCAGCCTGCGAAAGTGGAGCCTTCGGTAGATAGAGCAGCTCACGCTCCGGCTCGGACTTAGGCAGGTCCAGGCGGAAACCCCGCAAAGACTGCCCGCGCACTGTGCGCTGCCAGCCGGTCAACCACACCCGGAATTCCTGCTCCAGTAGTTTGTCCAAGGGGTACTCGTTCGCCAGTAGTTGCTCGAGGCGGCGCGCGCCGCGCTGGGCATCTTGTGCGCTCAGGTGGGGGATGAGAGAGGGTATTGCCTGGAAGAGGTCACTGGTCGCCATAAAGTGAAAAGTAAGGTGGAGTGCGTTACCACCGTTCACGATTTTTTCCAAGAAGGCAAAAGCGTCCAGGTAGACATCCAAAGCTTGTCCGAACTTGCCCTGTTGTTCGAGCAGCGTTGCCCACACGATGTAAAGGCGGGCGAATTGGCGGTAAGCTTCTACGGTGGGGTCACCCGTCTGGTATGTCAGCCGCTCCACCTGTGCAGGCTTGTTGAGTATCTCTCGCACCTTACGGAATACCTCGCGATTGGCTTCCACGATGGCTTGTTTCTCGGCGAGTGTTCCATAGTCTGTCTGCTGAGCAAGCGCTGCCAGTTTACCGGGTTCCCGAATGTTGTGGATACACGCGACAAGTTCGCTGTATACATTGCCAGGGGGTGGGGTTAGAGATGGCGGTAACGAGAATTGGGGCGAGGGATTGCGGCTGTATACGAACAGGCCGTATCCCAACCACATCAGCAGCACAATACCGATGACCGCCCCAACCGTTGCAATTGCCTTCTTCATACCTGCATCGCCTGCTTACTTTTCCTGCTCCATTCGCTGCCGGATGTTCTGAAACTGCGGCGGCGTGTACGGCGTGATGTTGGGTCCGGTGCCCGCCTGATATGTAGCCTGGCTCTGCTTGCGCTTTTCCCGCACATATCCGAATACTTGCCACAGCACCAGCAAAATGGCAATGGTGAACAGGACGATGTGCCACGGTTTGATTTGGTTCTCTTTCATCCTCTCCTCCTTGTGGGTGGTGCCAACCCCTGCAAAGCAGGGGTTGGCGGTCACGGACCTCAGTCCTGATAGCGGGTCCACATGTTCGGCGTGGTCTTGCGGAGGTACTTCGTGTGACCGTCCGCAAACACGAAGTTGGCTCCACTGTTGTGTTTCTTGGCAACGCGCCCGGTTTTCTCTCCACCGATGTAGCATCCCGAACCGGGATAGTAGTTGCCGTAGGTGTCATATTCCACGTCAGTGTCGCGCGGGAAGCGGAAAATGGCAGCGGTGCCCGAAGCATTGCCTGTCTGCGGACAGTTCGGATCACCATCTGCCATGGCGATGGTGGTTGCGACCTCTTCGATTGACGCGAGGGAAGCACCTACATCCATCACGGTATCGTCTATTGCGGGGATGTAGACGGAGTGGCTCACGACGCCGTGATAGCAGTTCAGTCCAGTGTTGCAGTCACATTTGCTGCAAAACTGGTTTGCGTCGTTGTAGCCCTCGTTGATCAGGTAGCCTACCCGCCATGGGCGGACAGAGGTACCCAGCTCCTGCCCCAGTGCGGTACCATACATGGAGGCTATTGGTGCGCAGTTCAGGCGCGTACCATCATGGGCAAAAATCCGGTTGTTGCTGGGGCACGCGAACAGTTGCTGGTTCTTCACATACGGGTAAATCATGTCCATCCATGTGAAACGAGGACACTCTCCCCATGTGTTCGGGTAGCTGTAGGAGCCGACGAAGATTTCGTCGTAGTCCTGCGCGTACATCAGCGCGCCCAGACCAATCTGCTTGAGGTTGCTGAGACACGATGCCGCGCGTGCCTTCTCCCGTGCCTGCGCGAACACGGGGAACAGAATCGCTGCCAGTATCGCGATAATCGCGATAACCACCAGCAGCTCGATGAGCGTGAATGCGTGCCGTTTCATAATGCGTGCCGTTTCATAGTTAAAGTTCCTCCTTTTGTGAAATGTGATTAATTTATAGCTAGCACCACTGGTGCTTGCTACCAGATTTTAGCACAACTACATTAAAAATGCAATAAAGAAACCAGATGATGTTTTTGATGTTTAATGCTTCGCCCGGCTGGATGCCCTCACCAGCAATTCCGCCGGCAGCTTCACCACCTGTTCCACCGGTGTGTTGCCCTCGATGACGTCTATCAGTAAGCGAGCCGCCGTCCGCCCCATCTCAGCGGCAGGTTGTTGCACGGTGCTCAGGGGCGGTTCGGTCAGTTCGGTAATGGGTGCGCCATCATAGCCGATGATGGCGATATCTTCCGGCACGTGCAGCCCAGTATCTTTCGCCGCGCGCAGCGCGCCGATGGCGGAGACATCGTTCGCGGCGAAGATGGCGGTCGGCGGGTTGGGCAGTTGCAGCAGTCGTTGCGTGGCTTCATAGGCACCCCGCTCGGAGAAATCGGTCAGTGCCAGCAGGTCAGGGTCCATCGGCAGGTTTGCCTCTTGCAATGCACGCAGGTAGCCCTGATAGCGGTCGTAGGCGTTGGGGATGCTAAGCATCCCGTGCAGGTGAGCGATACGCCGATGTCCCTGCTCGATGAGGTGCCGTGTGGCGAGGTAACCGCCCATCTCGTTGTCGGCGTCCACCGCCACCATTTTACAGCCGTACACCTGCTGTGTGCCGACCGCGGCAAGGGGAATATCTGCGTCACAGAGCGCCTTCAGAAGCGGTTCATCCTTGTATGGAGCGAGGATAATCAAGCCTTCCAACCGCCCACTGTACACAGCGTTGAGGCACATCTCGCGCACATCTTCGCTCATGGCGTAAATCATCAGGTGGTAGCCCTGGGCGAAACCGATATCGGCAATGCCTCGCATGATTTCCGATGACCACCAACCCGCCAGAACGGAATGTCGCACATACAGCTGCAGGATGCCCAGTGTGCGGCTGCGCATTCCCGCCAGGCGACGGGCGGCTTCATTGGGGTAGTAGTTCAACTCACGGGCGAGGCGCAGAATCTCCGCGCGGACCGCGGCGCTGACCCGTGCCCCCGGCTTGTTGTTGAGCACGTAGGACACCGTCGCCTGCGAGACGCCGACACGTTCCGCTATCGTCTGCATGGTAACCCGCCCGCTCGGGCGTCTACCTTTTCGCCTCTTCTCTTTGGCTGTGTTGGGGGCTTCCGTCGCTTGCATCCGAGCGCACCCTCACGGTTTTGCGCTTCATCAAGGTGTACTGATTATATCCTGCCGCGCTGAGTCTGTCAAGGGGTTCACTGCGTTTTTCAGAAAAATCCACGAGAAATCCTTGCAGGAGCGTCGGTTCAGAGCGTAGGCTGTGAGCAGGAATCTTTCCGCTGACGCGGAATGCAACAAGCGGGAGGAGAAAACAGATGAGTGAGCGGAGACCTTACGATTTCCTCACAGGTGTTATTGCACCGTTCTGGACACCAGTAGACGCTTCGGGGCAGCTGGACCTTGCCGGCACGCGAGCAATGGTGGACTACCTTGCGGACACCGGTGCGGTGCGCTCGGTCTTTGGGCGCAGCGGCATGGGCAAGTGGCACACCTTCACCATAGAAGAGGCAAAGCGCTTTACCGATGTACTCGTTCCTGCTTGCCGCAAGCGCGGGCTGGGTGTGCTAATCGGCACGATGGGCGAGTGCTTGGGTAGGGAGAAAGGGGTGCGTCCCGACCCGCAGCGTTACACCGAGCAGAGCATCGAGCTGACGAACTACGTACAAAAGGCAGGTGCCGACGCGGCGGTGCTCGTGATGCCCGATATGCTACCGGCGGAGGGGATTCCGCCTGCGGAGGTAGTCTGGCAGTATTTCAAGACGGTGCATGACGCCACCCGTTTTCCGCTGGTGTTGTATCAGCCGGGTGGCACTAACCCTGCCTACTGTTTGACCGCCGAGCTCATGCGGCGTCTGGTGACTCTACCTCGCATCGTGGGGCTGAAGCTGTCCACCGACAAAGAGGAGGTCTTCGCGCCGATTGCGGAGGTGGTACGGGGTAGCGGTTTCGCGCTCATCGCAGGTGATGAGAGCTTTTACCTGCGTGCGCTGGAGCTGGGCGCGTGTGGCGTCATCGGCGGCGGGTGCATGTCGTGGCCCGAGGTATTGTGGGCGGTCGGCTACTACTATCGTAAAGGTGACATGGCGCGGGCACGTCGGGCGCAGGAGACAGTGTGGCAACTGGAGTCCATCAAGCGCGAGATGGACGGGTGCGTGCTGTGGAAGCAAGTGATGATTGCAAACGGGGCAAAGTTCCAGCCTTACGACCGTAGTGGAACTCCACCTTATCCCAAAGAGGTCGTGATGGAGGCGTTACAGGAGTGGAGACAACTCACTGCCCCGTATCGCCGATTGTGTCACGCGCAGCGCACCCGCATGAAGGTGGCGTAGGTGACGTGGGACGGTACTCATTATAACCACGAAGCGGCGCGCGAGCGCATGGTGCAATACCAGCTGGCGGCGCGCGGTATTACCCACCCGCGCGTGCTGGAGGCGATGCGTCGGGTACCGCGGCACCTTTTCGTTCCGCCAGAGCGGGTTTACGATGCCTATTCCGACCATGCGCTGCCCATTGGGGAGGGTCAGACCATCTCGCAGCCGTACATGGTCGCGCTGATGACGCAGTTTCTGGACCCCGCACCTTCGCATCGCGTGCTGGAAATCGGTACGGGCAGCGGCTATCAGGCGGCGATTCTGGCAGAGCTGGCGAACGAAGTGGTTACCGTCGAGCGCGAGGAGAGTTTGTCGCAGCGTGCGAGAGAGGTGCTGGAAACGCTGGGTTACCGCAACATCACTTTTGTGGTGGGCGATGGCACGGAGGGCTACCCACCGCTGGCGCCCTATGACGGCATCATCGTCACGGCAGGCGCGCCTTTTATCCCGCAGCCTCTGGTGGAACAGCTTGCGCCCGGAGGCAGGCTGGTGATACCCGTCGGGCATCGCTACGAGCAGGTGCTGACGGTTGCCGAAAAGGATGAGCAGGGCAAGCTGCACATCTCTGAGCACGGTTATTGCGTGTTCGTGCCCCTGATTGGTAAACACGGCTGGCGTTCCGAAGCCGACGGCGAATGGGAGCCGGAGGGGATTATTTAGAAAGAGGTTCTGCGACTCACCGTTGCCGCCGGCTCTTCCACTCGCAATACGCCTCCACATGGTAAAGGTTGTTCAACAGTGGCTCGGTATAAGCGATGGCGCCGTATTCCACCTGCCCGATATGGTGTTGTTTACCCACATGGTTGTTCCAGTCCACGCCTTCGGTGAGGAAGCCGTACTCGCCGTAATGGTGTTTGGAAATGGCGGTCAGGATGTCCAGCGCACGCTGTTCATAAGTTCGCTCGCCGGTCAGGTGGTGTGCCTCCAGATAGGCAAGAGCCGCTTCCGCGTTCTCCCACAGGTAAGCGGTGTCCCAGCTGTCTTCCATATACAGCAGCCCTCTGGTCGCCACGCCGTTGCGGTCCTCATGCATGACGAAGCGCTCGATCCCGGGCAGTATCTTCTGAAGCGCGTACGGCTTCAGGGAGGGGTCGCCCAACACGTCTGCGGCGCGGACGAAGGTGCGAAAGGCGATAGCGTAAGCAACGTTCTCCTGCCTGTCATAGGTATCGTGGTTCACGCTGCCGAAGAAACCTCCTGCTTTCTGGAAAGCCTCTATCCCACGTTGCAGTTGCAGGCGATAATCTGCCAGCCCCTTGCGCGTGAGTTCTGCCCACATCCATAGCAAATGTGTGCCGTCGCCGCTGCAGTCGAAGATGGGGTCGTTACCACCTTCCGCGGCAAAAGGATACGGCTCGCCCTGCAGGGTGATTCGGCGCGGGAACCAGCCGTTGGGCAGGGTAGGGGCAGCCGCACTGAGCCAGCGAGCGGTGGTGCGGGCGCAGAGGTTCAGTCGTTTGCGCAGAGCCGAGTTATCTGTCCGTTCCCCGCATTCCAGCATCTGCAGCACCACTCGAGCCACGCTGCCGGGGCAGAACCAGTCGCGGTTGTGCTTGAAGTTCAGATAAAACGTTCCGTGGCGTACATCGCGATAGAGCCACTGCAGGCGGTCATGCACGTCCACAAAGTGGGCGAGAGTATGTTCTATCAAAGCGTTGCCTGCGCGGATGCACTCCTCGCGTCCGGACATAGTGCCGTAGCGCAGCAGAACCGATGCCCCACCCAGGCTGTTTGCCGCCCAGCCGGGACCTTCCAGCGGACCGAAGTCGTGCCACAGTTGCGGCTCGCCCTGCGGGTTGACGAAGGTGGAGGTTGCCCGCAGATGCCCGTTACACGGCGTCAGGCAATGCAGTGCGAAGCGCACAGACTGCTCCGCGCTGTGGGCGATTTGCTCTTCAGGTGTGTTCATGGGTTCACTCCGGTAACTGCGAACAGAATGGGAGTTGCCATCTCGTCGGTGACGATGAACTCGATGGCAGCAATGGTCTTCTGCGGGTGCGGGTTGTCCCAGCGCAGGCTGCGCAGGGCGACGGTTGCTCCATCCGCGCATTGCCCGCGCCACACCACTGTGGCAAAATACGCCGGGCTGATGTCATCCCATGCACAGATGTTCACGCCGTATTCCAGCGGAATCTCCTCGCTGGTGTTGTCGGTGTACCAGATGCGGTATCTGCCCACGAGCCTGTTCCTGTCGACCTGCCAGCCGGTGGCGTGCAGGAAGTAAAGCGCGGACGCCCTGCGCCCGACAGGCAGGTGTACCATGCGTGGCAACGATTGTGCGGGAAGCATGGAGCTGGCAAGGGCAACAGCCGACGGCTTCGCCGGGTCCGGTGACAGGCGAAACCGCACCCCTCCCAGCGACTGCTCACCGCGGGGCAGCTGGCGCAGGTCGTGTTCCGCTCCCAGCCCAAGCCATCCCTGCGTGTTGGTTTGTGCTGCGCTGATGTTCATCGCTTCGGAGAGGTCCAGCGCGAAGCCGGCTCGTGGGCGGGCGGTCAATGGGCGACGCTCGAACAGGTCGACGAACAGGTCGTCGGGCGAGTAGGGCAGCTGGTCGGGCAGGGGACTGTTGTTGCTCCAGGCGTATTCTGCTGCCAGCACGAACGCCGAGAACTGGGGGAAGGCGGGTTTCAGTACTGCCTCGCTGATATTGTAGCCTGCCCACGTGCTCTGCAACAGTCCCAGTATACCTGCCTGTTGCGCCGCTTTTGCGAAGTTGTAGATATTCATGGGTGTGTACCAGGTGGTAGCGACCACCTCGAAGCCCGCTTGCTGGAACACGCGCAGGTTTTTCTGCACGAACTCCTCCGGAGGGCGTGGCTGGTAGTGCCAGTCGCAGATGATAATGTCTTTGGGCAGCATCTCTCGTCTTCGCTGTGCCTCTTCCGGGCTTTCGGCAAACGCCGCCATGTCAGCAGATTCGCTGCGATGCAGTAACATGTCTCCCCACATCATGGTGCGGATACCGCGATGTTTGAAGCGGTTGTAATGGTGCAGTACGTCGTCCACGAAGAGCTGCGTTAGCCCGCGCCTTTTGCACTCCTCGTGGTAGGGGAACCTGCCGAACATGTTCAACTCGTCGTGCCCGATGTGGAAGGAGCGCGGCTCGAAGACCTGCTGAGCCTCGTCGTATACTGCGTCGATGAAAGAGTAGGTGCGCGGGTTCAACGGGCAGTAAGCACGCAGGTTTTCAGGGTCTTCGGCGATGTCCAGGTTCTGCCCGTTGCGGAAAATCCACTCCGAATGACCCATCGACTGTACCAGCGGGATGACCTCCATCTGGTGTTGTCGGGCGAAGGCGATAACCTGCCGCAGGTCGCGTTTGTCCATCGAGAAGTCCACTGCGATTTCCGGCGCGCTGTCCCACCGGGTGTGCTCGCTCTCCAGCACCAGCGTGTTAAGCTTCAGGTGTGAGAAAATGCGCTCAATCAGCTTTTTGTGGAAAGGCAATGCGTTGTTGCCCAAGAACAGATGCGCTCCACGAAACCGGAGGGAGGGGTAGTCTACAACCAGCACCCTCCTCAGCGCGGCGCCGTCCGGTCGCGCCTGCAGGCACTGCTGTAGCGTTTGCGAGCCGTAGAACACCCCTCGCTCGTCGTTGCCGAGGACTGCTGCCGCTGACGCTCCCACCAGCAGAGCATAGCCCTCTGCCTGTTCGGGCATTTTGAGCAACGGGTGCCATGCTCTGGGAAGGCGGGAGAGGCAAGGTCTTAACCCGAACAGCACCACGTTGTCCAGACGCGAAGGTGTTCCGGTGGTCACGCGCAGTGTGAGCCCGTATCGGTCTCGCAACATATTCACGAAGGACTGGGCGGCAGGAAGGCTTGCCTTATCCATTGCCACCACGCGGGTGCGTGCGTTGAGGGGCAGGAAACCTTCACGCCACTGTACCTGTTTGGGCTGCGGTACCAGAAGCACGGGGCGTACTTCCGCGCCGACGGCCTCTTTCAGTGGCACGATTCGGGTGGCAACGGCGATACGCTCAACGGGTTGTACCCGTTCAATGGGGGTAAAGCGCATGGTAACCCGCAGGGTAACCGGTAAGTCTTTCTGCAGGGGGAACTGCAGGTAACCCAGCCACAGGGTGGGAGCCTCTCGCGCCCAGCCCTGCGAGTTTTTGCGACCGTCAAACAGGATGATATCGGGAATGTCACCTTCAGCGGTGATTTCCAGCGTGCCAAAGCGGGTTTGCAACGTCAGCTTACGGAATCTACGCGCAAAGGTGCTGTCGTCTCTGTCTGCCGCTTTGGCGACGGCAGGAATGGTCCCGCTGAGGATGCCGTCTGGCGTCTCTGCGGTATACGTCGCGCCGACCAGCGGCTGCGCCCGCAGGTACCCCACGCAGTACTCGGCGCTGGCGGGCACATCCTGGGTGATGACGCAACGGACGGTAACCTGTAACGTGTTGTCATCCAGCAGCCGCCACTCTTCGGTAGCAGTGAAGGGCGAGCCCAGCTTGCCGTGTTCCGCCACGAGGCGTCGTTCCGAAGCCTCTGCCCGCACGCGCGGAGCGGTGCCGCCGCTGGAGTAGTAGGGCGTGCTCCAATCGGGGGTAGCGGATTGCAGGGAGGTTTTGCGGATGAGGCTGATTCCCGCTATTCTGACCTCTGCGCCGTTCGTGCCGCGGTAGGTTACCTCTATCCATGGAGATTTGACGCTTTGCGCTTCCGCGAGGCAAAGCACACCCATCAGCCAGAAAATCCACACTGTTCTGCTCCACGAGTACATCTTCTTTACCTCCAGTTTGTTTGTCAGGTAATGGTTGCGTGCCAGACGCGGCGGACGGTATCCCGCTCAGGCGGCAGCGGTAGATGGGAGTACAGCCGTTCCAGTACCGCTACCACCACCGGTATTGCCACATCGGGGTTCGGATAGAAGCCGCCGATGCGCCACAGCCAGCCCCAGCCTCCCAGACGGTAGCCGCCAATGAAATCATCTCGCTCGCCTGAGACAACGGCCACATGGAGCGGGGCGTCGGGGCTGCGCGGCAAACCGCGGTTGACCACACTGCGCCGTGCCGAAACCTGTTCCGATAACCGCTCTCCCAGCCATCGCCTGCCTTCTTCCGTGACTCGCAAAGGCTCCGGGGGCTGTTCTACCTTACCTCCGCCAATCGGTAGCCCCAGCGTCTCCAAACCTCTCGTGCCGATGACCTGCTGTCGCCAGCCACCGCGCTGCGGGTAGCTCGCGATGAAAAACGAGTAGCCAGCCGTCTCCCACCAGATACCTCCGTTTTGCACGTAGCGTTTGATGCGTTCCAACATCGGTGCCCACTCTCCTTCCGCAGGGAACAGCTCCCCATAGGGATTCACGATAGCGAACCAGCGGGTAACGCCCGCGTCCAGTGCACGGATGAGCTCACCTACGCTGGAGATGGCGCGAACGGAGACGTTCCATTCTTTCGTCAGGCGTGATTCTTGCAGTGCGCGGAGCCATTCAGCGGGCGTGATTTTGCTCCAAACTGGCGAGAGACCCGGCATGTCCAGAACACCGATAGCGGGCTTTGGGTTCCACTCGCGTGGTGCCCGTTTTGCCAGGGAAGCGGGTGGCGGCACCAGCTGCCGCGACAGGGCGGTTGGGATAGTCAGGGGAAGCGTCCCGTCCCGCGCGGCTGTTTGAATGGTGGCACCGCTATCCCAGCGCAGACGCAGGGTGGAGCGTTGCCTGCTCTGCCACGGCACGGCGAGAGATTCCCCTGCCCGGGCGTAAACCCACAGGTCTGCGCAGGAAGCGCGCTTTTCTATCACGAAAGAGATGCCTTCTTCGCCAAAGGCGTGCTTCCCAACAGCCTGCAGGTTCGCGGCGAGCATCCCTTCTCCCACCGCGTAGAAGCCGAAGGATGCCAGAGAGACGTTCTGCCGTCCGAGGGTAACCTGCTGCGGGTGGGGGTTCAGGTTGGCAACAACCCGCACCCTGCCGAAGTCCGCCCGCAAGACGCCCTCTCCCTTGCCGATGCGCTCATGCCGGAAGGCGAGAAGTGGCTCGCCGATATAGCGGGCACAGACCGAGTGCTGGAGACGGCCGAGCCAGCGCAGCCACTCGCGGGTGCTGTCATGAGAGAGGGCGGTCGCACTCACCCGCGCGCTGATGCCAAAACCCAAACCCGACACCCACGCCAGCACCTCGCGGTTGGTGACGAACTGTCCCAAATCATGCATCACCATCGCGGTTTTGTCGTGCGCGAGGAACTGGGCGAGCGGGAAAACCTCCCATGCGTGTGGAGGAAACTGCTCCCGCAGCAGTGTGCGCCAATCGGGGGCATACTCTGTCGGTATCAGCGACCATGCCATGCCACACAGCTGAGACTCGTATTCCGCGACCCTGTCCCAGCCGCCCTCGGTGGAAAGCGGGACGACGGCGCTGTCTTCTGCCACCATGCTGAGCAGTCCCTCGGTATAGGCACAGGGTGAGGGGGAAGCGGGGTTCGTATCGTACAGCCATCCGCGTGCGCCGCACTGGTCCTGGAACAGGATGTCCACCGGGAACTGTTCGGTAAACTGCTGACGGGTACGCCGATTCGCCCGCTGCACAGCAGGATGCCAGAAGCAGATGGTGAAACCCTCGTTCTGCCCGTAACGCTCGCGCGACAGCTGTCCGTCCAGCGTGCGCAGGAGTGGTGCGTCCCCTTCGCGCTGGAAGGTGGGACCTTTCGGGTCATCGCACCACCAGGTCGGGTTGGTGTAGGGCATTACCAGATGCCCTCTGCGTCGCGCTTCGCGCAGGAACGCGGCAAACTCCTGCGGCGTGCCGAAGCTGGGATGGGGCGGAAGGTGGTCGGGGTACTCTTTGTCGAAACCGCCCTTCAGATAGTCCGCGAAGTGGATCAGGCTGGGCACGGGCAGGTGAGGCAGTGCCTGCAGTTTCTCTCTGGCGTTACCCGCATAGTAGACGAGTACAGCGCGCTTGAAGCGTTCCAGTAAGGGGCGTGGCATCTTTTGCGACAGGCGACGGTGGATGCCGTTGGCTTTCGCATACATCTGAAGTGCCTGCTGCGCCGTTTTGCCGACATGCAGGCGCACAACAGGAGCGCGCCAGCTGCTTCCGGCGGGCACATAAGTGCCGAAAGCACGCTCGGCATAGCCGCCGTTTTCGTCGCCGCCCCAGGCAAGCCAGCCGGGAATAAAAAGATGTCCGCGATCCCAGGGTTGCCAGTTGCGCGGCTGCACCCGATACAAGGAGGCGTTGCCTGCCTGCGTTTCCCAATGCAGGAAATCGGCAAAGGCGGGGGGATAACTCACTCGCATCGAGAAGTATTGTACCGGCTGCAGAGCGTAGAAGAATGGGTAACCACCGACCTCGAACCAGTGTCCGCCATTCTGCACGAAGTGGCGGATGGACTCCAGGGTTGCCTCGATGCCTCCTTTGGGAAGGACAGGGAGCCACTCTCCATAAGGGTTGATGACAGCGAGGCACCAGCCGTCGCGCATCGCCTGCATCAGCTGGGGCACGGAGTTGATTTGCTGCACCCGGAGTCGTCCACCGCTGGAGGCTTCCAGTTCCTGAAGGCTCTCTTGCCACTCGTCGATGGTGACTGCCGCCCAGCCTCCGCTGCGGGGGGCATTCGGAAGCACAATCAGCCCAATGCGTCCCTGTACGCCCCGTTTCTCCAGCACTCCCGTTACCAGCGAGCGGACTATCCCTTTTTGTGCGGATTCGACGCGCCCGCCCACACGCCACAGGTAACCCGTACCCAGCCGGCGCGCGCCGAAGTACACGCCGTTCGGCGAATCCACCAGCACCACGTCCAGATGTTCGCGAGCGGATGGGCGGTTCACGATGGCGCGTGCGCCGCTGATGTCCGTGAGCACTCGTTCGGGAAGCCAGCGGTTTGCCTGCGCGGCGGGAGCTATCTCGACCAGTGGGTCGTCGTCTGCGCGTTGCACGAGCGCACCACCGAACAGGCGGATGTACCCATCTGGACCTGAAGGTGTCGGCCGCCATGAAGACGGGCGGTCTTCTGGCTGTTGCCCGAAGAAACTTGCGGTAAACGCCGCGCCGACCGACTGATTGCCGTCCATCGGGCACACCAGCCGCACCAGCCGGGTATGGTCAAACCGACACCGTGCCGGAAGGGCGAAGTCCAGCACCGTTTCCGTATGTGGGCTAACCTCGCCAATCCAGTCGATGTACTCCGCCTGTGCGATGACCTGTACCGTTACCAGTGCCTGCGTATGGCTGTAACGCAGGTACAGCGTGTTACCCTGTATTTCCGCCTGTGGAAGGAGGCTTCTGGCGGATAGCGTATCCCCGCTGCGACAGCGAAGATGCCACAGGCCCTGTTCACCGCTGCGGAGGATGGGCGTCTGACCCCCGCGGGTTGTCAGCGACAGAATAGAGCCGTCTGCGACGCTCAGCGCGAGCGCGTACGTGCCTGCGATAACCACGTAGCGGTCTTTTTCCCGTCGCCAGAGAGGTGGTGCAACGGGCGTTATTTGAGCCGTCGGCTGGATCGCGCGTGCACCTCCTTTGGACGTCCCCCGGCACCGTTACACATCACAGATTTGATAAGCCTTGCGTAGAGCCTCGATGGGATCGCCCTTAGGACCGAACTCATGCCCGATGAAGCCGTCGTATTTGGTCTCCTTGATGGCGCGCATCACCGCAGGGTAGTAGATTTCCTGCGTCTCATCGGGGTCACGCCGTCCGGGGTTGCCCGCCGTGTGGAAGTGCGCGATGTACTGGATGTTAGCGCGGATGGTGCGGATGAGGTCGCCCTCCATAATCTGCATGTGGTAGATGTCGTACAGCAGCTTCACGCGCGGCGAGTTCACCTGCTTGCAGACTTCCACGCCCCACCACGTGTGGTCGCACTGGTAGTCGGGATGGTCCACTTTGCTGTTCAGCAGCTCCATCGCGAGCGTAACGCCTTTCTGTTCCGCGTAGGGCGCAACGCGCTTCAGTCCTTCCACACAGTTGGCGATGCCCTCCTCGTCCGAAATGCCCCGTCGATTGCCGGAGAAGCATATCAGCACGGGAATATCATACTGTGCGGCGAGGTCGATATTGCGCTTGAGCTCGTCTTCGATGCGGTTATGGTTCTCTTTGCGGTTCAGCCCGTCGGTGAGCGAGGCGTGTCCCACCATGGTGACGATGCGCAATCCGGCGGCGCGAATCTCATCCCATGCTTCGCGGGGCGCCATTTCCACGCCCTGAAAACCGATGCGCTTGAGCTCGGCAATCGCTTGTTTGAGGGGCAGGCGACTGACGGGCCACCAGGTCACGTCCTGTTTCAGCTTGCGAGGCGGGTTTTGCTCCTGCGCGCTGGACACATGGGGTAATGCCGTTAGAGCCAGATTTGCTGCCACCACAGCGCCTTCGCGCAAAAACTCGCGTCGCGTCAGACGGTTACCGGAACGCTCTGACACTGCTCTGACCTCCTCAACCCGTGAACTCCTGCAAGCAGGTTCGTTAGAAGGGGGCGGGAATCCTGTTTTTTCTGACGGTGGAGCGGTGAACCTTGCCGCGTGACCCCTCTCGTGGAACGTACCTCAGCACCTTCAGAGACTGATAGGCGATATGGCATCACGCCAGCCTCCTTCGGCAGAAGTATGGAGCGCGACCATTGTCGGGGCGGGCATCGGGTTGTTCCTGCTGGCGATGAACCGGCGGTTCACGTGGTGGCGCAATTCGCCTCTGGG
>Ga0209162_1002820_pt1 | contig 14747 bp, 15 predicted proteins | sample YNPNPMetaG_FD_187121 | JGI IMG/M metagenome (GOLD analysis project Ga0209162, IMG submission 187121) | Anoxygenic and chlorotrophic microbial mat microbial communities from Yellowstone National Park, USA - YNP NP MetaG (SPAdes) (version 2) ... | reverse complement strand
CTCTCCACAGGGGCCCACGGCTTGTCGCCCTTTGGCTGACCCTCTATACGAGAATACTCGACCACATACGGCCTCTCCGAAGGAAACCGATACATGGTGAGCTCGGCAATCAAGACCGTCTTGGTCTACTCGGACCCCGCCCTGTAGAGGACGATGTTCCTTTTGGGAAGCATCTTGTAGCAGTAATCAGACTGTGCCCGATCATCGATGGATCTCGTCGCCTTTATCACCACATACCTCTTTCCCTCCTCGGTCTCGATCACCTTGATGCTCTCATAAGGAAACTCGGGCTCGAAAAGTCGGACCAAATGCGGATCCTCCACCTCCCTCCCCTTGGGCAGGGAGGGCCCGAACAAACCGGCCATGGGGGACTCGGGAAAGACGAGAAAGAATACCAACCCAACTACCCAGGCAACCACCCCCCTGGACCCCCACGATCCCGGCACAAATGGAATTATGCCCTTCATGGAGAGCGAGAGTCCCTTCATCAGCTCCGGCTCCTTACGTTATTCAACTCACGGCCTCCGGGCCAAGCCTTTGCCGCAGGCCATGTCCCATCTTGCCCGAAGGGGAGCTACGGGCATGCGCAAAGGTTGAGATCCAACCTCACGAACAGAAAGGAATGTAAAGTGCCCCGCCATCAGGCGCCCCACAGGCAGGCAGCCGAGGAAGGAGGGGGATCTGACGGATCCTCCCGTCGGCGGATCCGAGGATGAATGAAAGCAGTACAAGACAAGGGAGCAGGGCCATACGTAACCGGCCCCGCAAATCCATTGTCGGTGGTGCGGATTTTCGGGCTAGTTGTGAAATTGGGAATCGCCCGGCACCAAGGTTTTTCCGGCCCCATTAGCAAAACCCTAACCTCGAGCTTCTCTCCGCAAAAGGCCTCGGCTTCACTCACACCGGATCTGGCGGAGCACGGGCCTGTCTCGGCCTTTTCGAGGCTGGATCATCGTCTGAGATCCGCCGGGAGCAGAGGGACCTTTCCACCCCCGTGGGGCAAGTCCACCACATAGTCGGGCAAGCAGAATTGCGGGACCGACCGCAGCAGCCTCTCCATTATGTACAAGCCCTTCGTGATGGATGGACGGAAGTGCGACGTCCCCTTGACCAAGTCGGGGTGAAACAGGTAATACGGCTTCACCCTGGCGGTGACGAGGGCCCGCATCAATTCGCCGAGGACCTTCGGATCGTCGTTCACGCCACGAAGGAGCACTGTGTGGTTCCCCAAGGGTATGCCGGAATCGGCAAGACGGGAGCAGGCCCTCTTGGCCTGGGGCGTGAGCTCCCAGGGGTGGTTGAAATGGGTGCTTATGTAGAGAGGCAGATGCTTCCTCAGCACCCCGCAGAGAGACGCCGTGATCCGATGAGGGAGCGTGCACGGGACTCTGGTCCCTATCCGGACGATCTGCACATGGGGTATGGCCCTCAGTTCGCCTAGGAGCCCGTCGAGGACACTGTCCTGGAGAAGCAAGGGGTCACCTCCCGACAGGAGCACGTCCCTGACCTCCGGATGTTGTGCGATGTACCTCAACCCTTGTGCGAAGGTCGATTCATCCACCGGGAAACCAAGACCGATCTTGCGCTTGCGATTGCAGAAACGGCAGTAGGTTGCGCACTGATTGGAGACCAAAAAGAGGACCCGGTCGGGATACCTGTGGACGAGATTGGGCACTGGGCTGAGCCGCTCCTCGTCCAACGGGTCCTCCATGCCCCCCGTGTCCTCGATCTCTCGACGGTCGGGGACGACCTGCAGCCAAATGGGATCTCCAGGATAACGCATCAGAGAGAGGTAATAGGGGTTGATGCGAAGGGGGTAACGGGCGCTGACCTCCTCGGTCTCTGCACGGTCCACCGGCAAAACCTGCGCCAGTTGCTCAGGCGTGACCACGCTCCTTTCGAGCAATTCCGTCCAGGCAGTGGCGCGGGAAGATTTCATGCTACAGAGGCCTTTTATGAACGCTGCCGCCTGCGGTGCTGCCTCGAACCCCGGCTCGGCATATCGAAGTGGCCGGGCCGGGGGAGCCCACAGAGGCCAAAAGAAAGCATAGCAGAAGGCGACCTATTCCCCAAGACGGAGCCGGCGTCGGTTCCGTGGCATGTAGCGGCGAAGCGGGCTTCGCGGGCCAGGGAATCGTGCTGGCCGTCGAGCTGTGAGCTCCATCGGTTGCATATCTCGATGTCTCGTCGTGAAGGTGGCAGGAGGAATCACCCGGGAAGGATCTCCTAACACCTTCCGGGGGCTTGGAGACTCTTGCAACTGAGTTGCTTTTTGTGTAAGATCACAACATGGGCGATCGTTGCGACTTCCGGAAGCTTATTGCCTCCAAAGGGATGAGGGCAACCCGCCTTCGGCTAGCCGTGCTGGGTGTCATGGCCGGCGGCCAGCGCGCCATGACGGCCCATCAGATCCTGGAAGGGGTGAGGGCCAGCGGCAAGGTCAACAGGGTTACCGTTTACAGGATTCTGGATCATTTCACGCGGCTTGGGATCCTGAGGCGGCTCCCCATGGGGGGCAGGGGGGCGCGTTTCGAACTGGCCTGCGAGCACCACCCGCCGCACCCTCACTTCCAATGCCAGAAGTGCGGGGAGGTTCAGTGCCTCGACCCGGTTCCGATCGACAGGCTGTGGGGCGAACTGAGAGGGCCTCTGGGCAACGAGGCCGAGCGCATAGAGATACGCGTGGCAGGTACCTGCTCGAGATGCCGGGGGGTGATTTCCTAGATGAGACTTTGTTGCATTTTCATCCACGCTCGTGGTGCCTCTCGAGCCCTGTATCGGGCGTGGGATACCGAGGCGAACGAGGGGGAAGCGCAGGGATGACATCCACAACCAAGAACCGAGTTCACCGCTCCGGGGAAAACCGTCTGGCCGGGGGCCAGGGGCTTCTAGAGAGGATCGCAATCGTCCTGGTTTGCTCGTGTATGGGGGTGCTCCCGAGTGGGCCGGGTCCCCTCTGGTCAGTCGCCTTTGCTCACAAGCTCCCTGTGGTAGCCAGCATCCTGCCATTGGGTGATTTCTGCAACCAGATCGGCGGCGATCTGGTGGAGGTCGAGGTGCTGATCCCCCCAGGGGCGAGCCCCCACACCTTTGAGCCACCTCCTTCTCTGGTGGCCAAGGCCGCCCGAGCCCGGGTCTTCGTTTACATTGGCGCCGGGATGGAACCTTGGGCTGAAAGGCTCATCGCCTCCAGGGGGTCCGCCGACCTGGCAGTCGTGGAGGCCACCCGGGGGATCTCCCTCATCCGAGAGGCGGGCCTTCATGCTCACGAGGGGCAGGCCTCGCAGGGGCGAGGGGAGCTGCACCATTCCACGGAGGGGCGATCCGAGATGGAGCCGGGGGAGGCAGCGGAGCACCGCCATCGGAGGGGGAACCCCCATGTCTGGATGGATCCTGTCCTGGTTCAGGGAATCAGCCGGGCCATATGTCAGGCCTTCATCCAGGTCGACCCGAGGCACGAGGATTCGTACAAGGCGAACCTCTCGAGATTCCTGCGGGAACTCGACGAGCTGCACCGGGAAATCGAGAGACGGGTCTCGTCCTTCGCGATCCGGGAATATGTCTGCTTCCACCCTGCCTACACCTACTTCTCCAGGAGGTACGGGCTGCGGGAGGTGGGGGTCATAGAGGCTTCTCCAGGTCGGGAACCCGCCCCACGCAACATCCAGAGGATCGTGGAGGCGGTGAGGAAATACAACATAAAGGTGATCTTTGCAGAACCTCAACTGAACCCGCGAGTGGCGGAGATCATCGCCAAAGAGGCCGGGGTGAAGGTTTTGATGCTCGACCCATTGGGGGGAAGGCCTCCTTACGGGTCGAGCTATGTGGCGATGATGCGTTACAACCTCTCCGTCCTGGAGCAGGCCATGGCAGGCAGGTGAGACAAGGGGGGCTTGTCCAATGGGAGACATCGCCGTTCAGATCCGGGGTCTGTGCGTCAAGTATAACGGCGTTCCCGCATTGGAGGACATCGACCTGGATATCCAGGAGGGGAGTTACGTGGGGATCCTAGGCCCCAACGGTGCGGGAAAGAGCACCTTGCTCAAGGTCATCCTCGGGCTCGTGAAACCCTCCCGGGGGGCGGTCAGCGTCTTCGGCGAGCCCCCTGAGCGCCTCAGGGCCCGTGGGGCCATCGTCGGATACCTGCCCCAGAGGCCATTGGGCAACCCGGGATTCCCGGTCTCCGTGCAAGACGTCGTCCTCATGGGTCGTTACGGCCGCCTCGGCCTCTTCAGGAGGGTGCGGAGAGAAGATAGGGAGGCAGCCGCGCGGAGCCTCGAGCGGGTGGGAATCGGGCACCTGGCCAGGAGGCCTGTGGGGGAGCTCTCGGGCGGAGAGCAGCAACGAGTCTTCATCGCCAGGGCCCTTTGCGTGGAGCCCAGGCTCTTGATCCTGGACGAACCGACCGTCTCCTTGGATGCGTGCGCCCAGGACGAGTTGTACGAGTTGGTCAACAGACTGAAACAGGAGATGGGGCTCACGGTGCTCATGGTGTGCCATGACGTGGGGGCGGTCTCCCGTTTCGTCGACGACGTCATATGCATCAACCGAAGGATACATGTCCACCAGCCCCCTCCCATCGGCCGGCTGGGACTCGAGCAGACCTTCGGGTGCAGTGTCGAGTATCTGTTCCATGGTGAGGTGCCTCATCGGGTCGTGAGGTCTCACGATGATTGATCTTCTGACGGTGGGCTTCCTCCAAAGGGCACTGCTGGCCGGGATAATGGTCAGCGTTCTTTGCGGGGTGCTCTCGGTGTTCGTCATCCTTCGACGGATGGCATTCATAGGTGTCGGGATCTCCCACTCGGCCTTTGGCGGGGTCGCCCTTGGTTTCCTGCTCGGGGTGCCCCCCCTGTGGACCGGGGTCACTTTCTCGGTGCTGGTTGCGATCATCATCGAATGGGCCAGGAAGCACAGCAGGATCGGCGAGGATGCCGCCATAGGGATCCTGTTTTCGGCCTCCATGGCGGTGGGGGTCGTGCTCCTTCACCTGTCGCGCACCTACAACGTAGATGTGTTCGGTTTTCTGTTCGGGAATATCCTGGCTGTCGCGAGGGGGGAGCTCGCCGAGATTTTTGTCCTGACCGTGGCCGCTTTGTCCGTCTTCTTCGCCTTTTACAAGGAGCTAGTTTTCCTCAGCTTCGACGAGGAGATGGCCTGGGTGAGCGGAGTTCCAGTGGGCATGCTTCGATACGTGTTCATGGTGGTGATGGCCGTGGTGGTCATCATGTCCATGTATCTGGTAGGCATCATCCTGGTCGAGGCGCTCTTGGTCATCCCTGGGGCCACAGCCAGAAACCTCACCCGGCACATCCGGGCCATGGTAATGGTATCCATTGCGGTCTCGACGGGTTCCACTGTGGGGGGGCTCTGGCTGTCCTACCAACTGGACCTGCCCTCCGGGGCAGCCGTGGTCTTGCTCCTTGCCGTGCTTTTCTTCTTCTCCATTCTCCCTCACCGTCTCGGCAGACCATTGCGGGCCTCTACCTGATGAGGAGATCCTCCATGCCATCGATCAAACTCCTTTCCTCGGATCTCAACGGGACCTTGGTCCAGCCCCATACCATGCAGGAGATGATACGCGTGGGGTTCCCGGAAGAACCAGTCCGCTACGAGAAGGCCCGGGCTGCCTTTGCCCTGCAGACGGAAGGAAGACTTTCCTTGGCGGAGACCTTTCGAATCGCCGGGGAACAGACCAGGGGTCTGCCACTGAGGATCGCCATAGAGTATGCCATGCGGCAGATGCCTTTCATGGCCGGATACAGATCGCTCATGAGTTTCGTGGAGAATCACGGGATTCATCTGGCCATTGTCTCCACGGGCTACACGGTGACACTCCATGCGATTCGCTACAGCACACTCGCCATCCCTTTCCACGCACGTTGCAATCGCCTTGTCTTCGCCCATTCGGGCGGCAGGGTCCTTGGGGAGGAGGAGCTGGAGTCCCTGGTGCGGCAATACATCCAAAGACCGGGGGCCAGCAGCAGGGGGCTTTACGATTCCGTCCGAGCGACCGGTGAGGTCGTCTTGGGGATCCAGGACGAAGGGGACAAGGCCCGCTTGGCCCTGGATCTGGCCCGATCCCTCGGGGTGCCCTTCGCTCATGTCGCGCACATGGGCGATACCATGGGGGATAGCGAAGGTATACTTGGGGTGGCACGGGCCGGAGGACTCGGGATCGCCTTCAACTACAACCAAGCCCTCGCGGCATTCCTGCTTCGAGAGGGGGCCGCGGAGATCGAAAGCGGCCACATACTCCTTGTGGAGCCCAAAGGCCCGGACTCCGACCTGGAGAAGGTGATCCCTTTGTTGGAATGAACCAGGCAAGAGGGGAGGCCTTGCGCGCTGAGAGGCTTTGTCAGGGGGATGGCCGCCAAAGACCGGGATGCTGAGCTGTTCACTCTTCCCTGGGCAGAGTGCCCGGATCTGCCACCTCGCTGGCCTCCAGGGGAGAGCAACGGACCTCCAGCCGGATAGCACCTTGCCCTCCCGTAAGGAGCAGGATCGCCAAGGTACCTTCGGCCTTCCATGACGTGTACCAGAGCGCCGCACCCTTTCGTATGGCCTCCTCCATGGAGCCGAGCCTCCTGAGGTCTTTGACCTCAGAGAAGACCTCCAGTGCCTTGCCCTCCTCCCTGGAGGTGGCCGCAGCGGTCTCCTGGGGCTGTCCGTATCTCTTGGTGAGCCGCTTCCTGATCCTCAGGTAGTCCTGGATGCATTGCCCTGGATCCGCCCCGTGGCCGTCTTTTCTGCCCTCAAGGTACTTGGCGAAAAGGCATCTCACCTCAACGAGTCTATCCCCTCTGAAGGCATACTCGAGGACGACATCCTCCCCGAATGCCTTCGACCTGAACGCCAGGACGTCTCCCTTGGACAGCGCCGGATCCGGGTCCTCCTGGGTGATCCGTTGTATCTCCTCCTTGGTCTTCCCCCAGGGAATCTGGCCTGGAAATCCCCCCCCGGTATCCGCAAAAAGCCGGCCGGCCAACATCCATGGGCCCCACAGAACAAACAGCCAAAGGACGATCCGTGCACCCCTTTCCTTCATCCTGTCCCCCGGTTCATCCCACCCACAGCCCAGTTCCCCCTTTTAACGCTCTCTTGAGCTCGACCCGTATTTTACCACTCGCGGTGGCATCCGCCACTGGGCGGTTGACGCCTCGGTCTTCGCGGGCCCTGTCCTCCTCTCGAGGTTTCCGCAGGGATTCGCCCGCGTTCAATTGGCGGACTCGGAATACATTGCTCTTCCGGCGGGTTTGACCCTGGACACACTTGTCCTATATCCCCGTCCGCGGGTGCCCATCGGTTTTTTCGCTGTGCCCCGGTAGCTTCCTCCGGGTGTGCCCGTAAGGGAAGAAGCGCTGTCCCGCAAAGCTGAGGGATTACTTTCTGGTTGACAATGAGGAGGCATCACCGTACAATCGCCGGCGACTCGCGAGATCGCGGCTTCGACGGGTGGCCATGGCAAAAAAAAAGAGCGTCTTCGTCTGCCAATCCTGCGCTTACAGATCCCTCAAATGGATGGGTCGATGTCCGGAGTGCGGGCAGTGGAACAGCCTGGTTGAGGAGGCCTCCCTCCCTGAGTCTCCTGTGAGACGAGGCTGGTTCGATTCCGGGACCCTACCGGCACCCCTGCCGCTTTCGGCCATCCCCGCTGAGAAGACCGAAAGGCTGAGCACAGGATGGCTCGAGGTGGACAGGGTCCTGGGGGGAGGGCTGGTGAGCGGCTCGGTGATCCTTGTGGGTGGTGACCCTGGGATCGGCAAGTCCACCCTTCTCCTCCAGTTGGGATGCGGGTTGGCAGCGCAGGGGGCGAGGTCGGTTTACCTGAGCGGGGAGGAATCCCCACACCAGATCAAGATCAGGGCCGAGCGCCTCGGGCTCTCCCACGATCGACTGTGGGTCCTGGCAGAGCCCAACCTGGAGCGTTCCCTTGAGGCTTGCCTCCCTTTGGATCCGGAACTTTTGATCGTGGACTCCATCCAGACCCTCTACACCGACAGCCACCCGTCCCTCCCAGGAAGCGTAGGGCAACTGCGGGAGACCACCGCCATCCTCACCTCCCTGGCCAAAGGCCGCGGGATGATCGTGATATTGGTGGGCCATGTCACAAAGGAGGGGGTGCTCGCCGGCCCCAAGATCCTCGAACACATGGTGGATACTGTCCTTTACCTGGAGGGGGACCGCGGCCATCCATTCAGGATATTGCGAGGGGTGAAGAACCGCTTCGGCTCCACTGACGAGATCTGTATCCTCGAGATGCGCGAAGGGGGCCTGGAGGAGGTCCTCAACCCCTCGGAGAGGTTTCTGAAGGAACGGCCAAGAGGGGTTTCCGGTTCGGTGGTGCTGGCCAGTATAGAGGGAAATCGCCCTGTCTTGGTGGAGCTCCAGGCCCTCGTGGCGCGATCCAGCTTCGGTGTGGCGAGGCGGGCCACCATGGGCGTGGACGGCCAGCGCGCCGCCCTGCTGATAGCCGTGCTGGAGAAACGGGTCGGGATGCGCCTGGCGGAGCAGGATATCTACCTGAATGTCGTAGGGGGGATGCGGGTTGAGGAGCCCGGGGTTGACTTGGGAATAGCTTCTGCTATAGCATCCAGCCACATGAACCGCCCCCTGGATCCCGATTTGGTCCTCTTCGGGGAGATCGGACTTACAGGGGAGGTGCGGGGCATCCAGAGGGTCTCGCCCCGACTTCGGGAGGCCCACCGGATGGGTTTCCAAAGGTGCCTCTTGCCCGAGGGCAACTTGGAGCAAGTCCGGGAGGAGACCTCCTTGGAACTCATCGGTGTGGATTCGGTGGGCAAGATGATGGAGGTGCTGTTTTGAGAAAGGACGTCATCAAGCGGCACTCTGACCCCAAGTCCCTGTGCAGGGAGCGGCTTCGAAGGCTATTGACGACAGGCAGAAAGGGCGAGTTGATACTGACAAGGTCCATGGGATTGCTGGCCACGGCCTTCCTTCTGATGGCCGTGGCAGAATGGGTGATAAGGGACTCCGCCCTCTCCTCGGCACCTGAACCCAGATTCGAGTCGTTTCTCAGCCCAGCCGCGGTTCGCAGCCCGATGAGCGCCCCTCTGGGGGACTCGGCGGAGGACTCCTTGGCCGAATCTTCCGAGCGCACCGTGGAGACGACCTTGAAGAAAGGGGACTGCCTCTCTGATCTCCTGGCCAAGGAGGGGATCCCTGGGCCCTCGATCCAGGAGCTGGCCCAGGCGATCAGGCCGGTTCTGGATTTGAGACGCCTCCCGGAAGGCAGGAGTTTCACGCTGACCTACGACGAGCGCAGCGGGCAGATCCTTCGATTTGAGTCCCTGGCCGATGACGATCATCTCTTGGTGGTGGAGCGGACCAAGGACGGACTGAAAGGAAGGAAGGAGGCGTTCCATTACGAGGTCCGGCCACGCACGTTTTCGGGGACCATACGCGGTTCCCTCTTCAAGGCCGCTGAGGAGGCGGGCCTTCCGGTGCCGGTAATACTCTCCCTGATCGAGATATTCGACTACGACATCGATTTCCACGTGGATCTTCGCCAGGGAGACACCTTCCAAGTGCTGCTCGAAGAGAAATACTTGGACGGCCAGTTCGTTCGGGCAGGCCGGATCCTGGCCGCCCGTTTAGAGAGCCGAGGGAAGCCCTTTTACGCCTTCCGGTTCCAGGGAAGAGACGGCCGAGCGGATTATTACGACCGGGAGGGACGGTCCCTGCGCAAGACCTTTCTCAAGTCCCCCTTGAAGTACACCCGTGTCTCTTCCACTTTCAGCCAAAGCCGGCTCCACCCGATCCTGGGCATCTATCGACCTCATCTCGGGGTGGATTATGCGGCCCCGGCGGGAACCCCCGTGAGGGCCGTCAGCGATGGCCGCATAACGTATGCCGGTTGGGAAGGGGGATTCGGCAATTACGTGAAGATCCAGCACAACGGCACATTCATCTCCACTTACGGTCACCTCCAGCGATTCGCAGATGGCATCCGTACCGGGATGGCCGTGCGTCAGGGGCAACTCCTCGGATACGTCGGGGCCACAGGTCTCGCTACGGGCCCGCATCTCGACTTCAGGCTCCTCAAGGGGGGTCAGTTCGTGGATCCCCTCAAGGTGAACTTCATCAACGCAGAGCCTGTGAGCAAGGCCGAAATGGCCTCGTTCCGTCAGCTCGTGGCCCAGCGGGTCTCCGAGTTGGAGAAGGGCCTCCCGGCGTTGGCCAAGGCGAACGTTCCTCGCCGCCTGTAAAGAGATGAACGGCCGGGGTTGCCGGGCCGGAGAACCCTTGTCTCTTGTTTCAGTTCAGTCCCCGGGCCCTCTCCTCCATTTCATGGTCTTTGTTTCTCTGCTGCGGGCGACCGTTCCTGCTGCTTGAGGATATCCTCCAGGGTGATGGCGTCCAGGGTGCGTTGGATGGACTGAGAGAGGTAGACCCATATGTTCCTTGCCCTGCATTGACCTGAACGCTCGCACAGCCGCGTATCGTCCAGGCATTCGACTGGATTCATGGGCTCCTCCAGGGCCCGGATGACCTCACCCACGCTGACCTGGGAAGGCGGCCGACTGAGCCGGTATCCACCGGTTGCGCCGCGGACGGCTTCGACCATCCCCGCCTGCCTAAGCGGTCTGACGAGCTGCTCCAGGTACTTGAGGGAGATCCCCTGTTGTCTGGCAATGTGGGAGAGGGAGACCACACCCCTGTCATAATTCAGGGCCAGCTCCAACATCGCCCTCGTCCCGTACTGGGCCTTTTTGGACAAACGCATGAGGCTGCCTCGGTCAGATAGCTGCCAGCCTGAGGTAAGGCATCACCCCCGCCCGGGGGATAGTTGGAGGCCACCCGTGGTCAGTTTGAGTCCGTCACAATGATGAGCCGCCCCCCGCACCCTCCATGGCGCGCAAGGGCCGAAACCTTCCAACCCCTCTACAGACCGTCCGGGGCACTGGCTAGAGCCTCTTTCCGCACGCCTTGCAGTACACGACGGTCTCGGGGTTCTCCTGATCGCAATACGGGCAGTGGCGGAACTTCCTCTCCTCGTCATGCCCGTGTTCCTCGTATTCGGGCATGGGGGTTCCGTACTTCTTATGCTTGTAGTCGTAGATGGCCCTGTGCAACGCGTCTGAACCGAGGTTGGAGCAATGCAGCTTGTTCTTCGGAAGGCCTCCCAAGGCCTGCGCCACATGATCTCGTCCTATTTTTAGGGCCTCGTCCAGGGTCTTCCCCTTGGCCATCTCGCTGACCATGCTGCTCACGGCTATGGCAGCCCCGCAGCCGAAGGTCAAAAACTTCACGTCCTTGATGACACCGTCCTCCACCTTGATGAAGAACTTCATCATGTCCCCGCAAACGGGGTTTCCCACCTCCCCAACGCCATCAGGGTCCTTCATCTCTCCCACGTTGCGCGGGTTCTGGAAATGGTCCATCACGATATCCGAGTACATGGACTCCCCTCCCCTGTTGAATCACTGCGCCGCTGCAGGCCTCCTACGTGCCTCCTTTCACATCGGCGGGCGGCCCAATATCCTAGTTGGCTACTATGAATTATAGCCACATACGCCCATGTGTCAAGGGTTGAATTCATCCTAGCGGACCATGCTCTTGTTTCGCCTCGCATTCGCGTTAGAATGCTCGTTAGGGTGTCTCTTGGCGGCGACGCAGGGCGAGGTCTTTTGTCCGTCCGTGAGTCGAGGCTGATCCGGGAGGAGGAGAGACGGATAGGGATGCCAGCGGATCCTTCAATCGAGCACCCACAATGGAAGTTGTATGGATAAGGGGCATCAGGTGGAGTATCTTTTCGACAAGAAGATGGCCCTCCAGTACGACAGCTGGTACCAGTCTGCCGCAGGCAGACACCTCCAGCGCATGGAGAGCGACCTCATCCTCGACCTCTTGAGGCCGGCCTACGGGCAGAGCCTTCTGGACGTCGGTTGCGGCACCGGCAACCACTTGCTTCTCTTTCGGCAGATGGGTCTGGAGGTGACAGGTGTGGATCCGTCGGAGGCCATGTTGGGCGTGGCCAGGGAGAAGCTGGGCCATCTCGCGGATCTGCGGTTGGCGACGGCCGAGGACCTCCCTTTCGACGACAACAGCTTCGACGTAGTCACATTGATCACCTCGCTGGAGTTCTCCCCCCGTCCGTTCTTGGCCCTCGCCGAGGCCTTTCGGGTGGCCCGGGCAACCGTCTTCATCGGGGCCTTGAATTCCTTGTCTGCCAACGGAATCCACAGGAAACTGGAGGCCGTTTTCCGCGATACCGTGTATCGCCGGGCGCGCTTCTACTCGGTATGGGAGCTCGGATACATGGTGAGGAGGATCCTGGGCCTTTGCAAGGTGGAGTGGGGAAGCGCGGTCTTCTTCCCTCTTCCATTGCATGGCTGGGACCGGTTTTTTTGTCGCTGGATCCCCAGACGTCGCAACCCCTTCGGTGCCTTTCTCGGGATGCGAGTGGAGATCCTCTATACCCATCGAGCGGCCCTGCATCCCTTGGGAAAGGGATGGATGAGCCCACGGAGGGCCGAGGTCTCGCCGGCTGGGACCGTGGCCCGTGCGCCGGGTAGTGGTAAGTGATCACAGGGTGACGGGGTTTCTCGGAGCGGCTTGCCTGCCGCGCCCCGCTTGGCGCAGGCAGGGTGGAGGCGCTTTGATTTTCCAGGATTCGGACCGGGTTTCGCCTTAGGGGGATCCGGCCGAAGCTGAGCCGAGGCCGAACGAGGCAGGGGGCAAGGAGCTGCCCGTGCGTCGCACGAAGACAGGTCCCCCGAAGGCTGCATCTTTCGGGAATCGGGCATGGACCAAACAGACGAGATAGGCCGGCCAGATGAAATAGAGGGAAAAGACCGAACAGACGGAATAGACGAAATAGACGAGACAGACCAATGTGCCCCCCGTGGCCGATTGCGGGCGGTGAGTGCTGAGGGGTTCTTAGCCATGAAAGAGGCCATGCTCTATGAGAAGCGCTCCGCCAGTGAGGTGCGGTGCCTCCTTTGCAACCACCGCTGCCTCATTGAAGACGGAAAGAGCGGGGTCTGCCGTGTCAGGCTGAATCGAGGGGGGACCCTCTACAGCCTAGTCTACGGCAAGGTGGTCGCAGAGAACATCGACCCCATCGAGAAGAAGCCTCTGTTCCATGTTCGGCCTGGGACCAGCTCCTATTCCATCGCCACCTGCGGATGCAACTTTCGGTGTCTCCACTGCCAGAATCACGAGATCTCCCAGATGCCCAGAGAGGCCCAGCGAATCGTCGGCTTCGATCTGGCGCCGGAGGAGGCGGTGAAAAGGGCCCTCGGGGCGGGATGCTCGAGCATCTCCTACACCTACACGGAGCCGACCATCTACTTCGAATACGCCTTGGACGTCGCGAAGCTCGCACGCGAAAAAGGGCTTCTGAACGTCTTCGTGACCAACGGCTATATGACCCAGGAGGCTTTGGCAGCCTTTCATCCTTTTTTGGACGCGGCCAACGTGGACCTCAAAGCAGCGACGGACGAGTTTTACAGAAGGATCTGCGGGGCCAGGGTCGAGCCCGTAAGGGAATCCATACGGGCCATGAGAAGGCTCGGCATCTGGGTCGAGGTCACCACCCTCATCATCCCCGGTCTGAACGACGACCCAGAGGGCTTGAGGGAGATCGCCCGATTTCTCTTGTCGGTGGGTCCCGAGGTCCCATGGCATGTGAGTGCCTTCCATCCCACATACCGCCTCACCGACCGCCCCCGAACCCCTGTGGACACCCTACGAAGGGCACGGGAGATCGGGTTGAAGGAAGGACTCAGATTCGTCTACAGCGGAAATGCGCCGGGAGAAGAGGGGGAAAACACTTCCTGCCCGGCTTGCGGCGAGGGCCTCATCCGACGATTCGGCTTTCGAGTGCTGGAAAACCGAATCCGTCAGGGGCGCTGCCCCGAATGCGGCACGGCCGTGGAGGGCCTTGGTCTGTGAAGAGGGCCCTTGGAAAAAGCCGGGCTGCAACGCCCAAGGCGCGACCTTCTCTCCGGGCGGAGGCGCCCTTCGGGGGAGGCGCATTGCGAATCACCGTCACGGGCGTCGTTCAAGGGGTAGGCTTCAGGCCCTTTGTCCACAATTTGGCCCAGTCCCTAGGGCTCAAGGGATTCGTGCTCAATTCCTCTCGAGGGGTCATCATCGAAGTGGAATCGGCGGATCCCGCCATGCTGGATATCTTCGTCCAGCGCATTCCCATGGAACTCCCGCCACTGGCTCGACTGGAGGGCATGGAGGTCTCACCCATAGAACCGGTCGGTCACGAGGAGTTCACCATCAGGGAAAGCCTCGACGCCCCGGGCCACTATGTCCTCATCTCTCCCGATATCGCCACATGTGAGGACTGCCTTCGGGAGCTCACCGAAGAGAAGGACCGTCGCTTTGAGTACCCTTTCATCAACTGCACCAACTGTGGGCCCAGATACACCATAATCCAGGACATCCCCTACGACCGGCCCAAGACCACCATGGCTGTCTTTTCCATGTGCCGTGCGTGTCGCAAGGAATACGAGGACCCCAAGGACCGGAGGTTCCATGCCCAGCCCATCGCCTGCCCCGATTGCGGTCCGTCCCTGAAACTGGTGCCCTCGTCGGGATCTCCCTTTCCTTCAATGGAAATATCGGGGAGCCGGGAGGTCCTCCAGAGGGCGCGGGAAATCCTAACCCGGCGTAGCCGGAACCAAACAGGGCATGGGTTTCCCCTTGCCCATGGTGACTGTGCAAACAATGCGCTATACTGACGGGTATTATGAACAGCTTCGTTGAGC
>Ga0209162_1002819_pt1 | contig 14747 bp, 11 predicted proteins | sample YNPNPMetaG_FD_187121 | JGI IMG/M metagenome (GOLD analysis project Ga0209162, IMG submission 187121) | Anoxygenic and chlorotrophic microbial mat microbial communities from Yellowstone National Park, USA - YNP NP MetaG (SPAdes) (version 2) ... | reverse complement strand
GAACACATCTACCTGATGGCCGCGGCGGGCCAACGCTTGGCTCACCCACTGCGTGTACAGCTCGGTCCCGCCGATCTTTTCCGGCAGATATTGGTGCACGACGTGCAGGATGCGCATGATGCTATGCTCGTCCTTCGGTGAGGCGAAGATACAGGTCGCGCACCGGCGGATACTTTACGTCCCAGGTATGCATCTGGTACACCTTCGCCTCCCCTCGTGCGCCCATCTCGGTCCGCCGTGACGCGTCAGCGAGCAGACCGCTCAGCGCATCCGCCAGGGCCGGTACGTCGCCGAACGGCACGAGCAGGCCGTCGCGACCGTCCTCGATCACATCCATGACGCCCCACGTCCGCGCGGCAATCACCGGCTTGCGGTAGAGCCAGGCTTCCAGGTAGACGATCCCGAAGGAATCGGTGCGCGAGGGCATGGCGAACACATCGGCGGCCGCAAGCAGGTCTCGCTTTTCTGCGTCATCCACCGGGCCCAGGACATGCAGCCGCGCCCGGTCGGCCGGCGGGAGGCCGGCGAGATAGGTGCGAAACGGCGGCGTGATCGCACCGGCCAACGCCAGATCAACCGCCTGGCCGGCTCGCCACAGCCGCCGCACAGCTTCGACCAGGTGCATCGTCCCTTTGTCGTAGGCCATGGCCGCCAATGAGACGACCAACGGCCCCTGGATTCCGTGGCGCAGCCGAAAGCGCGCTCCATCTCCGCCGAGCACTTCCGCCGGATTGACGCCTGGACCGGCGATCAACAGACGTTCGGCCGGCATCCCGCGCGCCGCATAAAACGCCGCCTCGGCCGGCGTCATGCAGACCGCCGCCGAACTGGATTGCACCAGGTTGACCTGGTGGCGCATCGTGTAGAAGCTGCTCAGGGCGTCGCTGCCCGGCCGCAGGCCGGCCCCCAGGTGGGTCAGGGGATAGGCGACGAAGGGGATTCCCCGGCGCTGAGCGAAACGCAGCCCGGCCTCCATCACCGCTTCCAGGCAGATGACCGTCCCCGCGACCAGATCGAACGGCTCTTTCGTCGTCGCCAGCCAATGCCACAGGTCGGGCGACCACGGCGTGAAGCGCGCCAGACGATGTAGCGCGGTCACCGGCGCGATGCGCGTCCTGGAGAGCAACCACAGCAGGCGGCGCACGCCGGCATAGGCCGCCGCGCCCAGGGGAAGCTGGCGGACCGGGAACCGCAAGATGCGTATCCCGGCGTGCTCATCGGTCGGCCGGGAGATGCGGCCGCGTCGGCGGTCCCAGAAGAAGTCCAGCTCCAACGCGTCCGTCGTGGCGACCGTCACCTGATGGCCCTCGGCGGCCAGGCGGCCGGAGAGCTCACCGAAGTGGATCTCCGCGCCACCGATGGCAGGCCAGTAGCGGGGGGAAAGGTGGAGGATGCGCATAGATGCGGGCGCAGCGGTCTCATGTTCTATGGACGCAATACGCCAGGCAAATAGATAGAATAGACCTTCTCTGCAATGACAAGCGTCACTGGGATGTCCGATACCGGTACAGGAGCTCCGTATATGTCCGTGGCGGTGAAGCGCAGCGTCGAACGATACGTACCTTGTGTAAGATTATTCGGCCACGACAGCCTGATCGTCGCCGGCGTCGTGCCGGCATCTGGGGTGAGGGTGGCGAAATTCCAGGGCGGATCGAGCCTGGCCGTCCACCGCAAGGGGTCTTCTGTGCCCTGGTTATCCAAAGCAATCTCCACATACGTTTTGGGGCCGTTCTGTTCGGCCATCACCGATACGCCATCGGCCTGCGGCGCCAGGTGCGGCGACATCTTGCTGTCGGCGAATTGCAGGCGAGATGCGGTTCCATCGGGCCAGTTGAAGCCGATGTCGGCCGGCAAGGATGGCGCGATCCCGCCGGTGTGGAGGCCGCCGAATTTGTCCAGGAGGAAGTAACCGCGTTCGTCTTCCGTCAGCGCGAAGTCGCGCGCCCAGTCCTCGCCGATATGGAGAGTGTAGTTCGGCGTCATGGGGGATGCGGCGCCGCCGGCATGCAGCCGGCCGTAGCGATCCAGGACGTAGTAGCCGTTGCCGCTCTTCGTCAGCTTGATGCGCAACGCCAGGTCGCTGTCGAAGACCGGCGTGGCAGGACTGAGCGGTGTAGCTGTCCCCCCGGTATACACATTGCCGAACTGGTCGAGGACGTACACCCCCCGATAATCGGGCGTTACATCGAGACTGCGCATCCGGCTATCGTCGAAGGTCGGCGGCGGGGGCGTGATGGGCAACGCCGCGCCGCTGGCCCAGAGCTGCCCCTTGTCGTTGATGACGTAATATTCCTGTCCATCCGGTCCCAACGCCAGATCGAGGGCCGGCGCTGCAGCCGAGACGCTGCCGACGTCGGGGGCGGTCCCGGCCCACATCACAAACCCGGTATGATCCAACAAGAAGTAGCCGCTCTTGTCGGGCGTCAGCTTGAACGCGGTCGCGCGTTCCCAATAGATGTAGCCCGACGGTGGCGCGATCGGCGTCGCGTCCCCGCCGGTGTAGATGCCGCCGCCTTGCGCCTGTGTGGCCGCGCGCAGCACATAGAAGGCCAGCGCGCCGCCGACCTTGAGCTTGCGGCTGATCTTCTGTCCGAATGGCCCGTCGCCGTCGCGAACCAGCCGCCAACTGGATTCGATGTAGCCTGTTGTGCCTGGCGCGGTGATGGTGAAGGTGAACGTCGCCGTCTGTTGTGGATTGACCGTGGTACCGGACGGCAGATTCACCCGAGCGGGAAAATACGCGGTCGAGCCGCTGCTGCTGAGATAGATCGAGCCGCCGCTCCAGGCCGTCGTGCCTGTGTTGCGCATGGTGACGCGCACTTCCTGGCGGCGCCCCCGGAGCAATTGATCGGGGATCGTGTGCGAGACGATCTCGGCATCGTAGGCTTGACTCGCCGAGAGATTCCCGGTCCTCTTCGCGTCGTGCTTGATCATCGGCCAATCGGTGCGTCTGGCTGAGGCGTTCGAGTCGGACAGTTGCCACATATAGATCGTGGCATTCCCCCCCTGAGCGTTCGTGCCGTCGCCGCCGGCCGCGATCAATTCCAGCTTTCCATCGCCATCTACGTCAGCGATTGCGGGGGTCGCGTTGATCGTCCATTCGGTGAAGTAGGTGTATTTGTTCTGGGCGTTGTTGTCCGAACCATCCCAGGTCACCTGCTGCCCTTGCGCGTTGACGATAACGATTTCCCAACCGCTGTTGATGAAGATCTCCAGGTTGCCGTTGGCGTTGGTTGCCGCGTCCATATCGGCCATGATGCCGGACATGGCGAGCGACGTGTAGTTGACGCCGGTGTAGACGCGCGGCCGCATGGGCCAGCCGGCGACGAGCATGCCGTTGCTGTGCCAGGCGTACAACAGGCCGCTCCAATCGCCTACCACCACCTCCAACGCGCCGTCATTGTTGATGTCGGCGATGCCCGGGGAACCGGTGACATGGCCGGCGGTCGAGACCGGCCATCCCGGCAGATAATGGCCGAACCGATCGAAGGCATGCACCTTGTAGGCCGCGCTGCCGTGGTCGTAATACGAACCGCCACCGATTATGATATCCAGATAGCCATCCCCGTTCAGGTCGGCCAGAGCGGGATAGGACTCGAAGTTGGCGGCGACGTAGACCGGGAAGCCCGGAAAGAGGGAGCCATCGGCCCGAAAGACATAGAGCGCGCCGCCGTCAATCGAGCCGAAGTAGGAGCTGTAGTGGGCATCTACGCCGACGATCACTTCGGGCAGGCCATCGCGATCCAGGTCGCCGATGGCCGGGGACGACCAGACGGTGTCGAAGACGTGTTGCGGCCAACCGGCGACAACCCGGCCGTCGTGGTGCCAGGCATGTACGCGGTTGTCGAAACTCCCTGCGATGATCTCCAGGTCGCCGTCGCTATCCAGGTCGGCCACGGTCGCCGGGGTCGCGATGCCGTCGGTGTAGTCAGAGTACTTGGCAAAAGTCAATTGCGGCCAGCCTGTCGCCAGTCGTCCATCGTGGGTGATGACAACGATGCCGCCGTTCTGGTTTTCCTGGGTCGTGGTGCCGATCGTTACCACGACTTCGTTCCAGCCGTCGCGATCCAGATCGGCGATCAGCGGTGCGCCACGAACCGTGGTCGCGCTGGGGTTCCGCGCCACACCATTCAGCGCCGCGCTGGTATCGAAGGACCAGAGTAGCGTGCCGGCAGCACTATCGGGCTTGACCGCGTAAACCCGGCCATCGGTCGCGCCGACAACGATCTCCAGATAGCGATCATGGTCGAGGTCGCCGACCGCCGGCGCCGCGTACTGCACGCGGGCGGCCGGCAAGACGGCCTTCATCTCCAGCGGGGCCTTGCGGATGCCGGCGGTCACCGCGATCTGCGCAAGCGCAGGGTGCGCGCCGACCAGATACCCACAAGAGGCGAAACTTAGCAGCGCGATCAGCGTGACATGCGCCAGGTGAAAACGTGCTATGCAATCTCTCAATCTATTCATCACTCGCCCCCCAATCCATACGAACTGCCTCTCCGCAATCAGCCCATGCGATACACATGTTAGCACAGAAGGCGTTGGAACACAAACTGCGCGGCGCGAGGGATGGCAGAGTGAGACGAAGAATGAAGGCGAGAAACGTGCGGCGAGACATTGGCGACACCTCAAGGTCCTGTTGCACCTTGTTGTGTCAGTCGCGTTAACGTTTGATGTCCTTAATTCCGAAGGATAAGCAAGTTCAGCAGCCGTTCACGAAGCTTGCTTTTTTTCGTGCAAATATCTGTACTTCACCACTAACCCAAAGCAAGATGCTTCGCATCAACGACTGACGTTCATCCTGAATTATTGGCAACGAGTTTACCGCTCGTCGTCTCGACAACGATGCTACGCGGTGATACAAATAGAACGTCCACCGCCGGAGATTGATGCGCCAACCATATTCAGACCAGGCTGGATGTATTGCGCCAATATCCTTGGCGCAGTTAATCAGTTCTGGCATAGATAATCGGTATCCCGGCGGCCATATGAAGCTGATTTCCCGAAACCCAGCGTCATTCAGGGCGTTCCAATATTCCAACAGGTTGGGACGTTGCTCATTGATGCCATGCTTTAATTCTGATCCGGCATCCCGCGCCAAAACGCGTTGGGCGCTTTGGTCAATTGCAATACACGGCTCGCCGATTGCGCACAACATGCCGTCTGGCTTAAGCACGCGATGTATGTTCTTCATGAATAGCGGTAAGTCCGATGTATGGTGCAACGTTGCTGCGCAAAAAACGAGATCGAATGACTCGGGAAGGAGGGGCAACTGCTCGCCATCGGCGATGATCAGATCAAAATAGACCCCAGCGTGTTTCATCAGCGCCCACGCGCGTCCAAGTCCGATATTTTCGTCTGCTGTGATGTCGAGTGCAACCGCTTTGCAGCCACGTAGCGCGAACTGCTTGGCGGCCCATCCGCGGCCCGCGCCAAGGTCCAGTACGGCCAGGCCAGACTTCAAAAAAGGAGCCAATTCCTGCAGTGCAATATCGAAACTGTTTGCGACGGTAATCCAAGGCTCTTCTGGATAGTAAGGGATCTTGAGATCAACCGCATCCTCTGGTTGGATATAAATGCCGCGTTCTTTGTGGAAATCTACCCAGCCTTGCGCTTCGCGCGCTTTGGGCGCCCACCGTGCATCATTGACGTAAAGATGGGGAATGCCCCGTCGCACTCCATAAACCGCTCCACACCCAGAGCAGCGCAGGTCGCCTTCCCAGATTTCAATTGACGTTGACGTCACGCCAACAATATCGAGGATGCCCCCACAAGCTGGGCAACAAACAAGCGTCAGCAGTGATGTTCGCATCAGCCGTTCCTCTTTTACGGATCAAAGCATCAAGATTTGGGTGTTTGGTCAGCCACCCACGTCAGCCAATCCACGTACCGCTGCTCAACCACTTCCCACGCGTAGTTCTCCTGGACGTAACGCTGGCCCTGGCGGCCAAGCTGGCGGGCCAGGGCCGGTTGGGTCAGCAGCAGGGTCAGCGCGGCGGCGAATTCGTCGTAGCTGCGGTAATATAGCCCGCCGTTGCTGCGCTGGCAATGGCCACGCGTCACATCGCAATCGCCGTTCACGAGCACCGGCACGCCGAGGGCCAGCGATTCCAGCAGCACGAGCGACAGACTCTCCATGGTGGAGGGCAGGACGAGCGCGCGGGCGCGCGCCATCCAGTCATACGGATCATCTTTCAGGAAGCCGAGCGCGACGATGTCGGGGTGCGGCGGGATCGGCATGGTCGGCTTGCCGATCAACACCAGCTTGATGGGGCTGCCGGTCTCGGCCTTGTAACGCGTGAAGTAGTCGAAGAGCTGACCGCACCCCTTGCTGGGATCCACCCGGCCGACAAAGATGATGTAATCGTCGGCCGGCGAAAGACGGGGCTGCCCCGCGAAGATCTCGGCGGACGGCGCGGCCGCGATACGCGCCAGCCTCCGCGCGTCAATGCCGTTGCCGAGCACCTGGCCGGGGATGTGTTGGTTCTTGAACAGCCGATGGATCAGGCGACGCTCCTCGACGGTGTTGAAGACGAACGCGCGCGGCAGATGAAACAGCGGCCGGTAGATGCTGAAGCGGATCCATGGATCGTTGTGCGCGGTCGCCAGCAGCACGCTCTTGTGGGGGACGACCTGCAAGCCCAGGAACGTCGAGGCGTACAGGTAGGTCATAAAGAAGAAGAGGTCGTAGTGCGGTTCGCTCAGGTCGAGGTAGCGCAACAGGCCCCCTGAGAGCGGGCCTTGCAGCTCCATCCAGCGCATCTCGTCGAAGTAGGTGCGCGGCCGGCCCAGGATCTCGGCTGTGTAGCGGTTGAACTCGGCCACGTCTCGTTCGCGATCCACCGGAAAGCGGCGCACGGTGACGCCGTTGATCCGTTCAACGCCCGCCGGGTAGACGTTGCGCCAGGTGTAGTGATCCTCCGCGCAGGTGGTCAACACCTCTACATGCATGTGCGCCGCCAGCCGCTCGGCCAGCTGACGGCAATGCACCTCGGAGCCGCCGTTGATCTCCAGCCCGTAACGTTGAACGACGAAGGCCAGACGCATCGCGGACCTATCCCTGCACAGCAGCCGGCGGCCGATCGCCGAAGGCGGCCGCCCAATCGCGCAGCACTCCGCGCAACGCCTCGGCCAGGGCCGCATCGGTGAACCAGGGCGCGCGGCGCAACGCATTAGCCTGTAACTGGGCGTAGGTCTGCGGGTCATCCCAGACGGAGGCGATCAGACGGCCGGCGCTGGCCGGATCGGTCTTGTCAATGGTCACGCCGGCATCGCCGACGTTCTCCGGCATGGGCGGCGCGCCCGCGTTGATCACCGGCAGGCCGAAGAACATCGCCTCGCCCGACGGCACGCAGCAGTTCTCCCAGTCCGACAGGCTGATGAGAAATTTGGCGTGGCGATACATGGTCGTCAGCGCCGCGCGGTCGCTGATTTTGCCGGTCATCTGCACGCGATGAGCGATGCCCAGGCGTTGGATCTCGCCGCGTACTTGCTCCACATAACGGGGCATCACATCGGTGCCGCCGACCAGGAACAGGCACGCGTCCGGCTTGTGGCGTTGCACCTCGGCGAAGACGCGCACGATGCTCAACACGTCCTTCTGTGGTACGATCCGGCCGACGAACAGAATGTATTCCAGCTGGCGCAGCAGGCCGGCCAACGCCTCATCTTCCTTCAGGCCGAAGAAAGCGGTGTCCACCGGCAGCCGTACTTTGGAGAAACGCGTGTATCCGGCCGGCAGCAAGTCCCACAGGCCGTTATCGGCGTGATAGATGCACCAGTCGAACACGCGGCTATAGGTCGGCAACGCCTTGATAGCCTTATCGCACAGCGCGGCCAACCGGGGGTCGTCCTGCATCAGGTGCACCGGCGTGACGCCGTGGTAGTCCATCACTTTAAAGTCAGGGGTATGATCCAATACCGCGAAGTTGTCGCTCCAGATCGAATAATGAAACCATAAGATGTCGTTGCCGGTGGGCCGGTAAGCCGCGGTCAGGCGCGCCGGGTGGCGGAAGTCCGGAGCTATATAATCGGCATACAAGCGCACCGACACACCCAGTTGGCCGAAGACGCGTTGCAAACTGACCATGTAGTTGCCGATGGCGTCCCCGCTCGTCAGCACGGGGGTCATCATATGAATGCGCATGGTCAACGAGTTCCCCCTTCCAGGCGCTGCAGCCGTTCCTCTAGTGCCTGCATCCGGCGCGTCAGGCGCGCCACTTCATCAGCCGTATCCGCCTGTTCCAGGCTGCGCACGATCTCGTTCAGCACGCGGACGATATGGGCGTTGAAGCGCATCTGCGCCTCGGCCAGCCGGTTGACGTAGAAGATGACCAACCCGTGGAACACGGCGCGCACCCGCTGCCACAGCCCGCCTGCCAGGGGAACGCGGCTCGGCGTCAGGTAGGGTGCCACGTAAAGCTGGTCGTAGGTCTGGTTGGCCGCGTGTAGTTCGTCATAGAAGTCGGCGTCGAAGGCTGCGGCCGATGTCTCCACGGTCGCTGTCGGTTGGCCGCCGCGCTGTTGCGCCAGATGTGCGCGAATTTGGCGCATGATGACCTCGATGTCTATCGTTTCTTCGGTGGCCGGGGTTTCCGGCTCCGGAGCGGAATCAGTACTCATAGCGAAATATCCCTCAATCGGCGATTTGCTGCAGGATGCAACGATAACGCTTTATGACAACCGGCCAGGCGAATTGGGCCAACACATAAGCCCGGCCTTGTTGACCCAGGCGTTTCCGCAAGTCGGGTTGCGCCAACAGCAAGTTGACGCAGGCTGCGAACTCGGCGTAGTCGGCAAAGTAGAGGCCGCCGTTCGCCTGGCGAACGAAGTCGGTCGTTACGGCGCATCCTTCATAGACCAGGCCGGGCGTGCCCGCCACCCACGCCTCCATCAGGACGAAGGAGAAACTTTCGTAGCGCGAGGGCTGGCATAGCGCCAGCGCGGCCGCATAAGCGTCAAAAAGATCGGTGCGCGCCAGCCGGCCCAGATCGTACACGCCCTCGGCCGGGCCGACCCTGGCCGGCAACGCGCCGCCGCCCACGAACACGAGCTTCACGTCGCCCCCCGTCTGGCGCCGATATGTCCGATAGTAGTCCAGCAACAGAGGGACGTTCTTGGCCGCCTCCTTGCGGCCGGCATACAGGAGGAACGGCGCCTCAATGCCGAACTTGCGCCGAAACGCCGCCGCATCGCCCGTGTAATCGCTGTCCACACCCGCGCCGACCAGATACATCGGCTTGTCGCCGATGGGGTACAACCGTTGCGCCAGCGCCATCTCCGGCCGCGAGAGGAACAGGAGCCCATGTACCTGCGCAAACATGGAACGGTAAATAGCCATATGCGCATACGGCTCATCGTGCAGGCACGGCATCAACCAGGAGCGCTCAGGACAAATCTGCGCGCCCCAATAGGTCGTGCCGAACATATAGGGCAAGAAGCAGAAGATATACTCGGTGCAATGCCTGGCGATGTAATCCAGCAGGTCGTCGCTGCAGATCATCTCCCGCATGAAGATCACTTCGTCGTCGGCCGAGACCGTTCCTCCGGCCATCAAGCGTATATTAACGGCATCGAACGCCGCGCGATCGCGCGGCCGCCGCACGGGAAAACGGCGCACCGGCACGCCGTTGATGATATCCAGGCCGGGTCGGTAATGATCGTGCCCCCAATCGCTGTAGACATCGCGGGCGCAGGTGGTAAGCACCTCCACCGGTACGCCGGCCGCACAGAGCTGTTCGCATGTGCGTCGGGCCAGCGCCTCCGCGCCGCCCGGCGCGTCCGGGCCATACCACGGCGTGACGAACGCCAAACGAGGCGACATGCTCATCTGTGATCAACCGGCCGCGTTTCGCCTTGGGCTCGCAACGCTGCGACCTGCTCGCGCAACGCCATCACCTCGCGGCGAAGCTCAGCAAGCTCTTCGTGAGGGTCGGCTCGCCCGCCACGATCGAGATCGGCGACCAACCCTTTCAGGGCCGCCGCGATCTCTCGATTGAACGCGCCTTGTGCGCCGGCCAACCGGTTCACGTAGTATACCACCAGGCTGTGCGCCGCCCCGCGCAGCCGCTGCCACATGCCGCCGATCACAGGGAGATGCGACGGCGTGAGGAACGGCTCGACGCGAATCGTGTCCATCACTGCGCCGGCTTCCTCCAGCGCATCATAGACGGCGACTGAAAATCGGTCGCCGTGGGGCGCCGGCGCGCTATCGCCCCCGCGAGGGCCTTGCCGGGCGTCCAAATGACGCTGGATTTGCGCCAACAGCTCTTCGACCGGTACGTCGGACATCGTGTCTTCCTGTCGCTCAGGTCGTTGCGGCGTTATGCCGTCATCCGTTCTGCTCGACCGCTGGCGCGTTCTACGATTTCATCAATGAAATCCACATATCTCCGCGCCGCCGCAGCCAGGCTATGTTCCCGCTGCGCGTACGCCGCCGCTCGCCGACCGATCGCCTGCCGCAACGTCGCATCGCCGGCCAGACGCCGCATCGCCTGATAAATCGCCTCGCCGTCGTTGGGCGTCACTTTGACGCACACGTCATCGGGCAGCTCCGCGTACCAGCCATGATCCGAGACGATCACAGGCCGGCCGGCCGCCAGGCCGCGCAACGCCGTGGCCGAGGTCTCGCCGACCGTCGGATAGCGCAGGTTGACCACCACATCGGCGGCCGCGATCCAGGAGATGAAATCCCGCTTGTCAGCCAGATAGCCCGTCATCGTTACGCCATCGCCCAGGCCGCGTTGTGCGAGCCACGCCGGCAGATCGAGATCGTGCTTGAGCTCATCCCCCACCACCACGTAGCGCGCCTGGGGATAGTCCGCACGCAACCTGGCGAAGGCCTCCAACGCCAACGTAAGCTGTTTGTTCGAGATCACCTGTCCGGCGCTGACAAAGAGCAGCGCGTCTTCAGGGCACGCCAACTCCTGCCGCGAGCGCAGCGACTCAATGCAGGCGCTAATCGGCGCCGGTACCACGGCGACAGGCAGATGCGGCCGCACGGCCCGGATCTGGTCCGCAGCATATCGGCTGTGCACAATGACCCCCAGGCTGCGATCCAGCACGCGCTCGTTTAAGGGCGCGGTATAGAACGGGTGCTCCGCTTTGCCCCTCTGGATCCGATACGCCAGGTCAACCCCTGCGATGCCGAGTGCGTAGCCCAGCTCGCGGACATAGCTCGCGAAGTCCCCGCGCGGGATGGTGCGCGTCGCCACGAAGTGATGCAATCCGTGATCGTGCAGCACGGTGACGCCTGGAAAGCGCAACAACACAGGATACATCGCCTCATGGCAAAGGCTATCCCCCATCTGATAAAGTGCGACATCGTACTGCCAATACACACGAGCGAAGTCTGCGATCGGCCGCGTCTCGAAGGCCGCGCGCAAATTTTCGGCGACCTGCGCCGGATCCTCGACGAACAGGGTGATCCGCGCCGCCTCCGCCAGGTAGGGCAGCAGCTCGGCGCTGTAGTCCGCGATGCCGCTGCGCGTCGGCGGCAGCGGACTGAAATAAGCAATCTGTCGTCGCGACTCAGTCATTGCCGATCAACGTTGATTTCGAATAGGGCAAACTGCCACGTTTCGGCGATGATCAGGGTAGGCTTGTGATCGTAAGCGTGCTCCAGGATCATCGTCTCGAAGCGATGCTCTGTGGCGGGCCCCAGTATGGCCTCCGCCAGCGGCCAGGCCGACCTTCCGGGCACGGCCGCCCAATAGACGCGCCGTCCCGCGCGCTGCCAGTCACGGATCGTCCCCAGAAAAGCTTCCTGGTTCAGTGCGTCGGGATTCCTCAGGGTCAAGACATCGTGGCCGTAGATGAAACGCAGCGGCGTGCCGAGAATGTCCCCGGCGCCGACCGGCGCGTTATCTCCATAAATCAAAATGGAATGCGGCGGCAACATCGCCGCAAAGCGGTCGAATTGGCCGATCATGCCTCGATAATCAATCTGGCTCACAAACCCGCGCGCGCCCCAAACTATACCCGATAACCAGATAACCGTCAACCCGGCGCTGACCAGCCAGCGTTTTTTCCCTTTTAGATTACAACAGAGCCAGTGAATCAGGTATGTGGCGGCGATGATGAAGAAAGGCAAGACCGCCGGTACGTAACGGCGCATGGTATAGATCTGGTGGGGGTTCGCCTGGATCCGCCACAGGTAAAGGAAGGAAAAGAAGAGGCCGATCCCCAACAGGAACGCGGTGCGACGATTGAGCCCCTTGATGAGCAGCCAACAGGCGCCCGCCACGCTCAGCGCGACGCCCCCCGGCCCCAGATACCACCCCAGGCGCAGCAGGTTCTCGTGATCCAGATTGGGAATCGCGCCGCCGCCGTACCAGTAGGCGACGGTTTTAGCCTGGCCCCAGGACGGCCGCAGGAAATAGCCATAGAACGCCGCCGCCAGGAGCAGCCCCGCCGCGATCAGCGCCCAGAGCTGGCGGCGCGCCGCGATGAAGGCGAAGAATCGCCGGCGCCAGGCGGGCCGCCACACGTCCAGCAGGTAGATCCCGGCCGCCAGGCCGAGCAGGCCGACGCCGGGAAGCCAGAACTGACGGAGCAATCGCAGACCATAGCCGAACAGCCCGTAGAAATAGGGGCTGCTGAGGAGCGCGCCATGCACCAGCGAGTGGCCGGCGAACAGGCCGAAAAGGCCGAAGAACCATCCGCTCTCCCGTCGCCGGCCGCGCGTGCGCCAAAGCCAGAGGCCGACGAAGACCGGCAGGATCAGCAGCGCGTACATGTCAATGCGCGCCAGAAAAACCTGGCCCAACGCGGCGCCGGCCAGCGCCGCCCAGAGACCCTGGGGCGGCCGCGCCTCGATCCAGGCGATCAACGCCCAGAGGCCGGTCCACAGCAGATACTGGGTCAACATCTCCGCGGTCGGATAGCGGGCGAACCATGCCTGCAGCGCGCTGAGGGAGAGACCGCCCAACGCCAGCAGTCCCGCCGGCCATCCCCACAGTCGGCGCACGGTGAAATAGACGGCCAGCGCGCCCAACAGCCCCCACAGCGGCGTCATCAGCAATTCGGCGCGCAACCCGCCGGCCGCGAACGCGACGGCCTGCCACACCGGATGCAACGGATAGAACTGCGGGATGACCAGTCCTCTTGGCGCGCCGGGCACATAGAAGCCGGGCAACAGATAGAACGGCGCGACTTCACCGGGGGGCATCTCGCGCAACAGTGCAGGATACAGACTTGGGTCGAGCGCGGCCAACAGCGGATCATGGATCAGGATGGCACCCGTTTTGGCGATGTTCGCTCCCAGGTTGACATAGACTCCGGCGTCGGCGCCGCCGGTGATAAATTCATGCGGCCGAAAGAAGAGCCATATCGCAATCGCCAGCCACAAGAGCAGCGCGGCCGCCTCCAGGCGATTGAAGAGTAAAGGGCTGGCGCCAATGTCGCGGCCATCATGGCGATATTGTCGCCACATAAGCGCTATCAGTACCAGTATCAGCCCGCCCCAGAGCACGCCTAAACGCCCGATAGAGAAACAACCTGTTTCTGCCAACAACAGTGCCAACCAACCGAAAATTAGAATTCCGAACGCTAATCCTGCAAAGATAAACTCCAGGGGATCATCTCGCAGTCGTCTGCCCCACAAGGAGACGGCCAGTATGCCGGGCAGCAAAGGCGCAAGCAGCAGGGCGACGATCGCTAACGCCGAGGAACTCATTGTCTATTCGCTCCGCGTTCCGCCATACGTCTCTACACCTGGCATCGCAGGTTGGCCGATCTGGCCAACCTGTTTTCGCAGTTGCACGAGTTGCAGCCTGAGCTCGGCCAAATCGTGAATTATCTCGGACTGTTCGCGATCCTGAGCAATCAGTCGGCTCTCTAGATCGCGGATTCTGACTTCTAGCATCTCCTTCCAATCGGCGCGCTGAATGATAAGTTGACGATCAATTTCCGTCAGGCGCGCCTCCTGATGTTGTAGTTGTTCCGAGATAGCCCGCAGCTGAGCCACCGCGAGGACATTGAATTCAGTCTGTTGATGAACCAGGGGAAGTACATACCATTTCGTCGAGATACTGTTCCAGACCGTCCTGAACCGAGCGATCAACGCTCCTATTACAGGAATGCGTGAGTGAAAGACGACTTCGTGCAAGATGCTCTTTGTTTGCAGGCGCTCTATATCAAGCAGCTCGGTCATGGGATTACTCCTTGGTCTCATTCTTCAGACACGTGTCGCCAACGGCATGGAATATATACCATCCCATCTTGACGTTCCCAGCTTCCAGGGACCACGGAGAGTGTGCTCATCCGATGCCAATGATCATAGGGGTGTGTTACATATTGATCATAAACCGCAACGGTGATGTCGTAGCGGCCATTGAGCAGAGGAAGAGCATCAACTATATAGTCTACATAACCGCGGCCTTGGACCCAAGGCAATGTGAACCGGGACCAGACCGTGTTCGGGCCGTTGATGCGATTGCCTTGTTCGTCATAAAACGAAATGCCGAAAGCGGGCTGTTCTACCTTGCGGTGAGCATTGTACCACATACGGATCACGAACGACTCGCCCGTTTGCACCACGGCCGTGCTTTTCCCTTGACTGTCAAACATTTCAACTCGCTCGATGCGGACCTCGCCTGATCCCCAGCGAGCTTCTCTCGTCGGATGTCCATCCGAATCGGGTCTGGATGATTCTGGCGGTGCCGCTGTCTGCTCAGTTGGTTGCTCCACAGAATCATCTCGAACTATTTGGCTGGCCGACTTGCGCTGTTCTTGTTCCCAGAGATTCGCCA
>Ga0209162_1002818_pt1 | contig 14747 bp, 11 predicted proteins | sample YNPNPMetaG_FD_187121 | JGI IMG/M metagenome (GOLD analysis project Ga0209162, IMG submission 187121) | Anoxygenic and chlorotrophic microbial mat microbial communities from Yellowstone National Park, USA - YNP NP MetaG (SPAdes) (version 2) ... | reverse complement strand
CACCGAAGGCTGCCCGCCGCCGCTCCTCGCCGGGCGGCGCATCGTCTCCTTCTACGGCTCCACCGGCCCCGGGTTGGGCATCCTGGGCCGCTATGACATTACCACCACCCTGACGCTCCTCCTGGAGCAGGTGCAGGTCTACCGTGACCTGGACCCCACGGTGGAGACTATCCCCGCCTTCCACATCATCGCCACCGTCGCGGATGCCAACCCTGGCGAGGATGAGGACTACAACCACCGCGTCTCGTCGGACAGCCTGCGTTTGTGGATTGACGCCATCCACAACGCGGGCGGCTGGGCCTTCCTCGACGTCCAGGCCGGTCACTCTGACCTGGACACGGAACTGGACCTGATCGAGCCGTTCCTGATGGAGCCATATGTCTTCCTGGCGGTGGACCCGGAGTTCCTGATGGTGGAAGAGGGGCACGTGCCTGGGACCGACCTGGGGCAGATCAGCGGGCCGCGGATCAACCAGGTACAGGCCCGCCTGGAGGCCATCGCCCGCGCCACCGGCCAGCGGCGCATCCTGATCATCCACCAGTTCGACAATCGCATGATCACCCAGAAAGAGTGCATCGTGGATTATCCCTGCGTGGATCTGATCTGGGATGCTGACGGCTTCGGGGGGCCTTCGGCGAAGATCGGGGACTACAACCAGTACCGCGGGGAGACCGGCTTCGAGTACGGCGGGTTCAAGGTGTTCTACGACTACGACACGCCGGTGATGACGCCGATGGAGGTGCTGGGCCTCGTCCCGCCGCCGACGCTGGTGATCTATCAGTGACGCGCAGAGGGGGAGACGCGGAGATGCGCTGTGTCACCGTGTCACCCGGGGCACATAATCCTGTAGGATCGAGCCGCCGATGAACTCGCGCAGGATCGAGTTGTCCGGCACCAGGTCGGGCGGGCAGGGGGCGAACCACTCCAGGAAGGCCATCAGCCGCTTGCTCTCCACCCGCCGTGGACTGTACGGCTCCACCTGCAGCAGCAGCGGCTCCGCCAGCGGCTTGAGCACCGCCAGTTCGTAGACCAGCGCCGAGTTGAACATCACATCGGCGTGTTCCTGGTAGGGGAAGATGTACCGCTTCTCCCCTCGCCGCACACTCTCCCAGCGCTCCAGCGTCTCTTCGGCGGTGTAGCCGCGGGTCGCGGCGTCGCGGACGATGCGCCGGATCAGCCGCGTGTCGGTGGTGGGCACGCGGTTGTGCCGGTCAATGTTCAACTGCGTCAGCGCCGAGACGTAGATGCGGAAGGTGCGCTGGCGCGGGATGGAGGATACCAGGTCGGGGTTCAGCCCGTGAATCCCCTCCACCAGGATGATGTGGTCGGCCCCCAGGCGCACCGTCTCCCCCTCCCGCCGGACGCCGTTCTGGAAGTCGAAGCGCGGCAGGGTGACCTCCTGTCCCTCCAGCAGCGCCTGCAACTGCTCATTGAATAACCGCAGGTCGAGCGCCTGCAAGGACTCGAAGTCATATTGGCCGTGCTCATCCCGCGGCGTCCGTTCGCGATCCACAAAGTAATCGTCCATCGCCAGCGGGAAAGGCTGCAGGCCGTGGGCCAGCAACTGGACCGAGAGGCGCTTGGAGAAGGTGGTCTTGCCGGAGGCGGAGGGGCCGGCGATGAGCACCACCCGCACCTGCTCGTGCTGGTCGGCGATCTCCCCGGCGACGTGGGCGATGCGCTCCTCGTGCAGCGCCTCGGAGACCAGGATGACCTCGCGGATGCGGCCGGTCTCTACCGCCTCGTTGAGGCTGCCGACGTTCTCCACCTCCAGCAGGCGCAGCCAGTCGCCGTACTCCTGAAAGACCGCCTGCAGGTGCGGGTAGTCCACATAGGGCAGCAACTGCGTCGGCTGGTGGCGCCGCGGATACTGGAGGATGAAGCCCCGGTGGGCGGGGTGGAGGGCAAAGTAACAGAGGTAACTGGTACGAGGCACCATGTAGCCGTGGAAATAGTCCCGGAAGTCGTGCAGGCGGTAGAGCACCAGGTAGTCCTTGCGCCGGCGGGAAAGCAGGCGTACCTTATCCTGCTCGCCGCGACCCTCGAACAGCGCAAGGGCCTCCTCGACAGGCACGCGCTCCTTTTCAATGGGCGCGTCCTCTGCCGCGATGGCGTACATGCGCGCCTCGACCGCCGCCAGTTCCGCCGGGGTGAAGTTGGCCCGGTTCATCACGCGGCAGAAGTAGCCGCCGAAGGGCACCGAGTGGTCCACCTCCACCTGCACGTCGGGGAAGAGTTCGGAGATGGCGGTGATCATCAGGAAGGCCAGCGAGCGGCGGTAGATGCGCACCCCGTCGGAGTCGGACAGGAAGACCGGGGCGACGCGGGCGTCCCGTTCGAGGGGGTGGTTCAGTTCGCGCAGGTCGCCATCCACCAGCGCAGCGACGATCGGCACAGGGTGGTCGGGGTAGGCCGCGCGGATGTAAGCCTCGACGGGCGTGCCGAGCGGCGCCTCGAAGGCGCGGCCGTCGGGGAAGAGCACCTGGGCCGTCTGGCGCGGCGCGGCAGGATAGACGTCGCCCATCCCTACTGTTCCTCCACCAGACGGATGTGGAGTTCCGCCAGTTGTTTGGGGTCCGCGGGGGAGGGCGCGCCGGCCATCAGGTCGGTGGCCTGCAGGGTCTTGGGGAAGGCCATCACCTCGCGGATGTTGGACTCGCCGGCCAGGAGCATCACCAGCCGGTCAATGCCTGGGGCGATGCCGCCGTGGGGTGGGGTGCCGTACTCGAAGGCTTCCAGCATGTGGCCGAAGCGCTCGCGCGCCGTCTCCAGGTCGAGGCCGATCAACTGGAAGACCTTCTCCTGCACCTCGCGGCGGTGGATACGGATGCTCCCGCCGCCGGTCTCCTCGCCGTTGATCACCAGGTCATACTGCTGACCGCGCGCCTGGCCGGGCGCGGTGTCCAGCAGCGGCAGGTCCTCCGCCATCGGCGCGGTGAAGAGGTGATGGCTGGGGTCCCAGCGCTGCTCCTCCTCGTTCCACTCGAAGAGCGGGAAGTCAATCACCCAGCAGCAGGCCAGGACGCGGCGGTCGCGCAGCCCCAGCCGTTCGCCCAGTTCCAGGCGGAGGCTGCTCAGCGCCGCCGCCACCACCCGTGGTCGGTCGGCGACCAGGAGCAGCAGGTCGCCCGGCTGCCCCCCCAGCCGGGCCACGAGCGCCGCGGTCTGCTCCGGGCTCAGATACCTGGCGAAGGAGGAGCGCACCGCGCCGTCCGGCCCCAGCGCCAGCCATGCCAGCCCCGCGGCCCCTTCTTTTTGCGCCAGCGCGGTCAGGTTGTCCAGTTCGCGGCGGCTGTAGCCCGCGCAGCCGGGGGCGCGCAGCCCCTTTACCTGCCCGCCCGCGGCGACCGCGTCGCGGAAGAGGCGGAACTCGTACGTCGCCGCCAGGTCGGAGAGGTCCACCAGTTCCATGCCGAAGCGCAGGTCCGGCCGGTCGGTGCCGAAGCGGGCCATCGCCTCAGCATAGGTGAGGCGGGGGAAGGGTTTGGTCAGCAGCTGCCGGTCGGAGCAGGTCTCGACCAGGTGGATGATCATCTCCTCGATCAGCGCCATCACGTCTTCCCGTTCGACGAAACTCATCTCCAGGTCGAGTTGGGTGAACTCCGGCTGGCGGTCGCCGCGCTGGTCTTCGTCACGGAAGCAGCGGGCGATCTGGAAGTAGCGTTCGAAGCCGGCGACCATCAGCAGTTGTTTCAGTTGCTGCGGCGACTGGGGAAGGGCGTAGAACTTGCCGGGATGGACGCGGCTGGGCACCAGGTAGTCGCGCGCTCCCTCGGGGGTGGTCTTGAACAGGATCGGCGTCTCGATCTCGACGAAGCCCCGCTCGGTCAGGAAGTCGCGGATGGCCTTGACCACGCGGTGGCGCAGGAGGATGTTGCGCTGCATCCGCGGGCGGCGCAGGTCGAGATACCGGTATTTGAGCCGCAGCGTCTCCTCCACCGGGCTGTCGTCGAAGATGTAGAAAGGCGGGGTCTTGGCGGGGTTGAGGACGGTCACCTCGTCGGCCAGCACCTCGATCTCGCCGGTGGGCATCTCGGGGTTGACCAACCCCTCCGGGCGTGCCCGCACGACGCCACGCACCTGGAGGACGTACTCCTGGCGCGCCTCGGCGGCGACGCGATGGGCCTCCGGCGCGTGCACGGGGTCGGCGATGACCTGGACGATGCCCGAACGGTCGCGCAGGTTGATGAAGATCAGCCCGCCGTGGTCGCGCTGGCGGTTGACCCAGCCAGCCAGGGTAACGGTCTGGCCGACGTTGGTCAGCCGCAATTCGCCGCAGTGATGGGTCTTGAGCATTGAAACCTCTCTGTTCTGATCTGTGTTGGTTTGTGTCACGACCTCAGCGCAGCGCGTTGGCGAAGCGCTCGCCGAAGGCTCTGGCCTCCTCCATCCGCGCCGTGTCCGGCCCGCCCTGGAAGGTGAAACTCTCCACCACCTCCCATTTGAGCCCCTCGGCCAGCGCCGTGAATTCCCGTTGTCCTCCCCCGCTCCAGCCGTAACTGCCGAAGTAGGCCGCCTTGCGGTTGTAGATGTGCTTGCGGCTGGCCAGGTCCAGCAGGTGGGCCATCGGCGGGAAGAGCCCCCCTTCGTAGGTGGGCGCGCCGACCATGACGCCGCGCCGCAGCCACAGGGAGGGGAGGATGTAACTGGCGTGCGTGCGGGCCACGTCGAAGATCTCCACCGGCAGGCCTGCCCGTGCTATCCCCTGCGCCACGCCGTTCATCACCCGTTCGGTGTTGCCGTACATCGAGCCGTAGAGGAGCGTCACCCCCAGGTCCCCCGGCCCGGTGGCGTAGCCGGCCCAGCGGCGGTACAGTTCGACGATGCGCCCCGGGTCCCGCCGCCACACCAGCCCGTGGGACGGGGCGATCACTTCGACCGGCAGGCTGCCCAGCCGCTCGATGGCCTTCAGCACCGGCCGGCTGAAGACGGCGACGATGTTGACGTAGTAGCGCAGCGCCTCACGCTCGTAGAAGGCGGGGTCGGTGCACTCGTCGTCGAACAGCGCCCCTTGTAGCGCCCCGTACCCGCCGAAGGCGTCGCAGGAGAAGAGCACCTTGTGCGCTGGCTCGTAGGTCATCATCGTCTCCGGCCAGTGGACGAAGGGGGTGGAGAAGAACTGCAGCGTGTGGCTGCCCAGTGAGACCACCTCTCCGTCCGCCACCACGCGCACGCCGTCCGCGATCTGGTAGAAGCCGGCCAGCATCCCCTGTGCCTTCTCGCTGCACAGGATCGTCGCTCGCGGCGCAATGCGGCGCAGGATACTCAGAATGCCGGTGTGGTCCGGCTCCATGTGGTTGATGACGATGTAGTCCAGCGCAGTGGGGTCCACCACCTCCGCGATCTGCTGCAGGAACTCGTCGGTCTTGAAGCCTTTAGCCAGGTCTATCAACGCCTTCTGCTCTCCGTTCACCAGGTAGGCGTTGTAGGAGACCCCCTCCTGGGTGATGGGCCAGAGGCCCTCGAACAGGTCGGTGGTGCGATCGTTGACGCCAATCCAGTAGATGCCCGGACGAATCTCGATGGCAGCCATGCCCAGTGCTCCTTATTCATCGTTTGGAGGGATCAGCCGCTGGGAAACGGGCTCTCCCGTACTCCCAGTTCGACCGTCACCTCTATGGTGGTCCCGCCACGTCGGATAGTCAGCCGTACCTCGTCTCCCGGCTGATGGGATTGGATCAATCGAGACAGAGGCTGTTCCAGGGTCACTTCCTCGTCGTCCACGGCGCGGATGATGTCCCCCACCCGCAGGCCGGCCCGGTCAGCAGGACTGTTGGGGACGACCTCTTCCACCCGCGCGCCGTTGCGCAGTTGTTGGACGGTGACGCCCAGGTAGGCGGTCGGTTGGCCGGGGACGGGGGGCCACTCCGGCAGCGGGGGGATGGAAGGCGGCTCCGGCGTGGGCGGCGGCATGATGATCCGGGTCCGCTCGTGCGCATGCCCCCAGGCGCTCCCGAGGGCGCAGCCGGTCACGCCGCCTATGATGAAGCCGATCTTGGCGCAGGCAGTGGCCAGGAAGAGCACAGCGATGACGATGCCAACGACCTGCCAGCCGGTGTAACGCCCACCTCCTGGCCTGTTTTGATCTGTAGCCGTCATCTTGTCCACCTCCTCACGGCTGATCTCCTCACGCCCGCTTATGGCACCTGCTGCAGGACGCGGTCGTATTCGGCGATGAAGGCCGCGGCCACCTGCGGGTCGTGGATGATCAGCAGGTTCTCATCGTTGTTCCTCTCCGCGTTGTTGGAGAAGTTGTAGGAGCCAAGGATGACAGTATGGTCATCAATGATCATCACCTTGTGGTGGAGAAGGTAAGGATTGCCGTCCGTCCATATCTGCGCCCCGTGGTCAAGCAGCAGGCCGTAGAGGTTGTATTCGTCCTCCACGGAGCGCGCCTCGAAGACCCCTTCCACCTCGACTCCTCGTTCCATTTGGGCGATCAGCGCGTCGGCGATGGGGGTGCTGGTGAACTGGAAGGCCATGAGGCGCACCGACGATTCCGCGGCGGAGATCTCGTCAATGACGTGCTGCGCCACGCCGTCCTCTGGCGCGAAGTAGACCTCGATCTGCGCCACCTCCACTCCGTCCGAGGCGATGGTCAGCCGTGGATGGGGGGTGTTTGCGGGGGAGGAAGCGCCGAACTGGCCGGCAAACATCTCCTCGAACTCCGTGTGGTAGTCCTCCGCCAGATTGCGTGAGGCGATGAGCACCGCGTTGTTGTTGTTGCGGTAGGTACAGTTGTAGGTCAAGTTCCAGGAACCCGTCCATATCCACTGCCCATCCACCACCACGAACTTGTCGTGCATGATCCCGCCGCTGGATTCCGGGCGGGCGACGACCGGGATGCCCGCCTGGCGCAGCGAGGCGATCGCCTCCTCGTCGGCATTGCTCTCGTCGGTGACCAGCCGCACCGTCACGCCGCGTTCCTGGGCGCGGATCAGCGCCTCGGCCACCGTCTCCAGGTCCAGGTCATAGGCTGCCACGTCCACGCTCTGTTGCGCGCTGTCAATGACCGACACCAGGTAGAAGTCAATCCCGCCGTCACGTGCTTCGTGGCCGTCGCCGGCCTGCGGGGCGGTGAAATAGACCCTGATATAGTCGCCAGAGACCGCTTCGCGGACCATCGGGTGGCCGGCACTCTCCACGCACGCCGTGAGTGTCCAGGGCAGCAGGAGGGAGAGGATCAGAAGGCTCTGCCACAGTGGAATGGAGCGATGTTTTAGTCGGCTCATGCGGCTCTTCTCCTGAGTTTGGGGTAACCGCCTGCAGAACGGCCTGTATGTGCTGATACTGATCCTCCGGTGGTGCTTCGCCAGCCTGGCGGGCGATCTCTCGCACGCGACGGCGCAGGGTCGCCAGGCGGGTGGCCTGTGCTTCCGACTGGTCCGGCGTGCTCTGGACGATCTCCCGCGCCTGCCCTGCCGCCCAGTCCAAAAGGAGACGCGCGGCGTCATCGGTCAGGTCGGCGGTGAGGGATTCGTCTTCCAGGACGCGCTCAACGGCGTGCTGTGCGGCTGAAACCGGCTCGTCCATCTCGTCCAAGTATAACTCACCTGCACAGGAAGGCAAGGCCACCGGACGCCGGGGGAATCGAGGACAGGCATTCATCGCGTTCTTCGCCCCCCGGCGGTCGAAACAGGAGCGACAGGCGCGAACCCCCGGAGATATGGGTAGCCGCCAGAGATGCCCCTTGGTGATGACACACATCTCACCACAAAGGCACCAAGACACCAAGATTGGGGTTAGAACAGCCTTGCGCGCCGATGGGAAAAGTGCTATACTGATCATACCCCATAAAACTTAGTTGCGAGAGGCGGGGACCACCGAAAGGAGTGTGGCAGATGGGTACCTCCCTTGATCTAAGCAGCCTGTTTGGCGCTGCGTTACAGGCAATGACCGCCAACCGGCAGGAGATCAACGCCCTGGATGGTCACAACGGCAATCACGGCGACAACATGGTGGAGAACCTGCGCCTGATCACCTCCGCGTTGCGCTCGCGCCGTTCTCAGCCGCCCGCGAAGGCGCTGGAATACGCCAGCCAGAGGCTTGAGAAGCAGGGGCGGGGTGGCAGCAGTCAGTACTACGCCCAGGGCTTGAAGCAGGCCGCACAGCAACTGCAGGGCCGCTCGCAGTTGGGCAACGAGGACGTAACCACGCTCGTGCAGGCGCTGCTCGGCGCGCTGCCCAATGAGGGCTACCCGCAGCAGCCCCAGGCCGGCGGCACGGTGCTCGATCAACTGCTGGGCGGGCTCGTACAGCAGCAGCAACCTGCACAACCGCAGGCAGCCGGTCTCCTCGAACAACTGTTGGGCGGAGGCGTACAGCAGCCAGCCCAGCCTCAACCTCAGGCACAGGCTGGCGGCGTGGACGCCGCGGACGTGCTGAGTGTGCTGCTGCCGGCGGGAATGGCCTTTCTGCAGGCTAAGCAAGCCGGCGCCGACACAACCGCTGCCGCCGGTCAGGCATTGATGAGCGTGTTGGCAGGCGGTCAGGTCAACCCCCTCCAGACGGGCAGTCCCCGCGCCGCTGCCGGCAGCCTGATCGCGCAGAGCATCCTTCAGGCCGTGATGAGTCGCAGGTAACTGCCGACTTTTTCACGCGACTCGAACGAAAGGAGAGAGAACCATGCCCGAGAAGAAGAAGTCGTTACTGGACAAGGCGATTGACGCCGTGACCTCGCGGGACGAGAAGCAGGAGGCTGAGGAGGCCAAGCGAGCCGCCGACGCCGCCCGGGCCCAGGCCGCCCGCGAGAAGGCCGCCGCCGAGGCTCAGGCGCGCGCCGCCGAGGCGCGGGCCAAGGCTGCCGAAGAGCGCGCCAAGACCGCCGAGAAGGCCGCCGCCGAAGCCAGGGCGCAGGCCGCCCGCAAGGAGGCTGAGGAGCGGGTGAAGGAGATCCGCGAGCAGGTGGAACTCCGCAAGGCTGAGGCCGCTGCCGCGGCCAAGCGCACCTATGTCGTCAAGTCGGGCGACAGCCTGAGCAAGATCGCCAGGGACCAACTCGGCGACGCCAGCCGCTGGCCGGAGATCTTCGAACTCAACAAGGACAAGATCAAGGACCCGAACCTGATCTACCCCGGCCAGGAACTGACGCTGCCCAAGTAGTGCCCAGCCGAGACCTCCGTGGAGGCTTCCGTGCTGAGCCGTCGCGTTGCGACGGCTCAGTTTTTTGTCTCGCCCGCACAGGCGGGCTTTGCCAGCCGCGGCCGCGACTTCAGCCGCCGGGCGCAATGACCTACCCACGGTCGTCGGGGTGCTGCGGCCCCTGGCCGAGCCCCTCGTAGGGGCGGCATCCCGATGCCGCCCCGCGAGAGCCCGGAGGGCAGGCAGTCACCGCCGGGCAGTGACGCGGGCACGACCGCTGGATTGACAGTCACCCCTGTTCGTTTATAATTGGGACTTGCGTAGTTGGCGGATAAACCTTTGAAATTCGCCACGAATTTCACGAATGGACACGAATTTCGTTTCTCTCCATCCGTGAAATTCGCGCAATTCGTGGCAATAAAGATCAACTGCGTAACTTCTAATAATGAAAGCCGGTGTGACCATTTTCCTGGTGAAAGGAGTGAGGAGCATGCGCCACGATGAAGGGACCTTCAAGGGGGCCGGCGGCCTGGAACTCTACGCCCAGCGCTGGCGGCCCGACGGCGAGCCCAAAGCGGTGCTGGCCATCGTCCACGGCTTCGGTGAGCACAGCGGACGGTATCCCAACGTCGTCAGCCGGCTGGTGCCCAAAGGCTACGCGGTCTACGGCTTCGACCACCGCGGGCACGGCCGCTCGCCTGGCCAGCGCGGCTACATCAATCGCTGGGAGGAGTTCCGCCAGGATGTGCACCAGTTCCTGGAATGGGTGCGGGCCCAGGAGCCCAACCCCCCGCTCTTCCTGATGGGCCACAGCATGGGCGGGCTCATTGTCCTGGAATACGCCCTGCATGAGCCCGAGGGGTTGCGCGGAGTGATCGCCTCCGCTCCCCTGCTGGCCCAGGCGGGCATTTCTCCCATCCTGTTCACGCTCAGCCGATTGATGTCCCGTATCTGGCCCACCCTTTCGATGAACACCAAACTGGACGCCAGCACCATCTCCCGCGACCCGGCGGTGGTGCAGGCCTACGTCAGCGACCCGTTGGTGCACAGCCTGGGCACGCCGCGCCTGGCGACGGAGATCACCGCTGCCGTCGCCTGGACCCATGCCCACGCCGGTGAACTGCGCGTGCCGTTGCTGCTCTTCTACGGCAGCGCCGACCGGCTGGTGCCGCCGGAAGGGAGCCGCGCCTTCTTCGACCACGTGACCCTGGCGGACAAGGAGCGGCACGAGTACGAGGGGTACTTCCACGAGACGCACAACGACGTGGGTTGGGAGCGGCCGGTGAGCGACCTGGAAGACTGGCTGGAGCGACATCTCTAGAGCCAATGTACATTCGCCCTTACCGACGGCGTAGAAGCCACCCATTGCGCGTCCTGCTGCTCCTCCTGCTCATCATCATCCTGGGGTTCTACTTCTACGTGCTGACCACCGCCGAGGAACCATCCAACCCGCTCCTTCCTACTCCCACCCCCACCCGCTCGGCCCTCTCCTATCGCACCGAGGCGGAGGGATTCTACGTGGAAGGCAATCTCGCCCAGGCCATCACCGCCTACCAGCAGGCCGTGGCGCTGGAGCCGCAGAACGCCGCCCTCTACGTCCCTCTCGCCCGCCTGCTGACGCTCGAGGGCCGCGCGGAGGAGGCGATCGTCGCCGCGCAAGAGGCCACCCGCCTGGCCCCCGAGTACGCCCCGGCCTGGGCAGTGCTGGGCATGGCCTATGACTGGAGCGGCCAGGTGGACCTGGCGCTGGATGCCTGCCGGCGGGCGGTGGACCTCGACCCCACCTACGCCGAGGGGTACGCCTACCTGGCCGAGGCCTCCGCCGACGCCAACCTGTGGCGCGAGGCGCTGCAGGCGGCGCAGACGGCGGTGGCGTTGGACGCGCACAGCGTGGACGCGCAACGGGATTACGGCTACGTGCTGGAACTGCGCGGCGACTACACCGGCGCGGTGGCCCAGTACCGGCAGGCGTTGGAGATCCATCCCAACCTGGCCTACATCTACGTAGACCTGGGCCGCAACTACCTGGCGCTCTCCGATACCGCCAGCGCGATTCAGGCGTTGAAGCGGGCAGTGGAACTCGACCCCAACCGCGCCGAGGCGTTGGACCAACTTGGCTGGACCTATTTCAACATCGAGGAGTACGGCCAGGCGCAGGATTACCTGGAACAGGCCGTGGCCGCTGACCCGGAGTACGCCCCCGCTTACGGTCATCTGGCGCTCACCTTCTGGGTGCGCCGGAACTACGAGTCAGCCCTCCCCAATTTCGAGACCGCCATCGAGTTGGCCTACCGCGCCTCCCGACGTGCCGCTCGCGGGTTCTCCGTGACCGTTGAGCCCACTGGCTACGAGGGCACAGCCCCCTCCCCCGATGTGGTGCTGCGCGGCGACCTGACCTGGGCCGATGCGGACCGCACCCGCCTGACCGCCGCCCTGGCCCCGGTGACGCCAGCAGGCCAGTGGGCCAATGCCACCGGCCATCTGACGCTGGACGTCGTCTCCGGGGAGGTACGCCTCTCCCTTCAGGGGCTGCCGCCGCTCCCTGCAGGGCAGGTCTACGTGGGATGGTTCGACGGGCTGAAACGACTCAACGGCTTCCCGCTCAACACCGGCCCGCTGACGCCCGCCGACGGCAGCGTGGAGACCAGTTTCCTGGCTGAGCCAGTGAGCGGCCCGCGCATCGAGCACCTTTATACTCTCGGCCTGTGTTACTTCTATATGGCCCGCTGCGAACTGGCCTACCCCCTCTTCGATGCGGCGTTGCAAATCGACCCGCAGGAGGTCAACGCGCTGGAGGGGATCCGCCTGTGCCAGGAGGCCGAGGGCACCCCTGTCCCCCCGCGCACCCCCCAGGCCCCATGACGCCATCCACGGTAGATCATATCTCCCCTAAAGCCTCCGAACAGGAGCCCCTTCGCGGCCTGGTCATCAAGACCCAGTCCGGCTTCTGCACCGTCTACGCCGACGGAGAAGAGACCATCTGCCGGATACCCGGCCGCCTGAAGCGCCGACAGGCGGAGAGCGACCTGGTCGCTGCGGGGGACTGGGTGCAGTTCCATCGCGTGGCCGACGGGACCGGGGTGATTGACCGCGTGGAACCGCGCCAGCGCGCGCTGGCCCGCCTGGCCATGAGCGGGCGCAAGGGCCGTCGCTGGGACCGCGACGGCTATCTGGCGGAACGGGAGCAGGTGCTCATCGCCAACCCCGACCAGGCGATCTTCGTCTTCGCCTGCGCCGAACCCGCTCCCCACCTGCGCATGCTCGACCGGCTGCTGGTAGGAGCGGAGATTCAGCACATTCCCGTCCTCGTCTGCGCGAACAAGGTGGACCTGGTGTCGCCGGACACGCCCCGCCAACTGTTCGGTATCTATGAGGAAATCGGCTATCCGGTCCTCTACACCAGCGCGGAGACCGGGGAGGGCGTGACGCAACTGGCGGAGCGTCTCCGCGACCGCGTCTCCGCCCTGGTCGGCCCCTCGGGGGTGGGTAAGAGCAGCCTGCTCAATGCCATCCAGCCGGGATTGGGCCTGGAAGTGCGCGAGGTGAGTGAGATGACCCGCAAGGGGCGGCACACCACTGTGGTGACGCAGCTGTTCCGCCTGGCGCAGGGCGGCTGGGTGGCTGATACCCCCGGTCTGCGCGCTCTCGCCCTTTTCGATGTGGATCCGGAGGAACTGGACGCCTACTTCCCCGACATCGCGCCGCTGGTCGCCGATTGTCGTTTCTCCGACTGTACCCACATTGTGGAGCCAGGTTGTGCTGTGCTGGCCGCGGTGGAGAAGGGGAAGGTGCACCTGCACCGCTACGAAAGTTACATCCGCCTGCGCCAGGAGCACCAGCGGCTGGCGGATATGTACTGGTGGGGCATCATGTAGAATGACCAATGGTCAATGACCAATGACCAATGCTTGTCAACCGCTGGTCATTGGTCATTGGTCATTGGTTATTGGTCATCCCCCACGGAGGTCTAACGTCATGGGTATCCTGCTGGAGGCGCTGTTTATCTTCGTGCTGCGGGTGGTGGGCATCTCGGTGAGCACCGTGTCCACCATCCTCACCGTGCAGGGACGGCGGTTCCCCGCCATCCTCACCGGCAGCCTGGGGGCCCTGATCTACGTCGTCGCTATCGGCCGCGTGGTGACGAACCTGGAGAACGTCTGGAATGTCGCCGCGTACGTGGTGGGCTTCGGCGTGGGCACGTGGGTGGGGATGCTCCTGGAGGGGCGGATGGCCCTGGGGTATGCCGAGGTGCGGATCATCTCCCCTGAGCACGGGGCGGAGATCGCGGCCGCGCTGCGCCAGGCCGGGTTTGGCGTCACCGAATGGTACGGTAAGGGCCGGGAGAGCACCGTGGGCATCGTGGACACGGTGGTGCCGCGCAAGAGCATCCCTGCCATGATGCGCATCGCCGAGGCGACAGACGCACAGGCCATGGTGACCATCTCCGACGCCCGGCACGTGCAGCGGGGCTACCTGCACAAACCCGAACTGCGACGGTAAGCCCGGAGCATGCCTCGTCGTCCTCGCCTGACTTTGCCGCTCCTCGTCGGCCTGATCGTATGGGTGGCTTTCGTCCTGCGCGTCCTGCCGCTGGAGGCGCAGTCCCTCTGGCGGGACGAGGTGGACGCGCTGTGCTACGCCTTCCAGTTCCCGCACGCTCTGTTCGCAGCGCTTGCCCCAGGCGCAGCCACGCCCCTCGTCACTCCATGCGCCTGCCCCCCCTCGCCGGTGGCGGGCGCAGGGCTGGCGGGCACGTTGGGGGCGATGGTGCGGAACAACGGGCCGCTGTACTATTTCCTCCTGCGTGGCTGGATCGGGCTGGCCGGCACGAGCGTCACGGCGTTGCGGTACTTCTCCGCGCTGTTCGGCGTGCTGGCCGTGCCGCTCACCTACGCGCTGGGTCGTCGCCTGTTGGGCCGGCCCGCCAGCCTGTTCGCTGCCATCCTGACCGCGGCCTCCCCTTACCTGACCTGGTACAGCCAGGAGGTCAAGATGTACAGCCTGGTGCCGGCGCTGGCCCTGCTGGCGATCTACGGGCTGCGCCGCGCCGTGGACGGCGGAGGCTGGCGCTGGTGGGCCGTGCAGGTCGGCGCCACGACCCTGGCCCTCTACACCCACATCTGGTGCGCGCTGCTCATCCCGGTCCAGGCGTGGCTCTTCCTGGTCTGGTGGCCGCGCGCCCGGGCCCACTGGCGCGGCGGACTGGTCAGCCTGGCCCTGTTGACCCTGCCCTACGCGCCGCTGGCGGCCTGGGAACTGCCCAATCTCCTGGTCTCCCGCGAGACCGGCTTCCCACACCTCACGGCATGGCAGATGGCCGGGGAACTGTTGAGCGGCTGGAGCGTCGGCCTGGGGGGATGGGGCTGGGCCTGGGGGGAGTGGGGACGCGCGCTGGCGCTGGCGGCCTGCGGCGGCGCGGCTCTCCTGGGGGTGCTGGTCGGGCCGGGGGGGACGGGTCGGGCGGAGAAGTGGCGCACGCGGGCCGGGCTGCTGGGCTGGCTGCTGCTGCCGCTGGCGGGTATCTGGCTTGTCTCCCTGCGCCAGCCGCTGTTCACCGACCGCTACCTCATCTGGACCGCGCCGGCCTTCTACCTGCTGGCGGCGGCGGGGCTGGCCTGGCTCTGGCGGCATGGCCGCTGGCCGGCGCTGCCGCTGCTGGCGGCGAT